>Ga0335085_10002742_pt1 | contig 32141 bp, 24 predicted proteins | sample Lox_Sample_45_FD_206712 | JGI IMG/M metagenome (GOLD analysis project Ga0335085, IMG submission 206712) | Soil microbial communities from Loxahatchee National Wildlife Refuge, Florida, United States - Lox_Sample_4.5 | ecosystem: Environmental > Terrestrial > Soil > Wetlands | place: USA... | reverse complement strand
TTGCCCGCGGCCTCGAGACGGAGCTCCGCCTCGGCACGCTCGAGCCGAGGCGCGACTGGAGCTACGCCGTCGACACGGTGGCCGGCATCCGGCGGATCGTCGCGGCCGACCGCGGTGACGACTACGTCCTCGCCTCGGGCGTCACCCACTCGGTCCGCGACTTCTGCGAGGTGGCCTTCGCCCACGCCGGGCTCGACTACCGTCAGCACGTCGTCCTCGATCCCCACTTCAAGCGCCCTCTCGACATCAGCGAGACCCGGGGCGACGCGTCGAAGGCGCGGCGCGAGCTGGGGTGGGCGCCGAAGACGACCTTCGTGGAGCTGGTGAAGATCATGGTCGACGCCGAGCTCGCGGCGATCGACGGCCGGGGGGAGAGCGGCTGACGGCGACGCCGGCGGTCATCGTCCCGGCCTGGCGCCGCCCGGAGGCGTCGCGGCGCGCGCTGGCGTCGCTCGTTTCGGCCGGAGCGGAGCGGATCCTCTTCGTGGACGACGAAGGGAGCGCGTCGGGCGAGGAACTGGCCCGCGAGTTTCCCGGCCTCGAGGTGATCCGGACCCCGGCCCCGGCGTGGTGGACGGGCTGTATCGTCCTCGGCGTGCAGAGGGCGCTCGAGCGGGGGGAGCGGTCCGTCCTCTTCTTCAACCAGGACGTGACGTGCGCCCCCGACTATTTCGACCGGCTGGCCGAGGCGGCTTCCCGGTTTCCCGGCTCCCTGATCGGCAGCGCCGTCCTCTATGCGCAGGAACCCGGCCGGGTCTGGACGGCGGGGGGGGCGATCGAGTGGTGGGGGCGCGGAATCCGCGGGCTCCATCACGGCGAAGATGTCTCCCGTCTGCCGCCCGAGCCCTACGACGCGGACTGGCTCTTCGGGATGGGAACGTTTGTTTCGTGCGAGACGTTCCGGACGATCGGCCTTCCGGACGGAAAACGCTTCCCCCAGGCGTGGGGCGACGTCGACTTCACGCTCCGTGCGCGGGAGGCGGGATACCGGCTCGTCGTCGCCCCCGCCGCCCGGCTCTTCCACGAAGTGGGCGATGTCGATCCCCGGGTGGCCGGCGCGCCGCGCGCGCGCACGTACCTCGGATGGCTGAGCGACCCGAGGCACAACCTGTCGCTGTCGGCGCACGCGGCCCTCTGGCGGCGCCACGGCCCGCGATTCCTCTGGCCGGTCTCGCTCGCGCTCCGCGTTCTCGTCCTGCTCGCGAACTGGGTCCGGCTCCGCACCGTCTTCCCGGGACGATCGCCCGATGAGTGAGACCCGTCTGCCGACGATCTCCCTCGTCACGCCGTCGCTGAACCAGGGAAGGTTTCTTCGCGCCACGATCGAGAGCGTCCTCGGGCAGGAGCTCCCGGACCTCGATTACTTCGTCCAGGACGGGGGCTCGGCCGACGGGGCCCTCGACATCCTCCGGTCGTACGGCGGGCGGGTCGCCTTCGTCTCCGAGAAGGACCGCGGCCAGGCCGACGCCATCAACCGCGGGCTCCGGCGCGCGCGCGGCGAGATTCTGGGATACCTGAACAGCGACGACGTCCTCCGGCCCGGCGCCCTGCGCGCCGTGGCCGAGACGTTCGCCTCCCGGCCGGAGATCCTCTTCGTCTGGGGTCGGGCGGCGTACGTCGACGACGAGGGACGGTCCGTTCACCCCTTTCTGGTCGATCCGGACGCCCTTCGTCGCCTCGTCGAGTCCTGTTTCATCGCGCAGCCGGCGGCCTTCTTCCGGCGGCGGGTCTGGGAGGAGGTGGGGGAGTTCGACGAAACGCTCCATCACACGATGGACTACGACTACTGGCTTCGGATCGCCTCGCGCTTCGGCCCCTCGTGCGGCCTCTTTCTCGACCGGGAACTGGCCGGAGCGCGTCTGCACAAGAGCGCGAAGTCCGTGGCGGGCTGGGACCGGGCCCTCGACGAGATCTTCGACCTCGTCAAGAGACGGGCCGGCTACGTCTCGCTCTGGTGGTGCGTCGCGAAGTGGGACTACCGGCTGGACGGAAGGAGCCAGGCGACCGAGCCGCACCCGATCCCGTGGCGCGCCGGCCCGCCGGCCTGTCTCGAGTTCCTCCGGCAGAACCCGCCGGGCCTCTGGCCCCGGGGGCTCCGGGACGGATGGCGGGGGCTGCGGAAGCGTCTCGGCGTGCGCTGATCCCGAACCGCCCGGCTACTTCGAGCGGATCTCCGCCGGCGCTCCCGCCGGCTTGTGGACCATCGTCCCGCCGAGATGCCCCGTGAAGCCGATGAGCGAGGCGGCCAGGAGCGCGGCGAGCGCCGCCGGGAGAATCGGCCTTTTCGGGTTCCGGCCGATCCACGCGAGGACGGACGCCACGAGGACGGCGGCGGCCGTGGCCCCGGCGCTGAGGGCGTGTTTGTAGAGAACCCCGTCCTCGGCGTCCGGCTTGGGGAGGAGATTTCCGGCCACCATGTCATCCAGGCCGACGGCCCACGCCCGGCCGCTCCAGATCAGGACCGGAATGCCGAGAAGGGCGACGCCCAGAAGGAGGAGCCCGGCGATCCGCCACGGGACGCTCGCCTCGGCCCGCCCCCTCGCCGTCAGCCACGCCGCGACGACGAGAGCGGCGGCGGCGAAGTGGGCGGCGGCGATCGGGAAATGCGTGGCGGCGGGATGAACGGGCAACCCGAACAGCAGCGGCATGGTCCCCCCTGGTCCATACTCGGCGCCCCGCGGCATGATCCGCCGCGGGGACACGGCACGGAACCGATGGACAGTATTGTCATTCGCGGGGCCCGCGAGCACAACCTCAAGAACGTCTCGCTCTCCATTCCCCGGAACGCGCTCGTCGTCCTGACGGGCGTCTCCGGATCCGGGAAATCGTCGCTCGCCTTCGACACGCTCTTCGCCGAGGGGCAGCGGCGCTACGTGGAGTCCCTCTCGGCGTACGCCCGGCAGTTCCTCGAGCAGATGGAGAAGCCCGACGTCGACTCGATCGAAGGGCTCTCCCCGGCCATCTCGATCGAGCAGAAGACGACCTCGAAGAACCCCCGCTCGACGGTCGGTACGGTCACGGAAATCTACGACTATCTCCGTCTCCTCTACGCCTCCATCGGAAAACCTCACTGCCCGTCGTGCGGCCGGGAGATTTCGGCGCAGACGATCCAGCAGATGACGGACCGCGTCCTCGCGATGCCCGAGGGGACGCGGTTCCTCGTCCTGGCCCCGTCCGTCCGCGGGAAGAAGGGCGAGTACCGGCGCCAGATGGCGGAGATGGTGAAGCAGGGCTTCCTCCGCGCCCGCGTGGACGGGGTCCTGGTCGACCTCGAGTCGCCGCCCGATCTCGACAAGCAGAAGAAGCACACGATCGAGATCGTCGTCGACCGGCTGGCCGTGCGACGCGACGACGACACGCGCCGGCGTCTCGCCGATTCGCTCGAGACGGCGACGAAGGTGGCGGGCGGTCTCGTGACGATCGCCGTCGCGACGTCGGGAGACGGCTCGACCCGGGACGAGACGCTCTCGACGTCGTACGCCTGTCCCGATTGCGGGACCTCGCTGACCGAGATCACGCCCCGCCTCTTCTCCTTCAACTCGCCCTTCGGTGCCTGCCCGGCCTGCAGCGGCCTCGGGGCGGTGAAGAAGGCCGACCCGGAGCGGATCGTCCCCGACCCGGAGCTCTCGATCGAGGACGGGGCGATCGCGCTCTTCAAGCCGGGCTCCTCGGCCTGGCGGCTCCGCCAGATCGAGCAGCTCGCCAAGGCGGCGAAATTCCCGCTCGACGTGCCGTGGAAGCGTCTGCCGAAGGACGTGCGCGACTTGATCCTCTACGGCTCGGGAGACCGGGAGATCAAGTGGCGCTGGAAGTCGGAGAAGGGCCAGTACCAGTGGTCCTCGTCCTACAAGGGGCTCGTCCTGCTCATCGAGGAGAAATACCGCGAGATGGAGAGCGACGACCTCCGCCTCGAGCTGGAGGCGTTCCTCTCGTCCACGCCCTGTCCCGAGTGCCGGGGGCGGCGGCTCAAGAAGGAAGCGCTCTCGGTCCTCGTGGCGGGGCGGTCGATCGACGAGCTCGCGAACCGGACGCTCGAGGAGGCGAAGCTCTTCTTCGGGGGGCTGACCCCGACGAAGCGCGAGAGCGAGATCGCCGGGAAGATCCTGAAGGAGATCGCCGACCGCCTCGGCTTCCTGAACGACGTCGGGATCGGGTACCTGTCGCTCTCGCGGGCCTCGGCCACCCTCTCGGGGGGCGAGGCGCAGCGGATCCGGCTCGCCACGCAGATCGGCTCGAAGCTGATGGGCGTCCTCTACGTCCTCGACGAGCCCTCCATCGGCCTCCACCCGAAGGACAACCGGAAACTGATCGACACGCTGCTGGCCATGCGCGACCTGGGGAACACGGTCGTCGTCGTGGAGCACGACGAGGAGACGATCCGGTCGGCCGACCGCGTGGTGGATCTCGGACCGGGCGCCGGGATCCACGGCGGCGAGATCGTGGGCGAGGGGACGGCGGACGAGCTGGCGGCGTTTCCCCGGTCCCTGACGGGAAAGTACCTCGCGCGGACGCTCTCGATCGACGTGCCCGCGTCGCGCCGGGCGGGGAGCGGGAAGGCTCTCGCCGTCGTCGGCGCGCGCGAGAACAACCTGAAGGACATCACCGTGAAGTTCCCGCTCGGGGCCTTCACGGCGGTCACGGGCGTCTCGGGGTCGGGGAAGTCGACGCTCGTGAACGACATCCTCTACCGGGCCGCCGCGCGCGCCTTCCACGACTCGACGGAGAAGCCCGGGGCGCACACGCGGATCGACGGCCTCGCCCATCTCGACAAGGTGATCGACATCGACCAGTCGCCCATCGGGCGGACGCCCCGGTCGAACCCGGCGACGTACACGAACCTCATGAGCCCGATCCGCGACCTGATGGCGCAGGTCCCCGAGGCGCGGATGCGCGGCTACGGACCGGGTCGGTTCTCGTTCAACGTCAAGGGGGGGCGGTGCGAGAGCTGCGGCGGCGGCGGGCAGACGGCCATCGAGATGCACTTCCTCCCCGACATCTACGTCACGTGCGACGTCTGCGGCGGCAAGCGCTACAACCGCGAGACCCTCGAGGTCCGCTACAAGGGACTGAACATCGCGGACATCCTCGCGCTGACGGCGGAGCAGGCGGCCGAGGTCTTCGCGAACGTCCCGGTGATCCGGAACGTCGTCGAGACCCTGAACGAGGTCGGGCTCGGCTACATCCACCTGGGTCAGCCGGCCACGACCCTCTCCGGCGGCGAGGCGCAGCGCGTGAAGCTGGCGCGCGAGCTGGCCCGGCGGGCCACGGGGCGGACGCTCTACCTCCTGGACGAGCCGACGACGGGCCTCCACTTCGACGACGTGAAGAAGCTTCTCGGGGTGCTGCACGCCCTCGTCGAGCGGGGCAACACGGTGATCGTCATCGAGCACAACCTCGACGTCGTGAAGACGGCCGACTGGGTCGTGGATCTCGGTCCCGAGGGAGGGGCGCGGGGCGGCGAGGTGATCGCCGAGGGGACGCCGGAGGCCGTGGCGGCGTCGACGGGCTCGGCGACCGGGCGTTTCCTTCGCGACGTGCTCGGCGGGCGGCGTCTCCGGGGCTGATACCGGCGGGAGCCCGGCTCGACTAGAATTCAGAATTCGCTGTGCTGACGGGCTTTAACACCGACATCAAGCACGCCGAGCGCGTTTACCACGTGCAGACGGAGGATCGGGGTCCGTCCAACGCCGTCGTGGAGTCGCTGGTCTACGTCGGCGGAGAGATCCTGCTCTCGAAGAAGAGCCCCTACGCCGAGCACGTCCACGCCGGGAAGATCGACGAGAAGGCCGTCCGCGAGCTGATGGACGTCCAGCACCGGCGGATCCTGGAAGCCATCCGAAGAGGGCGGTTCGACGCGAAGAAGCCGGGGGAAATGTCGCTCGAGCTCTCCGACGACACCTTCCCGGCGCCACCGGGCGTGTCGCCCGCCGCCGTCGCCGCCGTCGCCGCGATTCTCTCGGCGCCCGCCGAGCCGCTGCCGGGCGACTCGCGGCCCCGACCGGCGGCGCCCAAGGAGAGGTCCGGTGTCCGCCCCGCCGCCGGGAGACCGGCGTCGGGCGTGACCGCGAGGCCGGCGGCGTCGCCGAAGTCCGCGCCGCCGTCCGCGGCGCCCGCCGAGCAACGAATCCCGGCGACGAGGGTGGACTCGGGCGACAACGTCCTCGAAACGGTCGTGTCGCCCGGCCCCGCGCCCGTACCGCCGGCGGCGGCGCCGCCGGCCGCCTCGGCTCCAAGGCCGACGTCCGCTCGGGGGTCCCGTCCCGCCATCGGGATGCCTCCCGCCGCGGCTCCGCCCGCCCCCGCGCCGCCGCCGACGCCGGCTCCGTTCCCCTCGGCGGTGGCGCCCGCCGCCCGGCCGGCGGCGCCGTCGACGGCGCCGGTTCCGGCGTCCTCCACGGCCCCGACGCCGGCCGCCCCCGAGCCGCCGCGCAAGATGCCCGCCTCCGCCTCGGGACCGAAGACACTCGATCAGGTGATCGTCGATTACCTCGCCTCCGAAGCCGCGTCCGAGCGCCTCGAGCTCTCGATCATGGCCGGCGGTGACTTCGTCTCCGGCGCCACCGTGCCGCTGACCGTCATCGCCTCCACGTCGATCACCCGAAAGGCCGTGACGGGAGCCCAGGTCACGATCCGCGTCGTGTCGACGGGAGGCCCGCCGCAGATCCTCTTTCGCGGCGTGACGGGAAACGACGGGATGGTGAAGACCTCCTGCGCGCTGCCCGACGTCGGGACCGGAAACGCCGCGCTCATCATCGTCGGCTTCTCGCCGATCGGAAGCAGCGAGACGAAGTACCTGATCCGGAAGAAGGGGAGTTGACCGAATTCGTGTATATTTCGCCCCCGCTGTCCGGGTCCGAACCGGACGGCGGACGGGCCGCTAGCTCAATTGGTAGAGCAAGAGACTCTTAATCTCTGGGTTGGGGGTTCAAGTCCCTCGCGGCTCACCAGAACGTGTCCGAGGCCGGCTCTCGAGCCGGCCTTTTTTCGTCCCTCCCGGAGGAACGCCATGACCTTCCGACTCCGCTTCGTTCTCGCCCCGCTCCTTTGCGCCACGGCCCTCCCCGCGGCCGCCGCGCGGCCGATGTCGGTCGATGATCTTCTGACGGCCGTCCGCGTCTCCGACCCCCGACTCTCCCCGGACGGCCGGTGGGTCGCCTTCGTCCGGACGGAGACGGACCCGAAGTCGCTCGCACGGAACGCCGACATCTGGCTCGTGCCGTCCGACGGATCGGCGCCGCCCCGCGCACTGACCCGGAACGAGAAGAGCGACACGACGCCGTGCTTCTCGCCGGACGGAACGTCCATCGCCTTCCTCTCGACCCGAAGCGGCTCGTCGCAGGTCTGGGCGATGAGCCTTCGCGGCGGCGAGGCCCGGAAGGTGACGGACGTCCCCGGCGGCGCCGACGGACCGCTCGTCTTCTCTCCCGACGGAAAGACGGTCGCCTTCGTGGCGGACGTCTTCCCGGGCTGCGCCGACGAGGCCTGCAACCGGAAGAGGTTCGAAGAGGCGGAGAAGGGCCCGGTGAAGGCCTATCACCTGACCCGCCTCATGTCCCGGCACTGGAACTCGTGGCGTCCGGAAGTGCGCCACCACGTTCTGGTGGCCGACCTCGAGACCGGAAAGACCGTCGACGTGACGCCGGGCGACTTCGACTCGCCGCCTCACTTCTACGAGGAGGGCGGCCTCGCTTTCTCGCCGGACGGGAAACGGATCGCCGTCGTCTCGAACCGCGAGGGCAACGACGTCGAGGCCTGGACGACGAACAAGGACGTCTTCCTCGTCCCGGCCGCCGGCGGGACCGCGGAGAAGCTGACCCGGAACGCCGCCGCCGACGTCGACCCGGCCTTCACGCCGGACGGGGCGACGGTCGTGACCCGCTCGCAGCGCCGGGCGGGCTTCGAGGCCGACCGCTGGTGGCTCGAGGCGTGGGACGTCGGCTCGAGGTCGAAGCGGACCGTCTTCACCGAGCCGGACCTCTCGGTGGAGGCGTTCGTTCTGTCTCATGACGGGAAGGCCGTCTACTTCACCGCGCAGAGCGGCGGTCGGATCAACCTCTACGAGGTTCCCCTGGCGGGGGGAATGCCGAGGGAACTGAAGCGGGGGGGCGCCATCGGCTCGCTCTCGGCCGGCCCGGGCTTCGTCGTCTTCACGGAATCGACGATGACGGTGCCGTCGGAGCTCTACCGCCTGTCGCCGGCCGGAAAGGAGGTCCGGGCCCTGACGAACGAGAACGCGACGTGGCTCGCCGGGACGACCCGGAACTCTCCCGAGAGCTTCGTCGTGAAGGGAGCGGGCGGCGCGCCCGTCCAGTCGTGGCTTCTCAAGCCGCCCGGATTCGACCCGGCGAAGAAGCATCCCGTCGTCTTCCTGATCCACGGCGGCCCGCAGGGCGCCTGGGAGGACACTTGGCATTACCGCTGGAACCCGACGCTCTGGGCCGCGCAGGGGTGGGTCGTGGTCCTGCCGAACCCGCGGGGCTCGACCGGCTTCGGCCAGACGTTCGTCGACGAGATCTCGGGGGACTGGTGCGGGAAGGTGATGGACGACCTCACCGCCGTCTTCGACGACGTGGCGAAGCGTCCCTTCGTCGACCCGAAGCGGATGGGGATCGCCGGGGCGAGCTACGGCGGCTACGCGGTGAACTGGATCCTGACCCGGACGGACCGTTTCGCGGCGGCCGTGACCCACGACGGCAATTTCAACCTCGATACGGAGGCCTACGCCACCGAGGAGCTCTGGTTCACCGACTGGGATCTGGGCGGCGCCCCCTGGGAGGCGAAGTTCAAGGCCCATTCGGCCCGCTGCTCGCCGCACAACTTCGCCGAGAGGATCGTGACGCCGACCTTCGTCGTGTCGAACGAGCTGGACTACCGCGTGCCGTTCGACCAGGGCTTCCAGCTCTTCACGCTCCTCCGGCGCCGCGGCGTCCCGAGCGAGATGCTCGTCTTTCCCGACGAGGGGCACTTCGTCCTGAAGCCGTGGAACTCGAAGCTCTGGCACGAGTCGGTCTTCGGCTGGCTGAAGAAGTACCTCGGGCCGTAGACGGACGGGCGGCTCAGGGCGCCGCCGGCGTCACGACGACGTCGTCGAACTCGGCGATGCTGTCGGTCTTCGACCAGAGCCCCACTTTTCCGGAGACCGGCCGCGGGAGGGTGTACTCGAGGTAGAGCTGGCCGTCGAGAAAGGCGGTGAGGGCGGTCCCCTGGATCGCGATCTTCAGGGCGTGCCACTCGTGGAGCGGCAGGTCGACGTCCTTCGGCCCCTTCTTCACGAACTTCCGGGTCCCCTCGTTGAAGGTCCAGAGGACGACGTTGACGTCCTTCTTGTTGTAGCGGACGGCGAGATAGTCGCCGTTCGGCTGGACGTCGAAGAGGATCCCGGCGCACTGGTCCATCTGCCCGCCGAGGAGCTTGAAGCGGATCGAGATCTCCCCGCCGCGGAAGTCCTCGATTCCCCGGGCGACCGTGATCGGGAAGTAGGCGAAAGCCTTCACCTTGTCGAGGAACTCCTCGTGGCGGGCGCCGTAGAGGGCGCGCGCCGTCTCTGCGAGCCCGGCGGAGGGCTGGCCCCGCTTCCACTCCCGGCCGTCGACGAGGAGGACCTTCTTCCCGCCGTCCTCGGCGACGACCCAGTCCCCGACGGCCGAGAGGAAGACCGCAGACGGCTGCCCGGCCTTCTCCGCGGAGAGGTCGAGCCGGATCGGCGCCGGCGGAGCCGCGGCCGCCGGCGGCGCGGGAGAGGCGAGGAGCGAGAGGAGGAGGGCGAGGAGGATTCGCTTCATGAGGCGTTCCTTTGGGTCGGGGGAGAGGGCAGCCGCCCGGCGGCGCCGCCGGTGGAGGAGCGCCGCCGCGAGGACGGCAGCGGGCCAGAGGACGAAGAAGAGGAGGGCCGCTCCGCGAGGCGAAGCGGCGAGGGGGTAGCCGGGATACGCCCCCCCGTCGACCCGCTCCGTTGTGGCGACGCCTCCGAGCTCGTACAGGAGGGCGAGGACGACCGGCTCGGTCGTCGATCGGCTCACGGCGGCCCTCCCGCCGACCTCCCACCGGATCTCGCCATAGGTCGGGTCGGCCCCTTCGAAGAGGCCGCTCCGGCTCCGGGCCTCGTAGCGGACGTCGACGTCGCCCCGGAGCCGGAGGAGCTTTCCGAGGACGCCGCGCGAGAGGTCCATGAGGCGCGGGTCCTCGGCTGCGAGGTGGACGGAGACCCGGATCGGCCCCGGAAGGCGGAGGAGCGCCCTCTCGTCGGCGCGGGAGAACGAGTTTCGCCGGTCCTCGCTCAGGTCCCGTCCCGCGCGGATCCCCGAAGCCCCGAAGAGGAGGAGCGCGAGGAGCGCGGCGACGGCCGCCGTGGCGGCCGCCCGGGCGCGGGGCGTCCGCCCCGGCGGGATCCAGACGGCGGCGAGCGCGAGCCCCGCGCTGGCGAGGACGAGGGAGACGACGACGGCGGAGAGGCGCAACTCCCCCTGCTCGAATGAACGGAGGAGGGCGAGGGGCGTCAGGGAGGCGAAACGCTGGAGGAGGCCGCCGCGGCCAGCGGCGACGAAGTCGAGGGCCCACGTCCCGACGGTGAAGGCGAGGGTGGAGACCGCGGCGCTCGCGGCCGTCCCGGCGATCGCCGCCGCGGCGAAGGCCACCCCGGCCGTCACGAGGGCGTGGAGAGAGTGGCCGAGGAAGAGGTTCGCCGTCTCGGCGAACGCGAGGTGCCCGCCGTACGCCGTCCAGAGGACGAGGGCGAGTGCCCCGGGAAGGAAGGCGACGCCCCATGCCGCGGCGAGAACCGCCACCTTCGAGGCGAGCTGGGCGCCGAGGCCGGCCGGCGACTGGAGGAGGAGCTTCGCGGCGCCGCTCTCCTTCTCGCCCGAGAGGACGCGGATGGCGACGAAGGGGAAGAGGAGCGTCACGGCGAGGTCGTAGGCTCCCCACGCCGGGACGACGATCCCGTCGAGGGGGCTGAGCCCCTGCGGGAGCGCGCCCATCCCCCCCGCCCCGCTCGCCTCGGCGTAGAGGCCGACCGCGGAAAGGAAGGCCTGCCCGACGAGCGGGCCGAGAAGGACGAGGAGGAGCCAGAACGATCGGGACGCGAGGAGCTCGCGCGCGTCCTTCCCGAGGAGGAGGCGCTTCTCAGGCGAGCGCAAGGAAGACCTCCTCGAGATCTCCCTCCGGAAGCCCGGCCGTCGCGCGGAGCGTGGCGAGATCCCCCGCGCCTAGGACCCGGCCGCCCGAGAGGAGGGCGAACCGGTCGCAGACCCGGGCGGCGTCGACGAGCTGGTGGATCGAGAGGAGGAGCGTCCGTCCCCGCGCCGCCTCGGCGCGGAGGAGCGCGGCGGCCTGCCGGGTCTGGCGGAGGTCGAGGCCGTCGAACGGCTCGTCGAGGAGGAGGAGAGGGTGCGGCGCAGCGAGGCCGAGGGCGAGGAGCGCGCGCCGCCTCTGCCCCTTCGAGAGGGTGCCGAGGGGCCTCCCGAGGATCTCGTCGAGGTCGAGCGACTCCGTGGCCTCGCGCCTGAGCCCGCCGCCCTGGAGGCGGGCGAAGAAGGCGAGCGCCTCGCCGACCGTCTGGGCCGGCCAGGGAGCGATTCCCTCCGGGAGGTAGAAGAGGCGGCGCGCGCGGTCGCGTGGCCGAAGGAGGACGCCCTCCCAGCGGACCTCTCCGCCGTCCGGCGGGAGAAGGGCGGCGAGGCACTCGAGGAGGGTCGTCTTTCCCGACCCGTTCGGCCCGATGAGGCCGAGGATCTCCCCCGCGCGGACGTCGAATGCGGCGTCCCGGAGCGCCCACTCGGTCCCGAAGCGCTTCGAGAGGCCGCAAACCGTCAGGAGGGTCATGCCCGCGCCGCCGTTTCCATTCCTCAGAACTGTACCCGGATCTGGAACTGGAACTCCCGGGGCGGGTCGACGTTCGAGATGCCGCCGAGGGGCTGGCCGAGCGTCGGGAGCGGGACCCCGCTGGCGCTGTTGCCGTAAGTGCCGTTGTACCCGTAGACATTCGCGTGGTTCGTCAGGTTGAGCCCTTCGGCGCGGAGGACGAGGTTCACGGCGTGCGAGAGGGCGAAGCTCCGCTCGAGGAAGAGCGAGAGGTCGAAGGTGGAGTGGCCGCGGCCGGCGTTGCGGCCGAGGAGGGCTCCGTCGACGATCGGCCGGTCCGTGCTGGAGGCGTCGCCGTTGTTGTCGACGCCGGTCGTGATGTTGTAGGGGCGACCGGAAGCGATCGTCATCGTCCCGCCGGTCCGGAATTCCCAGGGGAGGGCGGCCCAGCCGCTCAGGACGAGGCGCTGCCGCTGGTCGAGGAGGGAGTCGGCCCACTCGGCCCCGAGGTTCCGCGTGTCGTTCGGGTAGACGCTCGGGGCGTCAGGCTCGACGTTGTTCCGCGCGTGAGACCACGTGTACGAGAGGAGGACACTCCCGGCGGCGCCGAAGCTCTTCCGGACGTTCACCTGGAGGCCGTCGTACTTCGCCTCGCCGAGATTCGTCGTCACGAAGATCCGGCGGTAGCCGTTGTCCACGGGGACGATGGGACGGGTCGCGTCGGCCGCCGAGGCGCTCAGCGTCTGCCCGGGGGCCGTCCGGACGAACGTGGTCGGGGCGTTCTCGTCGAGCGTCATGACGATGCCGGTCGTCTTCATCGAGAGGCCGTCGACGGCGACGAACCACCCCGGGGCGACCTCGCGCTCGACGCCGAGGGCGGCCTGAAGGGTCTTCGGGTTGGTGAAGGAGTCCGGGTAGTAGAGGAGCTTCGAGGTGTCGAAGAACTGGTTGTAGTAATCCGCCATTCCCGGCCGGATCGTGATGTCGCGGGCGGGGAGGACGGCGCCCGGCGGGAAACCCGGAAGCGGCTCGAGGGAGGTCGGGAATCCCGTCTGCCCGGGAGCCGCCGTGTACGTGAAGATCCCCTCGGGGCCGCCGAGCGACCAGGTCGCCTGGGTGTTCGCGGGAATCTCCGAGTAGTAGACGCCGAAGCTCCCCCGGACGGCCGTCTTGCCGTCCTTCCCCGGCGTCCAGACGACGCCGGCGCGCGGCGAGAAGTTCGTCGTGGCGTCCGTGAGCGTCTGCCGGTCGTACCGGAGGCCGAGGTTGATCGAGAGGCCGGAGAGGGGTCGGAAGTCGTCCTGCGCGAAGAGCGACCAGTTCGTCTCCCGGACGTTGTAGGCGACGTCGCCGAAGCCCTGGGTGTACTTCGTCACGTCGGCGATCGTCAGCGACGAGGTCGGGGTCGAGGGGGGGATGTTCGTCCGGAAGGTGAATTGCCCCTTGTAGAACGGGGTTCCAAACTCCTGCCCGTACCCGCCCGAGCTCGAGTAGACGGCGTCGCCTCCGGCGCGGATCGTGTGAGGCCCCGCGGCGACCGTCAGGGAGTCGGAGATCTGGTACTGGTGGTTCATTAGGCTGGCCCAGCGCGACTCTCCCTCGGTGGCGACGCCGGGGCGGACGTACTGGCTCGAGTCGTCGGTCGGGTAGAACTGCGTGATCGGCGAGCCGACGAGGAGTGCGGCGCGCGCCTCGTTGAAGAGGTTCGGGCTCAGGATCGCGTTCTCTCCGATCATCCCGGTGTAGGTGTTCCGCGTGAAGGCTCGGCCGGCGCTCGGGAGCGTCGTCCCGCCGACGACGTCCGAGGGGTTCGTGTCGTCGAACGTGTCGAGGTTGAATCGGAGCTGGGCGCTGTTGCGGTCGTCGATCGTCGCGTCGAGCTTGACGAGGAAGAGCTCCTGGTCGAAGTGGCCGGTGTAGATCCCCGGCTCGTAGGCGGACGTGATCTGGGAGTCGCGCCGCTGGCGCGTGATCTCGCCTCCGACGAGGACCTGGAGCCGGTCGGTCACGAGCGGCCCGGAGAGGACGCCTCCCCCCTGGACGAGGGCGTCGTTCAGGTCGGCGCCCGTGACGGGGGCCGAGGCCTCGAGGGCCCCGGGGCGGATCGTGACGGGGAAGTCGCCGTGAAAATCGTTCGTCCCCGACTTCGTGATGACGTTGACGACGCCCCCCGTCGTCCGCCCCCACTCAGCGGAGGTCGCGAGGTTCATGACGGTCATCTCCTGGACGGCCGGGAGGGGGAGGGTCGCGAAGATCGTTTGCCGGCCCCACGAGTCGTTCACGGGGCTGCCGTCGACGCCCCAGGAGATCTGCCGGCGTCCGCTCCCCTGGAAGACGACGAGCGTCTCGTTGAGGAAGACGTCCCCGGTCCCTTTCGCCGGCCTCACCGCCGAGTCGAGGAGCGGCAGGCTCGTCAGCTTGTTGCTCCAGTTCGGCGTCTCCTCGATCTTCGTCGAGTCGAGGCGGATCCCGAGGGTCGGCTCGTCGGAGCGGATGCCGCCCACGGTTCCGAGGACGGTGATCTCGCTCGCGACGCCCGCCGCCTTCAGGACGGCGTGGATCGAGGCGGTCTCGCCGGCCGTCAGGACGAGGCCGGTCCGCTCCTCACCCTGGAACCCCGGGAGCGTGAAGGCGACCGTGTAGCGCCCCGTCAGCGGGAGCGAGGGGACGTTGTAAAGACCGTCCTCCCGGGTCGTGACGGTTCGGACGAGGCCGGTCGCGTCGTTGCGGACGGTGACCGCGACGCCGGGGAGCGGCGCGCCGGCGGTGTCGGTGACGCGCCCCCGGAGGGCGCCGGTCCCCGATGTCTGGGCGAGGAGGCGGAATTGGGCCAGAGAGAGCAGGAGGCCGGCCCCGAGGAGAAAACCTCGTGGAACCCGGCGGACCGAGGGGCGATTTCGCACGGATCGTCCTTTCCGATTCGACAGAAGGCTCCCGGGTTCGCCTGAGGCGCCCCCGGCGATGCGCAGAGAGAAAGACCGGCCGGCCCAAAGGGCGACCGGGGCGACGTCGCGGCCGGCGGCCGGACGGGCGCGATGCGCACCGCCCGCCGCGCGCGCCTCATTCCCTCTGCGAAATTCCCTTGAGAAAGCCGTGGCCGCGTCCCGAGGCGGGAACGTCGGCCGGTCGTACCGTCCCGACAGCAAGGCCTCCGACGGGAACCGAGACGGTGTCGGAGCCGGGATCTTCCCGGAAGGACGCGAGAGCGGGCGGCGCGGTGCCGCCCGCGTCGGCGCACCCGCCGGGCCTGTCCTCGAGACCGGCCTCCGGGAGGTCACCCGACGCGGGACCGGCACCCGTCCAGAGTTCGCTCCCCTGGCGGCGAACCTCCTCGATCGGACGTGTCGCGTCAGGGACGATCTCGAAGGAGGGGCCGGCCTCGGCCTCCGTTTCGAGCCCTTCATCCTCGAACCGGACGAGGAGGCGCGCGCGGGGGGAGGGGAGGTTCGGGACGACCCAGGTGAACGAGCGGGTCCGCCCGTCCAGCTCGCCGGTCAGGCGGACCGGAATGCGGGCGCCGTCGCCGACGAGGAGGAGGATCTCGAGCTCGTCGCTCTCCTCCGGCACCCCCGTCCACCGGACCAGGACCGGAGTCCCCGCGCGGAGAGCGCTCCCCGCCACGGGCGCGACGATCCGGACGTCGGCGACTGCGGGCGACCCCGCCCACACGCAAAGCGCCGCCGCCAGGATTCCTCCCCTCGCCCTCATCCCCTCCGGCCAGTGTTTCAGCCGTGCGGGGCGAAGTCAATCGGGGCGGGGTGCGTGCTAGCATCGCGGGCTCCGCCCGTCTGGCGGGAGTGGCGGAATGGCAGACGCGCCGGATTTAGGATCCGGTGGGGAAACCCGTGAGGGTCCGACTCCCTCCTCCCGCACCATTCCGCTGCGCGAAAGTACGAAGGAAGCCGCTTCATGATCACCTCCTTTGTGGACGAGTCCCCGACGAAGAAGTCCCTGACGGTGGAGATTCCCGTCGAGGAAGTCCGCCGCGTGACGGACCGGACCGCCCGGACCCTCGCGAAACAGGTCAAGCTCCCCGGTTTCCGTCCCGGCAAGGTGCCCGTGGAACTGATCAAGAAGCGGTTCGCGGACACCCTGAAAGGCGAGGTCGTCGACCAGCTCGTCCAGGAGTCGGTCGTCACCGCCCTGAAGGAGAAGAACCTCGTCCCGCTCGGCTCGCCGAAGGTCGACGACCTGAAGTTCGATTTCGAGGGGCCGCTCTCCTTCAAGGTCGACCTCGAGGTCCGGCCGCCGGTCGCCCCGAAGGACTACCGCGGGCTCAAGGTGCCGTCCGGTTCCGCCGCCCCGACCGGGGAAGAGATCGAGGCGGTCCTGTCGCGTCTCCGCGAGGGGCACGCGCACTACGACCCGATCGAGGGGCGTCCGGCCGCGGACGGCGACTTCGCGCTCGTCGACATCAAGGGAACGTTCCCCGCGGGCGACGGGAAGGACTTCGAGGCCGAGAAGTCGCTCGTCGAGATCGCCGGGGATCGGACGCTGCCGGAGCTCTCGGCGCACCTCCAGAGCGCCCTGCCCGGGACGAATTTCAGCTTCCAGAAGGATTTCCCGGCCGACGCGCCCGATCCGGCCTTCGCCGGGAAGACGGTCCTCTACAACGTCCACCTCGCGGCCCTGAAGAGCCGCGTCCTGCCGGAGCTCGACGACGACTTCGCCCGGACGGTGCTGACCCCCCGCGACGGCGAACCCCCCGAAGGCGCGGGCCTCGCCCTTCTCCGCGAGAAGGTCGCCGAGTCGCTGACGAAGGACAAGGAGACGGCCCTTCGCGAGACCCGGCGGCGCGCCCTGCTGGACGGCCTCCTCGCGCTGAACGACGTGGCGGCCCCCGAGTCGATGACCGAGGCCGAGATCGATTCGGCGCTCCGCGACTACGCCCGGCACCTCGCCCGGCAGGGAGTGAACCTCAAGGAGGCGCAGATCGACTGGAACGCCCTCCGCGGCGACGCGCGCGACGCCGCCGTCCGGCGCGTGAAGGAATATCTCCTTCTCGACGCCATCGGCGAGGCCGAGGGGATCGGCGTCACCGACACCGAGCTCGACGCGGAGCTGAAGCGCCGCGCCACGGCGGCCGGGATGTCGTTCGCCGAGCTGAAGGCGGCGCTGGCGAAGGCCGAGCGCCTCGAGGGGGTCCGCGAGGAGATCCGGATCGAGCGGGTCCTCGACTTCCTTCTCGCCGAAGCGGCCGTCGCCGGCTGACGCGTAAGATCGCGCCCGAGGGAGGAGACACGCCCATGTCGATGCTGATCCCGATGGTCATCGAGCAGACGAACCGGGGCGAGCGCGCCTACGACATCTACTCGCGCCTCCTGAAGGACAACGTCATCTTCCTCGGCTCGGGGATCAACGACGAGATCTCGAACCTCGTCATCGCCCAGATGCTCTTCCTCGAGGCGGAGAACCCCGAGAAGGACATCACGCTCTACATCAACTCTCCCGGCGGGTCCGTTTCGGCGGGGCTCGCGATCTACGACACCATGCAGTACGTCAAGCCCGACGTGGCGACCTACTGCATCGGGCAGGCGGCGTCGATGGCGGCCGTCCTCCTGGCCGGCGGGGCGAAGGGGAAGCGCGCCGCCCTGCCGAACGCCCGCATCCTGATCCACCAGCCGCACGGCGGCGCCGAGGGGCAGGTCTCGGACATCGAGATCCAGGCCAAGGAGATGCTCCGGACGAAGAAGCGGCTGAACGAGATCCTCGCCTTCCACACCGGCCAGCCGTTCGCGACGATCGAGAAGGACACCGACCGCGACAACATCTTCGAGCCCGACGCCGCGAAGGAGTACGGCCTCCTCGACCTCGTCATCCGGCGCCGCGACGAGAAGACGATTTCCTGACGGCGCCCGCCGGCGCCGGATCCGGGTCGGTGAGACGGCTCACGCCGGGGCCCCGACGCCCTCCGCGCCCTGAATCGTTGCAGGATCGCGGCTTGTCGCGCCCTTCCCGGAGAGGTTAAGATCTCGGTTGGAGTCTTCTCCAAGGAGACGGTGACGGCCATCCCATGACGAAGAAAACGGGTCCCGGCGACGTGCTCCGCTGCAGCTTCTGCAACAAGTCCCAGCGGGACGTGAAGAAGCTGATCGCGGGGCCCACGGTCTACATCTGCGACGAGTGCGTCGACATCTGCCTCGACATCATCGCGGAGGACCGGGTCCTCGACCAGGCCAAGCCCGAGACGAAGCTCCCGAAGCCGCGGGAGATCAAGGAGTTTCTCGACGAGTACGTGGTCGGCCAGGAAACGGCGAAACGGAAGCTCGCCGTGGCGGTCTACAACCACTACAAACGGATCGACTACTTCGACAAGAACCGCAAGCTCGACGTCGAGCTCCAGAAGTCGAACATCCTCCTGATCGGGCCGACGGGAACGGGAAAGACCCTCCTCGCCCAGACGCTCGCCCGGATGCTCTCCGTTCCGTTCACGATCGCCGACGCCACGACGCTCACCGAGGCGGGCTACGTCGGCGAGGACGTCGAGAACATCATCCTGAAGCTCTACCAGGCCGCCGGGCAGGACAAGGAGAAGACCGAGCGCGGCATCGTCTACATCGACGAGGTCGACAAGATCGCCCGGAAGGGCGAGAACCCCTCGATCACCCGGGACGTCTCGGGCGAGGGGGTCCAGCAGGCGCTCCTGAAGATCCTCGAGGGGACGGTGACGAACGTGCCGCCGCAGGGCGGGCGGAAGCACCCCCACCAGGAGTTCATCCAGATCGACACGACGAACATCCTCTTCATCTGCGGCGGAGCGTTCGTCGGCCTCGAGGACCTGATCAGCCGCCGGCTGACCGAGAAGCAGATGGGCTTCGGCGCCAAGATCGCCACGAAGAAGGAGAAGCGCGCCGGGGAGCTCCTCGAGAAGGTCCACCCGGAGGACCTGATCAAGTTCGGGATGATCCCGGAGTTCATCGGCCGCGTCCCGGTCGTCGCCTCGCTGCACGACTTGGACCGGGCATCGCTCGTCGCGATCCTGAAGGAGCCGAAGAACTCCCTCATCAAGCAGTACCAGACCCTGCTCGAGTTCGAGAGCGTCGCGCTCCGGTTCACCGACGACGCGCTCGAGCAGATCGCCGAGGAGGCGATGGCACGGAACGTCGGCGCCCGCGGGCTGAAGATCATCCTCGAGGAGATCATGCTCGACGTGATGTACCGGGTGCCGTCCGAGGAGGAGATCGAGGAGTGTGTCATCACCCGCGACGTCGTCCTCCGCCGCGCCGCGCCGATCCTCTCGCTCCGGAAGGTCGGCTGAGGCCCGAAGGCCCCGGCCCGGCCCCCGGTCTTTGAGAATGCCCTTCCCGAGGCGCGCCCATGCGCCTTCGAGGTGACCCGATGACGAACCCCGGCTCCGTCGATCCCGCGGCCCCGCCCCGCTCCCTGCTGCCGCTCGTGCCGCTCCGCGACATGGTGGTCTTTCCGCGCATGATGGCTCCCTTCGTCGTGGGAAGGGCCTCCTCCATCGCGGCTCTCGAGGAGGCGCTCGCCGCGCCCGAGAAGAAGATCTTCCTCGCGGCGCAGAGGGACCCGAAGGTGGACGAGCCCCAGGCCGGCGACATCCACGAGATGGGGGTCGTCGCCGTCGTCGTCCAGTCGCTCAAGCTGCCCAACGGCCACATCAAGGTGATGGTCGAGGGCGTTTCGCGGGGCCTCATCCGGAGCGTGGCCCCGGCCGCCGGGCACCTCGCCGTCGCCGTGGAGGCCGTCGAGCCGCGCGTCGCCCCGTCCGGCGACGTGGCGCCCTATCTCCAGAAAGTGCTCGCCGTCTTCGAGCAGTATGCCAAGCTCTCCCACCACCTCGCCTTCGAAGGGCTCGTCTCGTCGCTGAAGATGGACGACGCCGACGCCTTCGCGGACATCCTGGCCGGCCATCTGCCGACCTCGATCGCGACGCCCGACAAGCAGTCGCTCCTCGAGACGGTGGGCCCGCTCGAGCGGCTCCAGAAGCTGCAGGACCTGCTGGAGATCGAGATCGAGAAGATCAACATCGACCGCCGGATCAACAGCAAGGTCAAGAAGCAGATGGAGCGGGCGCAGAAGGAGTACTACCTCAACGAGAAGATCAAGGCGATCCACCAGGAGCTGGGGAAGAAGGACGACAAGACCGACGAGATCGAGGAGCTCCGCGGGAAGATCGAGAAGGCGGGAATGCCGAAGGAGACGAAGGAAAAGGCCCTCCAGGAGCTCAAGCGGCTCGAGGCGATGCCGAACGTCTCGGCCGAGGCGACCGTCTCGCGCAACTACATCGACTGGCTCGTCTCGGTGCCGTGGAAGAAGGCCTCGCGCGAGGCCAAGGACCTGAAGCGCGCCGAGAAGATCCTGAACGACGACCACTTCGGCCTCGAGAAGGTCAAGGAGCGGATCCTGGAGTTCCTCGCGGTGAGGCAGCTGGTCACGGAGACGAAAGGGTCGATCCTCTGCTTCGCCGGCCCCCCGGGCGTCGGGAAGACCTCGCTCGCCAAGAGCATCGCGCGGTCGCTGAACCGGAAGTTCGTCCGGCTGTCGCTCGGCGGCGTCCGCGACGAGGCCGAGGTCCGCGGCCACCGGCGGACCTACATCGGCGCCTTCCCCGGGCAGATCATCCAGATGATGAAGAAAGCCGGGACCGTGAACCCGGTCTTCCTCCTCGACGAGGTGGACAAGATGTCCATGGACTTCCGGGGCGACCCGAGCGCGGCGCTCCTCGAGGTGCTCGACCCGGAGCAGAACCACGCGTTCGTCGACCACTATCTCGACACGGAGTACAACCTGTCGAAGGTGATGTTCATCGCGACGGCGAACGTCGTCCACCCGATCCCGCCCGCCCTCAAGGACCGGATGGAGATCATTCCGCTCTCGGGCTACACCCCGAACGAGAAGCTCGCCATCGCGAAACAGTTCCTCGTCCAGAAGCAGATCCGGGAGAACGGCCTCACGAAGGAGCAGGCGGCCTTCGAGGACGGCGCCATCTACGGCCTCATCGAGAAGTACACGCGCGAGGCGGGGGTCCGGAACCTGGAGCGGGAGATCGCGTCCGTCTGCCGGAAGATCGCCCGCCGGATCCTGACGAAGAACCCGGAACTGCCCGTGACCGTGACCGCCGAGAACCTCCCCGACTTCCTGGGCAAGCCGAAGTTCCGCCTCGGCAAGAAGGGGGAAAAGGCCGAGATCGGATTCGCGACGGGCCTCGCCTGGACCGAGACGGGAGGCGACGTCCTTCACATCGAGACGACGCTCATGCGCGGGAAGGGGAACCTCGTCCTGACGGGACAGCTCGGCGACGTCATGCAGGAGTCGGCCCGCGCGGCCCTTTCCTACGTCCGGACGCGCGCGGAGCTCTACGGCGCGGAGCCCGACTTCTACGAAAAGAAGGACATCCACGTCCACATTCCGGAAGGAGCGATCCCGAAGGACGGCCCCTCGGCGGGCATCACGATGGCCACGTCCATCCTTTCGGCCGTCACGCGGATCCCGGTCCGGAAGAACATCGCGATGACGGGCGAGATCACCCTCCGCGGAAAGGTCCTCCCCGTCGGCGGCATCAAGGAGAAGCTCCTCGCCGCCTACCGTGCCGGCGTCACGACGATCATCCTGCCGAAGGAGAACGAGAAGGATCTCGACGACCTGCCGGAGGAGATCCGGAGCGTCATGGAGTTCCACCTCGTCGACGACGTGGACGAAGTGGTCCGCCTGACGCTCGAGGGAGCGCCGTCGCCGATGATGCCGAAAGGGGTCTCGGCGGAGGCCGGGACGACGCCTCCGTCCGACCTTCCTCATTAGGAGTCGGCTAACCTTTCTTTCCCGAGTTTCGTACAATAGGCGGCGCCGGGGGTCCCTTGCCCGGTCCTCCGACGGCGGCAGGCGCCGCACCTTCCGAAGAGAAACGATCAACTCGACCTCGATCCCGCACCCTCGCGGCCCGCTTCGGGCCGCTTCAAGGTCCGATGAATTCCCTCCTCACCCCCCCGATCCGCACCGCCGGGCGACACGCCGGACGGCCCCGGTCCGGCCCGAAAGGCCGGCTGGGCGCCTCCGTCCGCCTCGCGCTGGCCGGACACCGTCCGGGTGAGCGGCCGAACGGGGCGGGCGTTCCGGCTCTGGCCGTCCTCGGCCGGTCGAACGTAGGGAAGTCGAGCCTCCTGAACGCGCTCCTCGGCGTCCCGGTCGCCCGCGTCTCGCAGACGCCCGGGAGGACGCAGGCCCTCTACTGGTACCGGGTGGACGAAGCCTTCGACCTCGTCGATTGCCCGGGCTACGGCTTCGCGAAGGCGTCCCGCGAGGTCCGCGACCTCCTGGCGCGGCTGATCGAGGGGTTCCTCGCTGGAACGCCCGGTCCCGAGACGGCGCTCCTCCTCGTGGACGGCCGCCACGCGCCGCAGGAGTCGGACCGCTCGATGGCCCTCTTCCTCTCGAACGCCGGCATCCCGACCGTCGTCGTCGCGACGAAGTGGGACGCCGTGAAGGCCTCCGCCCGGGCCCGGCAGCTTCGCACGCTCGGCGCCGAGTTCGGGCGCGACCACCGCCCCCTCCTGCCCGTCTCGTCCGAGACGGGCGAAAACCTCCACGCCCTGGTCCGGCTCCTCTTGGAGCGGGTCGGGGCCCTTCCCCGCGGCCACGTCCCCTCCGGCGTGCCCGCCCTTCCCTCCTGAAGGAGGCCACCATGCCCCGCCGCAAGGTTCCCGGCGCCGACTACGCCACCCCCGTCATCGACCCCCGCGAGCTCCCGAACGACGTCGAGGATCCGACGGCCGTTCTTCCCGCCGAGGGAGAGATGCTCGACATCCGGGCGCTCCACAACCAGACGATGCCGCAGCTCCTGAAGATCGCGGCGGAGCTGGAAGTCGAGGGGGCGCCGGCCCTCCGGAAGCAGGAGCTGATCTTCAAGATCCTGCAGGCCCAGACCGAGCGGATGGGGCTCATCTTCTCCGAAGGGGTCCTCGAGGTCCTGCCGGACGGTTTCGGGTTCCTTCGCGCCCCCGAATACAACTACCTCGCCGGTCCGGACGACATCTACGTCTCCCCGTCCCAGATCCGGAAGTTCGGCCTGAGGACCGGCGACACGATCTCGGGTCAGATCCGTCCGCCGAAGGAGGGGGAGCGCTACTTCGCGCTCATCAAGGTCGAGGCGGTCAACTTCGAGCATCCCGACGTCGCCCGCGAGAAGATCCTCTTCGACAACCTGACGCCGCTCTATCCGGAAGAGCGGATCCGCCTCGAGACGCCGAATCTCTCGTCGCGCGTCCTCGACCTGATCTCGCCCATCGGGAAGGGGCAGCGCGGCCTCATCGTGGCCCCGCCGCGGACCGGCAAGACGATGCTCCTGCAGGCCCTCGCGAACTCGGTCACGACGAACCACCCCGAGGTCACGCTCATCGTCCTTCTGATCGACGAGCGGCCCGAGGAGGTCACCGACATGCAGCGGTCGGTGAAGGGCGAGGTCATCAGCTCGACGTTCGACGAGCCCGCCACGCGGCACGTGCAGGTGGCGGAAATGGTCATTGAAAAAGCCAAGCGTCTCGTCGAGCACAAACGCGACGTCGTGATCCTCCTCGACTCGATCACCCGCCTCGCGCGCGCCTACAACACGACCTGCCCGCCTTCGGGCAAGGTCCTCTCGGGCGGCGTCGACGCCAACGCGCTCCAGAAGCCCAAACGCTTCTTCGGCGCCGCGCGGAACGTGGAGGAGGGGGGCTCGCTCACGATCATCGCGACGGCCCTCATCGACACGGGCTCCCGGATGGACGACGTCATCTTCGAGGAGTTCAAGGGGACCGGCAACATGGAGGTCCACCTCGACCGGAAGCTCGTCGACCGGCGCGTCTTCCCGGCCATCGAGCTCAACAAGTCCGGCACGCGGAAGGAAGAGCTGCTCCTCGACAAGCAGGAGCTCAACCGGGTCTGGATCCTCCGGAAGGTGCTCAACCCGCTCTCCACGGTGGAGGCGATGGAGCTCCTCATCGAACGTCTCGACAAGACGAAGAACAACGCGGAATTCCTCGGCTCGATGTCGGCCGGGTGAAGGCGATCATGAGAACGCTGCGGGCGGCGCTGGTCCTTTCCCTGGTCGCGCTGGCCGGCCGCGCCGCGGCGAAGCAGCCCGTCCTCGTGGTTTCCGTCGACGGGATGGACCAGCGCTATCTGAGCGACTGCGACAGGCTGGGACTGAAGATCCCGAACCTTCGCCGGTTGATACGGGAAGGACAGTGGTCGGCCGGAGTGGTCGGCGTCATTCCGACCGTCACCTGGCCGTCGCACACGACGATCATCACGGGCGTCGAGCCGGCTCAGCACGGAATCCTGGCCAACAGGCGGCCCGCGACGGAGGGCGGCACTCCCTACTGGTCGGTCGATTTCCTCAAGGTCCAGACGCTGCTGGATGCCGCTCACCAGGCGGGGTTGAAGACCGCCTCCATCCACTGGCCGGTGACGGTCGGCGCCGCGAGCGACTTCAATCTCCCGGAGTATTTCCTGAAGTGGCGCGGCGGCCAGGTAGACCTTCGCGCTGTCTCGAGCAAGGCCAATCCTCCTGACCTCGTCGCCCGGATCAACGGGATGTTTCCGTCGTTTCGCCAGGAATGGATGGGCGACCGCACGCGCGCGCTGGCAGCCCGATATCTGCTCAGGACGGAGCGCCCGGACCTGTTGCTTCTCCACTTCGGCGAGCACGACGCCGAGGCGCATGACAACGGGCCTTTTACCCCCGAGGCGCTCGCCGTCCTGGAATACACGGACGAGCTGCTCGGGACTCTGCTTCAGGATGCGCCGCCAGGCTATGCGGTCGTGGTCGTCTCAGATCATGGATTCGAGAAGCTCGAGCGGGAGGTCCATCTCAACGTCGTCGCGAATGAAAAGGGCGTGAAGGGGCTGCGGCCCATGGGCGGAATCATCGTCGCCGACGATGCCGAGGCCGCAAAGCGGCTCGGCGAGTTGCGGGCGGACCCGCAGTACGGAATCGGGCGCGAGGTACCGAGGGACGAGATCAGCCGGTTCTCACCCGATCTCCTCGATTCCTCGGCCGTATTCGAGTCGGCACCCGGGGTCTGGTTCGGCTCGGCTTCCTCGGGCGAGCTGGTCACGAAACCTTCCGAAGCGGGAAGACACGGTCACTGGCCCACGCGATACCGTGCGGTTTACCTGGCCTGGGGCTCCGGCATCCGCCCGCAGCGCATTCCCGAGATCTCGATCAAGGATGTCGCGGGGCGCCTCGCGGCTCTGCTGGGGATTCCGTTCGAACCGGGTGCTGCGAGAGACATGAAGGTCGGAGGGGCGATCCAGGAAGGAAAGACCGCCGACCCGAACTGACGGGCCGCCCGTCGGGCCCTCTCAGGTATGCAGCTCCACCACGTCCCGGTCGACGAGGACGTGGTGGCGGTCCACCTGCTGGCCGTCGAACTTCGCGTGCCCCCAGATCCGGGCGAACTTGAGCCGCTCGGCGATCTCGTGGTGGACGTGCGTGGCGAAGTCGTGGATCGTCGCCCCCTCGGCGAGGACGAAGGGCCGGTCCCTGTCGGGCTTGTGTCCCGGCTCCTTGCCGTAGACGCGGATCTTCTTCAGCTCTCGGAAGAGGTATTCGCGGAGCGGGTCGAGCCCGGCGCCGGTCGCCGCCGAGACCGCGAAGAAAGGGAGATCCTCGCCGATCGCCTCGCGCGCGAGGGCTGCGAACGTCCCGTCGTCCACGTCGCTCTTGTTGCCGACGACGCCGACGGGCCGTGCCATGAGGAAGGGGGGCGCGTCCGCGGGGAGGGGGCGACTGCGGGGCCAGACGCGCGCCCGGGCGAGAAGATCGAAGAGGAGGCTCGACGCGTCGGCCGTGTCGTCCGCCGCGACGTCGAAGACGAGGAGGAGGCCGTCCGCGTTGTGCGCGAGATTCACGAGGTAGGGCTCGGTGTGGTCGGCGGAGACGGGCGGCGTGTCGACGAGCTGGATCGGCACGTCCTCGAACGCCGCCATCCCGGGGAGAGGGGCGCGCGTCGTGTACGGGTAGTCGCCGATCTCGGGGCGGGCGTGCGTCAGGGCGGCCAGGAGCGACGACTTTCCGCTGTTCGGCGGACCGAGGAGGACCCACTGTCCGGCCCCCTCGCGACGGACGTGCCCCGGGTCGGCGCGCCGGGGGCCGCTCCGCGCGACGCTGGCCTCCTCGTCCTCCAGCCGGGCGAGACGCCGCTTCAGGTCGGCCTGGAGTTTCTCGGTCCCCTTGTGCTTCGGAATGACGGCGAGCATCTCGCGGAGCGCCTCGATCTTCCCGGCGTGGGAGGCCGCCGCCTTGAACCGCTCCTCGGCGTCGTGGTACTGCGGCGTCAGGTTGGCGGGCACCCCTCCATTATCCGTGGTCGGAACCTCCGGGCGAGGGACACCGTCGTATAGTCGGGCGGGACCAGGGAACGTGACCGCGCCGCAGATCCTCCGCGTCTCGCTCATCGACTACGTCAACACGTGGCCGCTGACGTGGGGTTTTCTGCAGGGCGCCGGCGAACGGGTCGAGCTGCTCCACGACACGCCCGCCGCCTGCGCGGCGCGGCTCGCCCGCGGGGAGGTGGACGCCGGGCTGGTTCCCGCCGTGGAGGCGGCACGGATTCCCGGCGTGCGGCTCGTGCGCGGGGTCGGCATCGCGGCGCGCGAACGGGTCCGGAGCGTCGTCCTGGTGTCCCGGCGGCCTCTCGTCGGCGAGGCGGCGACGATCCGGTCCGTCGCGCTCGACGTGTCGTCTCGCTCCTCGGCGGCGATGGTGCGCATCCTTCTCCGCGATCTCTGCGGGCTCGAGCCGGAGTACCACGAGGCGGTGCCCGACCTCGCCGAGATGCTGCGCCACTACGACGCGGCGCTCCTGATCGGCGACCCGGCGCTCACGGCGAACCTCGAGGGGCTGCACGTGCTCGACCTCGCCGAGGGGTGGCGCCGGCTGACGGGGCTGCCGTTCGTCTTCGCGGTCTGGGCCGTCCGTCCGTCCGTCCCGCCCGAGCCGTTCCTCTGGTCGCGCGACTACGGGAAGCGGCACGTGCCGGAGCTGATCGACGCGGCCGTCCGCCGGACCGGGCTCCCGCGCGAGCTCCTCGCTACGTACCTCGAAGGAAACCTCCACCACGACCTCGACGAGACCGACGAGAAGGGGCTCGCCGAGTTCTACCTCCGGGCGCACCGCCACGGGCTCATTCCGTCTCCCGACGTTCCGCCTTTCGCCGGCGTGCCGCTCGTTCCCCTCCGGGAAATCTGAACGGCGGCGTCGATCGGTTAGAGTTCGGGCTTCATGTCCGTCGCCGAAACCGATGCCCCCGCCGTCCTCCCCGCCCCGGCGGCGCCAGGGCTCGGTGGCTCGCCCCGCGTCTCGGCGATTCTCGAGCGGTCGGCGGCCGGCGAGCGGCTGACGGTGGACGACGCCCTCGTCCTCTTCCGGGAGGCGACGCTCCTCGAGCTGGGGGCCGCGGCGGACGGCGTGCGCCGGAGGATGAACCCGCCGGATCGCGCGACGTTCCAGATCGACCGGAACATCAATTACACGAACGTCTGCATCTATCGCTGCACGTTCTGCGCCTTCTACCGGAAGGCGGGGGACGCGGAGGCCTACGTCCTGCCGCTCCCGGAGATCGGCCGGAAGATCGAAGAGACGCTCGCCCTCGGCGGGACGGGCGTCCTCCTGCAGGGCGGCGTCCACGCCGAGCTGCCGTTCGCCTATTACGAGGAGCTGCTCGGTTTCCTGCGCCGAAGCTACCCGCGGATCCACCGGCACGCCTTCTCGGCTCCGGAGATCTACTTCCTCGCGAAGAAGGAGAGGATCTCGATTGCGGCGGCGCTGAAGCGCCTGAAGGCCGCCGGGCTGATGTCGGTCCCGGGGGGCGGAGCCGAGATTCTCGACGACGAGGTGCGGCAGCGGATCTGGGCCCTGACGAAGTCGCCGACGCCGAAGTGGGCCGAGGTCCACCGGGAGGCGCACCGCCTCGGGATGCCGACGACGGCCACCATGATGTTCGGCATCGGCGAGAGCTTCGAGCAGCGGCTGAACCACTTCGACGTCGTCCGGCGGCTCCAGGACGAGTCGCTCGCGGCGGGCGTCGAGTCGTTCACGGCGTTCATCCCGTGGACCTTCCAGGAGGAGAACACCGCACTCGACGGGCAGGTCGAGACGGCGGGGGGGTACGACTACCTCCGGACGCTCGCTCTCGCGCGCCTCTACCTCGACAACGTCCCGCACGTGCAGGGCTCGTGGGTGACGCAGGGAAAGAAGATCGGGCAGGTCTCGCTCGCCTTCGGGGCCGACGACCTCGGGTCGATCATGATCGAGGAGAACGTCGTCGCCGCCGCCGGCGCGCACAACCGGATGACGCGGGACGACATGACGGCGCTGATCCGGGACGCGGGCTACACCCCCGTCCAGCGCGGCTCGGTGTACGAGCGGTGCCGGGAGGCCTGCTGCGCGGAGCTCCCGCCTCTCCGACCTACTTGTTGAGGAACTTCTCCGAAACAGACTTGGCCTGGAGGAAGAGGCCGAGGTAGTCGCGGCCGCCCGCCTTGCTGTCGGTCCCCGACATGTTGAAGCCGCCGAACGGGTGGACGCCCACGAGCGCTCCCGTGCATTTCCGGTTGATGTAGAGGTTGCCGCAGAAGAGGCGGCGCTTCGCCTCGGCGATCCGGTACCGGTCGCGCCCGAAGTACGAGCCGGTCAGGCCGTATTCGCTGGCGTTGGCCAGCTGGATCGCATGGCCGAAGTCCCGCGCCTCGGTGATGCCGAGAACGGGCCCGAAGATCTCCTCCTTGAAGATCCGGTGCGACGGCTTCACGTCGTAGAAGACGGTCGGCTGGACGAAATTCCCGGTCTTCCCGTTCCACGTCCCGCCAGTCCCCAGCCGGGCTTCGCGCCGGCCGATCCGGATGTAGTCGCAGACCGTCTTGAGCTGCCGCGCGGAGGCGACGGGGCCGACGTTCACCTTCCAGTCGCGCGGCGAGCCCAGAACGAGCTTCTTCGTCCGCGCAATGACAGCATCGACGAAGCGTCTGTACAGCCGGCGGTGGACGATGGCGCGCGAGCAGGCGGAGCACTTCTGGCCCTGGAAACCGAAGGCGGAGGCGACGACCTGCGTCGCGGCGAAGTCGAAATCGGCGTCCTCGTCGACGACGATGAAATCCTTTCCGCCCATCTCGAGGAGGGTCCGTTTGATCCAGAGCTGACCGGCCGCCTGCTGGGCGGCCTTCTGGTTGATCCGGAGGCCGACTTCCTTCGAGCCCGTGAAGGCGATGAACCGGATGAGCGGGTGCTCGACGATGAAGTCGCCGATTTCCGCGCCCGATCCGGGGATGTAGTTGAGGACGCCGTCGGGGACTCCGGACTCCACGAGGAGCTCGAAGACCTTCCAGCCGATGAGCGGCGTGTCGGACGCCGGCTTGAGGAGCACGGAGTTGCCCGTGACGACCGCCGCCGTGGTCATGCCGGTCAGGATGGCGTTGGGGAAGTTCCACGGCGGGATGACCGCCCCGGTCCCCAGCGGGAGGTAGAGCGTTTCGGGCATCTCGCCGCGGTAGGGCGTCACCGGGATCTCGCCGCCCCAGCGCAGGATCTCCCGGGCGTAGAACTCGAGGAAGTCGATCGCCTCGGCCGTCTCGACGTCGGCTTCCGGCCACGTCTTGCCGATTTCGAGGACCATCGTCGCCGAGAACTCGTGCTTCCTCTCGCGCATGCGGGCCGCGGCCCGAAGGAGGATGCTGGCGCGCTCGCGTGGCGACAATCCCTGCCAGGCGACCTGGGCCCTCACGCCGGCGCGGATCGCCTTCTCCGCCGTGGCCCGGTCGGCGAGGTGATGCCGGGAGAGGACGTGCGAACGGTCCGACGGGTCGGTATTCGCGAGGAGGTTCTTGCCCCGGAGGCGCCGCCCGCCGACGACGACGGGGATCTCGGCGCCGGCGACCCGCTCCACCTTGGCCAGGGCCGCCTCGAAGGTGGAACGGGTTTCGGCGTTCTGGAAGTCGGAGAACGGTTCGTTGCGGAATTCTTCAAGCATGGCGGCCCATCATAGCTCTGCTACCCTCGGTCAGAGGCGGGCCGCGGGCCGCCTCGGGGAGAAGGAAGACGCATGACCGTCGACGAACTGAAGGCCCTTCTCGACGCGGGACAGAGTCCCGTGGTCCTCGACGTCCGGGAAGCCCCGGAGCTCCGGATCGCTCACTTTCCGTTCCCGGTCGTCCACATTCCGATGAGCCAGCTGGCGGCTCGCGCCGGGGAGCTGCCGCGCGACCGGACGGTCGTCTGTGCGTGCCGGAGCGGCGCGCGGAGCGCCCAGGCGGCGGGATGGCTGAAACGACAGGGGGTCGACGCCGTCAACCTCGAGGGGGGCATTCTGGCGTGGTCCCGGCAGATCGATCCGTCGATTCCCCAATATTGATTGTTGGGTCCTCGTCTGTTCTAATTTGGAAGGTCGGAAACATCCGGCCTTTGGCAGAAAGGAAAAGCAAGATGGCTCTGGACATGGAGAAGGTCCGTGCGTACGTCGCCGGTCTCCTGAAGAAGAACAAGGCGCTCACGGAGCGAGAGGTGAAGGCACTGATCGGGAAGGCGTTTCGCGTGAACCCGAAGTCGGTCGGTGCGGCGGTCATCCGCGACGTCCGCGCGGCGCTCGGGATCGACCGGCCGGGCGCCCTGGCGCATGCCCGGAAGATGCTCGCCGAAAACCCCGCTCTCGAGGCAAAGAAGGTGATCCGGACGATCGGCGAGAAGTTCGGCATCCGGCTCGGACCGCCGGACGTCTCCCGCCTTCGCCCGAAGCAGAAAGGGACTGCGGTCCGGCGCGGCCGGCCCCCCAAGAGCGCAAAGCGCGGACCGGGCCGTCCCCCGAAGGCCGCTACGGCGAAGGCGGGCGCGGGAAAGACGCGGCGGGCCGGCCGTCCGGCGAAGGCTCCGGCGCGGGGGAAGGGGATCATCTCCGTGACGTACCAGGGGAAGGGCCTTCCGGAAGCCCTGGCGGCCTTCTTCAGGTCGCTCTCCGGCTAGGGCCCCTCCTTGCAGCTGATTTGACCTGCTCCGGAGGGACGCTGATAATCCGCGTCCCTTCGGTTCGCTGGGGGGTCGTCCAACGGTAGGACTCCAGACTCTGGATCTGGCTATCGGGGTTCGAATCCCTGCCCCCCAGCCAGTATTCGCCGGCGTAGCCGGCGAGCGCGCTTTCAGCGCGCGGAAAACTGGCTGGCGATCTGTTCTTGGGGAACCCGCGCCCGGGTTCCCCAATCCCCTCCGCGGCCGAGAGAGCCCTTATCGAATCGTCCGGTCCAGCCCCGTCCTTCGGAGAATTCCTTCTCCAAAGACGACCGCGAGAGCCACGCCGGTGGTGTCGGCGAGCAGGTCGGCGATCTCGACACTTCGCATCGGAACGAAGGACTGGTGGATCTCGTCGAGGCAGCCCCAGAGGAAGGCGGAGAGGATGAGCAGGACGGCCGTCTTGGTCCGGCTCCAGCCCTCCCCGAAGCGGGCGGCCCGCACCGCCAGAAGGCCCGTCAGGAAGAAATAGCCGGCGTGTTCGAGCTTGTCGAGGCCGGGAAACGAGAAGCCAAGCCCTGGCAGCCGGGACTGCGACGAGAGATAGACCTCGAAGGCGAGGAAGAGCGCGACGGGCGCCCAAAGAACGAGCCGCTTCCGGGGGCTCATCCCCCCGCGCGGCTCTTCTTCTCGATCTTCGCCCAGGTGTCCCGCAGGGAGACGGAGCGGTTGATGACGAGGCGCCCCGGTGCCGTGTCCGGGTCGACGGTGAAGTAGCCGAGCCGCTCGAACTGGAGGAAGTCCCCCCGCTTCGCCGCCGCAAGGGCCGGCTCCACCCGGCACCCGGTCTTCACGACGAGCGACTCGGGGTAGAGATTTGCGAGGAAGTCCTTCCCCGCGGGCGCATCGTCCGGGTTCGGCGTCGAGAAGAGCCGGTCGTAGAGGCGTACCTCGGCCGGAACCGCATGGGACGAGGAGACCCAGTGGATCGTCCCCTTCACTTTCCGGCCGCCTGTGTTGCCGCCCCGCGTCGCCGGGTCGACCGTGCAGCGCAGCTCCGTGATCGCGCCCGTGGCCGGGTCCTTGACGACTTCGTGGCATCGGATGATGTATCCCCAGCGGAGGCGGACCTCCTGTCCCGGCGAGAGGCGGTGGTACTTCGGGGGGGGCACCTCGCGGAAGTCCTCCCGCTCGATGAGGATCTCCCGGGCGAAAGGAACCTTGCGGGTCCCGCACGCCGGGTCTTCCGGGTTGTTGACGGCGTCGAGCTCCTCGACTCTTCCCTCCGGGAGATTGGTGATGACGACGCGGAGCGGGTCGAGGACCCCCATGAAACGCGGGGCCCGGCGGTTCAGGTCCTCGCGGAGGCAGTGCTCGAGGAGTTCGACCTCGACGACGCTGTCGC
>Ga0335085_10002741_pt1 | contig 32153 bp, 32 predicted proteins | sample Lox_Sample_45_FD_206712 | JGI IMG/M metagenome (GOLD analysis project Ga0335085, IMG submission 206712) | Soil microbial communities from Loxahatchee National Wildlife Refuge, Florida, United States - Lox_Sample_4.5 | ecosystem: Environmental > Terrestrial > Soil > Wetlands | place: USA... | reverse complement strand
CCTACCACGGCATTCAACAGGTGCTGGCCCATGTGTCGCAGAAGGGAGCGTAATCATGCCCGACTACAACTGGCCCGATGCCGAACATCGCAGCGTGATTGGCAAGCGGATTTCCCGGGTGGATTCTCCGGTCAAAGTCTCCGGGCGCGCGAAGTACACCTACGACTATCACGGAACCGGCCTGCTTTTCGGGAAGGTTTTGCGCTCGCCGTATCCCAAGGCGCGGGTGATAAGCATTGATACCAGTCTCGCCGAGAAAATGCCGGGGGTGAAGGCGGTGCAGGTCATTCAGAAGCCGGGCATGACGGTGCAGTGGGCAGGTGATGAAGTGGTCGCCCTCGCCGCGGTGGATGAAGCCACGGCCGAAGACGCCATTCGCACCATCAAGGTGAAATACCTGCCGCTCTCTCATCTGGTAAGCGACGCCGAGCCGCCAGCGGGGGCGGGCGAAGGCGGCGGCCCGCTCAGCGAAGACGACATCGAAGACGCCCTCAGCAATCAGGTCCCCGACAACCAACTCATTGATTCGCTGCAGAAGCAGGGCGTGAGCTTTAAGGTTGACGACGACTTCCTTCAGGAACTGAAGGGTTACCAGGTCCCCGATCCGGTGATTAACGCCATCGCCAAGGCTCCGTACCATGAGGCGAAGGGAGGCAGCCACTCGAATTATCAGAAGGCCAACGCAATCACGGTCGGACAAGTCGAGCAGGCGTTTCAAGAGGCGGAGGTCACGTCGTCCGGGACGTATGGCGCCTCGGTAATTGCACACTGCTGCCTTGAAGCGCACGGCTCGGTGACGGAATGGCCTGATCCGAATCACGTTTTCACTCATATCTCCACACAGAACGTCTCGGGCATAGCCGATCAAATGTCCGAACCTCTCAACCTTCCCGCCACTAACATTCGGATTCATCAGGACAATGTCGGCGGCGGATTCGGCAGCAAGTTCGCAGCCGACCGCTGGGACATTGCCACGGCCCGCCTTTCGAAAAAGGCTGGTGGCAAGCCCGTACGCATCATGCTGGAGCGTGATGCGGAATTGCAGGTCGCCGGGGCGCGGCCCTCGGCCTATGCGCGAGTCAAGATTGCTGCCAAGAAAGACGGGACCCTCACCGGATGGCAGTCGCAGTCGTGGGGTACGGGCGGTCCGGGTGGCGGAGGCATGCCTCCCATTCCCTACATCTTCAATATTCCCAACCAGAAGAAGGAACACATCGCCATTCACACCAACATCGGTCCGGCGCGGGCGTGGCGGGCGCCGAATCATCCCCAGGCTGCGGTCATCACCATGGGCGCGCTGGACGATCTGGCGGCCAAACTCAACATGGATCCTGTCGACCTGCTGCTGAAGAATCTTAATCTGGCAATAAAGGACCGCCAGCAGACCTATCGGGAGGAATTGGCCATCGCCTCCGACTTGATGGGGTGGAAAGAAAAATGGCGTCCGCGCGGGCAGAACATTTCCGGCAACATCGCTCGCGGGCTGGGCGTCTCGATCCACACCTGGGGCGGACGTGGTCACGCCAGCGACTGCGATTTGACCATCCATCCCGATGGCTCGGTGGACATCAAGATGGGGACGCAGGACCTGGGTACCGGGACGCGCACCACCATCGTGATTGTTGCCGCCGACACGCTGGGACTACCGGTCGATGCCATCAAGCTCTTCATCGGCGACACGCTGTATCCGCCGTCAGGCGGCTCGGGAGGATCGACCACTCCCGGCGGAGTGAGTTCCTCGACGCGCCGCGCTGCAGTAGACGCTCGCGAAGCGTTGTTTGCCAAGGTGGCGCCGCTGCTGAAAGCTCAGCCCGACGATCTGGAATGTGTGAGCGGCACCGTGAGGGTGAAAAGCGACCCCAGCCGCTCGCTCACCTGGAAGCAGGCCTGTGCGAAGATTGGTGCGCTGCCGATCACGGTGCGCGGACACAACGACGCTATGGCGGCCAAGAACCATCCCGACCTGACCAACAGCGGCGTCGGCGGCGTGGGTATGGCTGATGTCGAAGTCGATCTGGAAACCGGCATCGTTAAAGTGAGGAAGATGGTCGCGGTGCAGGATTGTGGCCTGGTCATCGATCCCAAGCTCGCCGAGAGCAGTTGCTACGGCGCCATGGCCATGGGCGTCAGCTATGCCCTGTTCGAGGAAAAGGTAATGGACCAGCAGACGGGACGCATGCTCAATCCCAACATGGAGTTCTACCGCCTGGCGGGACTCAATGACATTCCCGAGATGGTGGTTCGCATGATGACCGGGAAAGGCTACGACGAACGTGGTGTGATCGGCCTTGGCGAGCCGCCGGTAATTTCGCCGGGCGCGGCGATTTCCAACGCAGTGGCTAACGCGATTGGCGTCCGCGTTCCCTTCTTGCCCCTCACTCCCGATCGCGTGCTGGGCGCGCTCCAGCAGAAGGCAGGTGCATAATGCGGGCCTTTGAATACGCAAGTCCGGAAACGAAGGAGCAGGCGGCAGGCTTGCTGGCTGCGTCGTGGGGACAAACCGAAGTCCTCGCCGGCGGCACCGATCTGCTGGCGCTTATGAAAGATGACATCGTTCATCCCAAGCGCCTGGTGAACATCAAGGAGGTCGCCGATCTGCGCGGCGTGTCCCTGAACTCCGATGGTCTGCGCATCGGCGCGCTCACCACCATGGGCGATCTTGCCGACAACGCCAATGTGATTCAAGGCTATCCGGCGCTGGCCGACGCTCTAAACGATGCCGCCAGCCCCCAGATTCGCAACCTGGCGACCCTCGGCGGCAACCTTTGCCAACGCCCGCGTTGCTGGTACTTCCGCAACGGGTTTGGCCTGCTGCCGAAAGATGAAAGCGGCAAAGACCTGGTGACCAACGGCGAGAATCGCTATCACGCCATTCTCGGCAACGACGGTCCGGCAAAGTTCGTCAGTCCGTCGAGCATCGCGCCGGTTTTAATTGCTTACGGCGCAAAGGTGCGTATCCTCGGCCCCAAGCGGCGGCGTGAGATCGCTCTGGAGGATTTCTATGTGATCCCCAAGGCCGACGGCGTGCGGGAACACGACCTGCAACCAAATGAGATCGTCACCGAAGTGGTTTTGCCTCCGGCCTCCGGGCTGCGGGTGGCCCACTACGAAGTTCGCCAGAAGCAGGCGTTCGATTGGCCCCTGGCGTTCTGTGCCGTGGCTTTGAAGATGGACGGTCCGACCATTCAATCCGCGCGCGTGGTCATGGGATACGTCGCCCCCAAGCCATGGATCTCGCCGGAGGCGCCGCAGGTCCTCGCTGGAAAAACCCTGTCCGAGGACCTCGCCAAAGCTGCGGCCGACGCGGCTCTGCAAAGTGCCAAGCCCCTCAGCCAGAATGCTTACAAAGTTCAACTGGCGCGCGTCGCCATTAAACGCGCTCTCGTCAAGGCAGGAGGTGCTGCATGATTTCGGAACCTGAGCGGTTCAACATCCACAACCCGAATCTCTGCTCTTCCCTGCGCTGGAAAAGCCAGTTCATTCTGGCGGAGTCGGACCCTTCTGTACCGCCCTCCAACGATGGCTTGTTTTGGTGCATTCAAACCCAGACTTGCATTGGCCCCGATGGAAAGCTGGCTGAACCGGGGAAATGCAGCTCGCCCTTCCGCTCCTGCCACGCGGAGTGCAAAGCCGGATAACTCTTCCTTGGTTGGGAATTAACGCAAGCCCGGCCGGGCATGGAAATGCCCCTTGCTGCCCCCTTTTCCCGCCGGGCGCAATATAATAGTGGCACCCGGAAGAAATCTGTGGGGTTCGCATGACGAAGTCGTTTCACCTCGCTGCTCTGGTTGTTTTGGCCTCATTTTTCAGTACATCTGCTTTCAGCCAGTCGGGAGCGGTGGAAGTTCCCGCCCGCGACTTCAGCTACACCATCTCTACCAGCCAAGTCTGGACCGACACAGGCGTCGACCTGCAATCCGGCGATCTGATTGAAATCAACGCTGAGGTTCCTGCGGGCAATGGCATTCCCGACCGCCACGCCATCGCAGCCTCCACCTGTGATCCGAATGGCGTAAGCAGTGCCGCCAAGAGCGCCAGCCTTCCGGTACCAGCAGCGAACCCGGGAGCGTTTTTGGTCAAACTGGGTGCGCAAAGCAGCCCGATTCTGGTCGGCAATCAGAAAGAACTCCGCGCCGAACTGGCTGGGCACCTCTTCCTGGGCGTCAATTACGATGGCACGCCGCCCTGCGCGGGCAGCTTTGCGGTGAAGGTGCATATCACGTCAGGTGGCGCGTCGCCCGCCGCGAGCGCAGTTCCAGCAGCGACATCCGCGCCGGCGGCAAACCCGGCAGCAGCCGCGGCCGCCAGCACGCCCGACATGGCAAAGGACGCCAACTCGACGACAGCGACTGATAAATCGGCGGGAACCGCAGCGGCGCAGAATGGCCAGGCCTCAGCCGATATCAAGAAGAAACTCGAAGCCGCGGCCCAGGTGTGGCTGCAGGGGCAATTCGGCGGCGACAAGGCCGCCGCCAACTCCACTTCTCCCCCCTCCGCCGTGGGCGGGAACTCCGCCACTCCATCCACCACAGCCAGCACCCTGGAACTATCGAAAGACAAACTCGACCCTGAGCTCGCCAAAGACATTAACGGCATGCCGCGCCGCGTGAACGACCAATTCAACAATATGGGCGACATGGTGAATTTCGTCATTGTCGGCTCTAAGGATCAGCTTCAAGCGGCGCTCGATGCGGCGAATTGGCACATTGCTGACACCAACAACACTGAGTCGGTGATGAAGGCGGTGCTGGAGACTTACCAGAAGAAAGATTACCTAACCATGCCGATGAGCCCCTTGCGCTTGTATGGCCGCGTACAGGATTACGGCTATGAGATGGCTGAGCCTTATTCGGTGGTCGCCAGCCGCCATCACTTCCGCATCTGGAAGGCTCCCTTTACCTATAAAGGACAGACGGTCTGGGTCGGGGCGGGAACTCACGACATTGGGTTCGAGAAAGATCAGCGCAATGGCAGCGTGACCCACAAGATCGATCCCGCGGTCGACGGCGAACGCGAGAATGTCGGTAGCAGTTTGCAGAAGGCTGGGAAAGTCAAGACCGCGTATCTCTACCTGCCTCCGAATCCGGTTCAGGATGCACGCAACGCCACCGGCGGCGGCTACCGCTCCGATGGAAGAATCCTGGTGATGATGTTGAAGTAGCGGTCAGCTGTCGGCCTTACTGCAGCTTTTCGTACTCCGCTTTGGCTTCCTTCAGGACAGGAATATCCGGATCGGCATCTTTCCACAGCGCAAGAAAGTTCTGATAAGAAACGCGTGCGCGCGCCTTGTCTCCCCCCTGGCCATAAGCCCGGCCGAGTCCGAGGTTAGCCAGGGAAAGCAAGGGGTCATACGCCGACACTCCCCGCAAATCGAGGACTTTCTGAAACGCCTGGGCCGCGTCTCCGCCCCGTTCCATCTTGAGGTAAGCAAGTCCGCGTAAGTACATCAGGCCGGTGTTGGCGCGGGCATACACCAAAGCGCCATCGGTCTCATCGATCACCTTTGCGCCGTCACCCCGCGACAGGTCCGCACTGGCTCGCACCAGCGGTAGCATTACGAACTGGATCATCGTGTCGTAGGGACGTTTGCCGGCGACCCCGTCCGCCAGCTTCATGGCCTCTTTATCCTTGCCATGGATCGCCATCACCACGGCGGCGTTGAGGACAACGCCAGGGGAATTCGACAGCTTCAGCGCACCATCGACATCTTCCAGGGCCTGCTCACGGTTGCCGATCACGCTCTCCGTGACCGCTTCCTGCATGTACTCGTTGGCGGCGCCATCTTCCAGGCCGAGACGAAGTGCAGCCTCTCGAAGTTTCTGTCCCAGGTCGCGGCCGGTTTTGATCTGCCCCCCGCAGAACGCAATCGCTGAGCGGGTTCCAAGCACATTGATCTCGCCGACCGGTCCGCTATTGGCCAGTTGCAGCTCGCGGTCCATGGTCGCAGGATCGTTCTGCACCCAGGCGATGGCGGCGAGTTGCGAGTGCCCTTGAACGACTCCCAGCTTGCGTTGAATCATCTGGTTGATGGTGGCTTTGGCCTCTTCCATGCGGCCGAGACCGGTGTAGGCCTGCGCCAGGTTGGAATAGCCGCTCACGCTGTCGGGATCGTATTGCACCGAGAGCCGAGCGTTATCAAGCGCGTTTTCAAATTGGCCGAGCTGGTTGTAGATGGCGGCCACGTTGTTGTAGGGAATCGAATCGTGCGGATACGTCTGCTTGTAAAGCTCCAGCGCCGTAATTCCCTTCTCGAGCTGGCCCGAATCCGCGTAGTAGTGCGACATGATATAGAGTTTTTCGTGCTCGCTGGCGCGGTCGCGAAGCTCAAAGGCTTTCTGCCGATTCTGCTCTGAAAGTTCGAACTGGCCCATATTGCTGTAAACCGTACCCAGGCGCGCATAGGCCATCGCGAAATTGGGGTCGAGTTCAATGGCACGCTGGTAGAGCGGCAGCGCTTTGAATTCATCGCCCGAGTTGTGCTCAATGTCACCCAGGCTGAGGGCCTTCAGCGCCTCCAGCGAGGAGGTGGTTGCCTCCGACAAAGGCTTGTCATATTTCTGCACCGACGCCAAGGACTCGCCGAGCTTCCGGCGCAAGCTGGTACCGGCTTTATGCAGGGAGTTGAGCACGTCTTCCTTGCTCGAGGCCTGCACCTCCTCTCGCGCCAGCGATTCGCCGGAAGACGCATTCACCGCTTCGAGGGTGACCACGTATTGAGTGCCGAGGTTGGCAATCGAGCCATTTAGCATCGCCTTGATGCCGTCGCGCAGACAGATTTCGCGTCCCACGTCGGCGGTAACGCGATCGTCCGGGGGACGTCCCATGAATTGCAATGTCTGCCGGACTTTCTGATCGGGAAAGACGTTCAGGTAAGGCGATTGCTCCAGGTCGACGGCCACAGCTTTCTTCAAGGTTCCATCAAACACCGGGTCGGCCGTCGTGTTCACGAAATCGGTGATGAGGATGGAATCTTTCTCGGTCATGCCGCCGTGGGTTTTGCGGGAGAAGAAGGTGCCGAGGAAGCCCGCAATGGCGATCAGCAGAACCGCACCCGCCAAATATTTCCACGGAACGGCGCTTTTTTTGGGCGGCGGCGCTAAGGGCAGGCGAACGCTTCCAGAGGAACTACCCAGGGCGGCGGTCACGCCGGATTCGGTATCCCGCTTGAGGCGTTTCAGGTCGGCGCGGGCTTCGGCGGCGCTCTGGTAGCGCAACTCCCGGTCTTTCTCCAGCAGCTTGTTGATGATGTCTTCCAGGTGGGGAGGCATTCCCGGGTTCAGGCGCACGGGCGGAACCGGAGGCCGGTTCAGGATGGCATCGAAGATGACAGCCGAGGTATCGCCGCGAAACGGCACCGAACCCGTGGCCATCTCGTAGAGCACGGCACCGAACGAAAACAGGTCGGTGCGCGCGTCCAGTTCCTTGCCGCGCGCCTGCTCAGGAGACATGTAGGCGACCGTGCCCACGGTGCTTCCCGGGCTGGTGAGGAAGTCTTCGTCAACCGTAATCTGCGATCCCACGGTGGCGCCACCCAACACCTGGTCCGACTTCAGGGTTTGTTTTGCCAGTCCAAAATCCAGAATCTTGGCCTGGTTGCGGGTCGTTACAAAAATGTTCGCCGGCTTGATATCCCGATGAATAATGCCCTTGGCGTGAGCGGCATCGAGCGCATCGGAGATCTGGATGGCCAGATCGAGCAGGAAATCGGTGTCCAGGGGCTCGCCGCTGATGCGTTGCTTGACTGTCTGCCCTTCCAGCAGCTCCATGGCGATGAAATAGCGGCCATCAGCCTGCCCGATCTCGTAAATGGTGCAGATATTGGGATGGTTCAGCGCTGAGGCCGCACGAGCTTCGCGTTGAAAACGCTCAAGCGCGGCCGGATCTTTCTCCAGCGAACCGGGAAGGAACTTCAGGGCGACGTGGCGCCCCAGGTTGACGTCTTCCGCCTCATAAACCACGCCCATGCCGCCGCCGCCAAGCTGTTGCAGGACGCGGTAGTGCGAAATCGTCTCACCCACCATAAAGCAGCCTTACTCCGAGGGAATCTTTTGATGTTAGGCTGCGCCCGTGACTCAAGTCAACGCTGCCACCCAGCTAATAGGCTGAAAGAATTAAAGAGACCCCTCTGATGGTAAGGATACGTTGCTTACTCATCGCTGGTTCCATTTGTAACAGGTTAAATATGTGAATGTTGAGACTACCCTCGGAGCCGCGATTTGGAGGACAATATGAGGAAATCGTGGGTTGAGGTGTTCCATGACTTTCCGCAGGCTCTGCTTGGCCGCTATCGCTCTCCTTCTTTCTTCGCTGGTTTACGCTCAGCAGATTCGCGGCGACTATGTCGAAACGCGCAGCGCCGATGTTTACACCGGGCAGTGTTTCGCCAATTCTGAAGTGAATCTGGTGGGAAACGAAGCCATTCTCGGATGGCGGGTGGAAAGCGGCAGTTGGAACGGGGTGTCGCTCGATGGGCTCACGATCGCGGCCGCCATTCGGGCTCACGGGACCTTAGGCGATCCCTACGAAAGCCCCTATCCGGCACAGGCCGTGGTGATTGTTGATGACCAGGCCACGCCGCAACAGCAGGCAGCGCTCCTGGCATTCGCACACCAGATGGCCGGCGAACTTCTCGGACATGTGGAGCAGGTGATTACGGCTCCGGTGGAATTGGCCCGGAGTGACGACCAGCACGGCGTCGCCATTCTTCGGGCGGGATCGCTGGCGACGATTGAAACGCGCTCCCTCGGCCAGTTCGATCACGTCTGCGGAAACGAAGTGACCTTCTATCCCCCCCTGACGCCCACCACGCACGCCATGCCCGTGGTTGCAGTGACTGATTCCTATCAGGGACCGGGCCTCGGCGTGGACTGGGAGACGCACGGCAAGCGCAGCGCATTTGTTGGGACGTTTGCCCGCTGACGAAGATGTTCCAGGAAAGACTCGCCGGTCGCGGCCAGTTTCTGCTCCAGGCGAAGCGTGCAATCGCAATCGCCGCACGCCCAAGTCTCGGTGCCGTTATGATCGCGGCAATTGCGGCGATCATGGGCATCCTGAACCTTGGTCAACTCGAAGAACCGCTCCCAGTACGGCCGCTCCTCGAGTAGCGGCGCAGGACAGTAGCAGACCTCTATCCAACGCGCCGTGCCATCTTCAAAAAGCCGCGCATCGTTCATGTTGCGCAAATACTCCCCCTCGGCGACCGAGCCTTGCCCTAAAGTTCGGTTTTCGATGGCTCTCAGCAGAGGCGTCAAACATCCGGGTTTTACACGGGCCCGCACCAGGTAGCGCATGGCTTCATTCTAATGCCCGCCCGGCAAAGGTTTCCCGGCGATTAAAGGCGTTCTTTGCCCAGTCGAACCGCGAATTGATCGGAGGTTATGCGGTAAGTGCCGTCGAATCAGTCGCGCGAGAGTTGGTTCGCCGCATGCCAGAAATTTCGGGGGCGAAGGCCTCTTCGTCACCGAAGGAGAATGCTATGTCAGTGGCAGGAATTGCCAGTAGTCTGTTCGGCTATGCCGCGCAGAACACAAACCAAATCCATCAGTTCCGGCAGGACTTCCAGCAACTCGGTCAGGACATCCAGTCGGGAAACATCTCGGCGGCGCAAACGGACGTAGCCGAACTCGAGAAGCTGCGCCCAGCTTCCAACGACAGCTCCAGTCCGATTACGCAAGCCTTCAATCAACTTTCAAGCGACCTGCAGTCCGGCAATGTCTCAGCCGCGCAGCAGGATTACGCCAACATTCAGCAGTCCTTCCAGAACCGCGCTGCGCACATGCGGCACCATCATCATGGTTCCGGAGGCAGCAACAACACCATAGATCAGTTGCTGCAACAGTTGAATCAGGATGTGCAGTCGGGGAACACCTCCGCGGCGCAGCAAGCTTATGCGACGATTCAACAGGACTTGCAGCAGTTCGCCCAGACGAACGGCCTGTCGGCGGCAAACAGCCCCGGCTCGTCGAGCGGTGTTTCAGTGAACGCTTAGCAAAGAGATATGGGCCCGGAGACTCCGGGCCCCATCTTCAGGGTCGGTCAGTTGCCGCGGAGCAGGACACCAACGACGATGGCCGCGATCACGGCGATCACCAGGAAATACCAGTGCGAGCGCAGCCAGCTTTCCTGCTGAAGCTCGGCGCTGCCAAAGGTGGGCGCAAAACCGGCGGGCTCCGCCCCTGCGGCCTTGGCGCCAGCCGGCGAAGCCGCCTCGCAATCCAGGCACAAGACCCGACCCTCGGAGATCGGAAATCCGCAGCGAATGCATTTGTGAATGGTCAGCCGCTCGGAAGCAGCCGGGTCAGGAGGGTCGAGCGTCGGGGCCCTTTCGGCTTCGGTCTTTACGGTCTCCGGCTTCGCCGGTTCTTCTTTCTTGGCGACCGCGCCCTTCTCCTCGGGTTTTTCGTCCGCTTTCGCAGCAGGCTCTAAGCTGGTTTCGACGATCACTTCCGGGTCTTTCTCTTCTGCCTTGATTTCTTTTTCTGTCCGCTGGGCCGCTTCGGCATGATCCACGGCAGTCAAAATCATCTCGGCGATGCGCTGCAAAGCCACGGTGTCGCGCTCTTCGAAGGCATCGATCCGGTTTGAGAAAAGTTCGAAGACTCCGATCACATCCGGCTCGCGAACCAGAGGCATGACCATAACCGAAGCGATATCGAGCGCACGGCAGCTCTCGCGATTCACCCGCGTATCGGTTTCAGCATTGTCGCAGCGCAGGATCTGCCGGGTGCGAACGCTCTCGCCTGACAGTCCCGAGTCCACCTGAAGATGCGCCCCCAATTCCGGTGCGGAACTTCCGGCGCTGGCGCGGCAAATCATCTCTCCGCGGTCGCGCAAGGCGATCGCGGCTCCAGAAGCTCCAGTAATGTATTGTGCGCGCTCGGTCAGCAACTGCAAAGCGGCGGTCAGGTCGCGCTGTGCCATTTCGGAGAGCGAGCGCCCCCCGTCATCTCCTGGGAAACGCAAAGGCTCAGAGGGAGTAGTTTTGGGAACTTCCGCATCCACCTGGCCAGCGACCGGCGGAGGAGGTGTCGCCTGGTTGGGAGAAAGAATGGAGTAACGATCCATAACTTACTGTGAAAGCCGCAATGGCCGGAGTGTCGCTCACGGCAAGGATAGTGTCAACGAGAAACACGTCGCCGGCCAAACTAAAGGTCGTGGCTCGAGAAAATCACTTGGCCCACATGAGCCAGGCGATGCCGACCCCCAGGGTCGCCACGGTGACGGGAAGGCCCGCACGGAAATAATCCCAGAAACCGATGTCTACATCCGGCTTTGCACTTTCCACAACGATAATGTTCGCCACGCTGCCCGTGATCGTGAGGTTTCCCGCCAGCGTCGAGGCCATCGCCAGAGCAAGCCAGGCGGTGTGAGGATTGCTAAAGCCCGGAATCAGCGACTTCAGCAACATGACCGCCGGCACATTGCTTACCACGTTGCTGACCACGCCCACGGTGATGGCGAAGACCCCTAGTTTCTGCAGATTCCAGTGCTCCGCCAAAGTGAGCATCTTGTGGACGATACCGGCATTCTCGGCGCCACCCACGATGAGAAACAGCCCTACGAAAAACACCAGAAGTCCCCAGTCCACCTCGCGATAGAGCTTCTGCGGTTCGAGGGTACGCGTAATCAAAAGCGCGGCCGCGCCCAGGGCCGCCATCATCGCTGGCGGAACCCCGACGAAAAACCCGATGACCACCGCTGTCACCACAATCACCGGCTTGGTCAGGCGGGACAAATCAAGCTCAGGCAAAGGGATGCCGTCATCGGTTGCCGCGGGCGGCTGCACCTTGCGCATGTGCACCCAATGCAGGATGGCCCAGTCGAGCAGAAGCCCGATCAGCGCCACCGGCCCGAGGTGCAAGAGAAAATCGCGGTAGCTGATGCCCGAAAAAGATCCGATCAGCATGTTCTGTGGATTGCCGGTGATGGTGGCGACGCTGCCGATGTTCGAAGCGGTTGCGACCGCCAGCAGATAGGGCAGGGGCGAAAGGCGCATGCGCCGGGTGATGCTCACAACAAAAGGCACCATCACCAGGCAAACGATGTCATTCACAAAAAATGCCGAGAGAAAACCGCAAGTAAAGATCACGGCCGGCAGCAATTGCGAGGGTCGCAGCCTTCGCAGCACCATCTCGGCATTCCATTCGAAAAAACCGACCAGATGCAGGTTGCCAACGATCAGCATCATCGCAAACAGCAACACCAGCGTAGAAAAGTTAATGAACTTCAACGAGTCATTGGGCTCAAGGATGCGAAAGGCGAACATGGCCACCGCGCCCACGATGGCCGCGCCGGGACGGTCAATCTTCAGCCCGGGAAACTTTCCCAGGGCAAAAACCAAATAGCTTGCGAGGAAGATGATGTACGCCGCCAGGATGCGGGCGTCGGAGAGGGCGGCGGACGGGACCGGCGGCATTGCGTGCAGGATAACAGGGGGAAAGGCCGCCAGCCAAAGCCGGGATGGTCCACTTGAAGTTCCCCTCTGTCTTTGCTGCGGGACATTTCGCACCGCTGCAAAACGCAGTGGTTACCTGCGAAACGCAGCCCTAGCCGATCCCCTTCGTCTTCTGGAGCGACCAGAAACCCTTATTTATCAATAGATCTCTCAGACTTGAGGTTTTGCCCCCGGCGTGCACTTCCTACGATGCCAGCCGTGCAAAGAGGCCCGGCGAGGAGGTTCCCAATGTCGATCCTGTTTGTCCTCCTGATGTTTCTGCTGATCATGAGCATCAGCTACTTCCGCGGGGTGCAGAACCAGCCCGTGGTTCGTCCAGAGCCGGGAGTACGGGCGCAGGCGCCACGGGTGGAGCGCGAGCTCGGCTTTGAAGTACCGCAGGGATATTGCTTCCACCCCGGCCACACCTGGGTGTCGCGTGAAGGTACAGACAATGCCCGCGTCGGCGTCGACAGCTTTGCGGGAAGCCTGATCGGCAAGATAGACCGCATCGAGGTCATTGGCCCCAACCGCTGGGTACGGCAGGGGCAGAAATTGATGACCGTGCATGGCGCCGGCACTTCGCTCGATCTGCTTTCACCGGTAGAGGGCGTGGTGACCGCGGTCAACCATGATGCCCTGCAGGATCCCACACTGCTGACGCGCGACCCCTACAAAGACGGATGGGTGGCGATCGTGAAGTCTCCCGATCTTGCCATCAACCAGAAGAACCTGGTGCAGGGTTCAATGGTCGCGCCCTGGATGCAGAACAACCTGATGCGCCTGAACGGCATGCTCTCGCAGCTCTCACCGGCACTGGCGCAGGACGGCGGCCTGCCCGTCAACGGCCTGCTCTCACGGGTAAACCCTGAGCTGCAGCAAAAGATCGTAAGGGAATTCTTCCTGTCGTAGCCGGTTGCTGAATCGAAGAGCCGGAAGAGAGGAACGGTTATGGAAAACACAAGAGCCATCCTGGTCGATATCACGAAGTGCATCGGCTGCCGCAGCTGCGAGCAGGCCTGCAAAGAGATTCACGGCTTCCCCAAAGACAGTGAGACGAAGCTCTCGCCCACGGCCCTCACCATTGTGGAGGAACACGGCGACCGCTACGTACGGCGGATGTGCATGCACTGCCAGGACCCGGCATGCGCCTCGGCGTGCCTGGTGGGAGCGCTGCAAAAAACCGCGGCGGGCCCGGTGACCTACGACTCGTCGAAGTGCATTGGCTGCCGCTACTGCCTGGTCGCTTGCCCATTCAGCGTGCCGCGCTACGAGTGGTCGAAGCTGGTTCCCTATGTCAAGAAGTGCGACATGTGTGCCGCGCGCCAGGCCAAAGGACAGCCGCCGGCTTGCGTGGAGGCCTGCCCGGTACAGGCGTCGATCTCGGGTACGCGTGAGGAGATTCTCGAAGAAGCCGAGCGCCGCATCCTGCTCGATTCGAAGTACGTGAAGCACATCTATGGGAGCGAAGAAGCGGGTGGAACCTCGGTGTTCTTTATCTCGGATGTGCCTTTCGAAAAACTCGGCTTTGCCGCCGCGCCCAAGCAACCGATGCCGGTGCTAACGGCCACGGCTCTGGGCGATTCGCCCACTGTCATTTTGATGGGCGGCGCGCTGCTCTCGGGTTTGTATTGGATTACGCAACGCCGCGCTGAGGTTTACGCGGCGGAACATCCGCCCAAGGTCGAGAGCATCACGAAGAAGTGAATGGCTCTACGAATCGTGGGTTTCAGATTTCCGGAAAGGAGCTGAGTATGGAACGGCTTCCCAAAATCACTCTCTGGCGAGTTATCGTTGGCCTGATCTTCGCCGCCGGCGCCTACGCAACCTATGCACGATTCGCCCTGGGATTCAGCCAGGCCACGCACCTGACCGATCCGCAGCCCTGGGGCTTGTGGGTAGGGCTGGGAACGCTGTGCGGCGTGGGACTCTCGGCGGGCGGGTTTGCGCTGGCCGCCGGTGTCTATTTGCTCGGTTTTGAGCGCTATCGCCCGGTGCTGCGCGCGGCGGTGCTGGTTTCCTTCCTGGGCTATTCCTCCGTGATCGCCGGCATGATGTATGAACTGGGGCTGCCGTGGCGCATCTGGCATCCCATCGTGATGTGGAACCGGCACTCGGTGCTGTTCGAGGTGTCGTGGTGCGTCATGCTCTATACCACGGTACTGGCGCTGGAATTCTCGCCCGCGCTGGTGGAGAAGATTCCCTGGGCGGCGGCGCGCGAGTTCTACCTGCACTGGCATCACGAGATTCTGATCGGCCTGGTAATGGCGGGAACGCTTCTCTCTTCGATGCACCAGTCATTCCTGGGCGCGCTGTACCTGATCACCAAGGGCAAACTCTACCCGCTGTGGTACAGCCCATATCTCACCACCGAGTTTTATCTTTCCGCCATTCCCGCCGGACTGGCGGTCACCATCATGGCTTTGTATCTCAGCGTCCGCTCGCTGAACGTCCGCGTCGACCTCACGATCCTGAGTGATGTGAGCCGGGTGATTGCGCCGCTGTTGGCGCTCTGGGGTTTATTCCGTGGCGTCGACCTGATCACCCACGACGCCACGCCTTATCTGTTTCTGTGGCGGGAAGAGACGCTCTCCTTCTGGCTTGAGATAGTACTGCTGGTGATTGCACCGGTCATCCTGTTGAGTCAGGCGAAAATCCGCAATAACCCGCAGAACCTCTACTGGACTTGCAGCCTGATTGTGATGGGGTTCATGGCTAACCGGCTCAATGTCTCCATCACCGGGCTGCAAGCGAGTTCCGGCGTGTACTACATTCCAAAGTGGACGGAGTTCGCGACCAGCCTGGCGGTCCTGACCGCGGCGGTACTTGCCTTCCGCTATGCCGTCATCTACTTGGACATCCTGCCGAAGAATGCTCCGCGCCAACGGTGGATTAACTCTGGAGCGCCTGCGCAAGCCTGAGAACCCATTTTCGAGTCCGTTCGCTACCCCCCGGGAAGAGATTCCCGGGGGCTTGTTTTCATGCGCGCGACCCTTCCTTCGAATGTTTCTCAATGAGGCGCTTGGTGAGCAACACCAATCCGAAAATCTGCGTCCACTCGGAGACGATGTTACCCACGACTTCTCCCCACTTGCTCTCCGGATTCATATGGACGTAGAGCACGACCCAGGCAATTCCTGAGACTGAAAGGAACACACTCAGCGAGTGGTCGCGCAAAGAATCACGCACTGGACCCAGCCAACGTACGGGCGGCTTCCGGCTCTCGGCCGATCCTTTTTCGTATAAGAATTTAGTCGCCAGCACAGTGACCAGCACTCCGGTCCAGTCGGCGATCGCATTTCCGAAGAATGAGCCAGAATGGGTGCCGGGATCGGAAACCAGGTAAAGCACAATCCAGGTAATTAGAATTCCGCCGGCGGCCAGGCTCAGGGAATGTTCACGAAGAAAAGCTGTTTTCGAGAGGGTAGCGGCCACTTGTTATCTCCCGCATCTTAGAGGGAGAAGAAACGATAAGGGTTTGATGAGCCGGGCAACGATAGGCCACATCGTGCTAAACTCTCAGTCTTTATGCGGGTTTCCCGGGAACTTCTCGTCTTTCTTCTGCTTGTTGGCGCAGCCTTTGCAAGCACTTCAGCGCAGCACCCAACCGTTCGGCCGAGCGTGATTCTGATCACGATTGACACCACGCGTGCGGACCGCATGGGCTTTTTAGGCGCGGATAAGGGACTCACTCCGAACCTCGATTCCATGGCGAAGCAGGCGGTGGTTTTCACCCGTGCCTACGCGCACGTGCCTCTCACGACGCCGTCGCACGCGACCATCCTGAGCGGCACCTATCCCCAGTTCAATCACGTGAGCGATCTGGGAGACCCTATTGCGAAAGACATTCCGTACCTGCCAGCCTTGCTGCATCAGCATGGATATGCGACTGCCGCCTTTGTGGGCGGCGCGGTGCTCGATCCGCAAGCCGCAGCGCCGGGCTTTAATCGCGGCTTTGACACTTACGATGCCGGTTTTCATCAGCAGGCGCCGGGCGAGAGCCGCTATGACAGCATCGAACGACGGGGCGCGGTAGTCGTCGATCATGCCATCGCATGGCTGGCGAAGCACCCGCGGCGGCCGGTTTTCTTGTGGGTTCATCTCTACGATCCGCATGATCCGTACGATCCTCCCGAGCCCTACAAAACCCGGTACGCCGCCGATCCCTATGACGGAGAGGTCGCCTATGCAGACGCGCAGGTGGGACGTCTGCTGACTGAACTTCGAAAACGCGCACTCTATGACAACTCGGTGATCGCGGTGATGGCCGATCACGGTGAGGCGTTCGGAGAACATGGCGAACGTGAGCACGGCATCTTTCTTTACGATGAGACGATTCATGTTCCCCTGCTGGTAAAGCTGCCCGCGAATCATGACGCCGGCAGGCGGGTAGACAACCGCGTCGGACTGGCTGATGTCGCTCCCACCATTCTCGAAGCGGTGAAGATCCCGGCACCTCCGCAAATGCAAGGCGTCGCTTTGCTGACCGCTCCCGGGGACCGATCCATTTACGCCGAGTCGGAGTACGCACACATCGCCTATGGATGGGCCACTCTGCGTTCCTGGCGTTCCGGAAAGTATCTTTTCGTGCAAGCGCCCAAGCGCGAGCTTTACGACCAAACGAGCGATCCCGGCGCGCTTCACAATCTTGCTCCAGGGTCAGGCGCGGTCGCGGATACGCTCTCGTCGGAACTCGACGAATTTCATCAGAAGACCAGCAGTGCAACGACCGAGAAAGCCGCCATTGATCCGGCTGCCGCGGCCAATCTGCGCGCACTGGGTTATGTCAGTTCAGAAGGGGCGCAAAAAGAAGACAAAGCAAAGCCTGCTGTCGATCCCAAAGACCACATCGAGGTTGCCAACCTCATGCATGAAGGGCTGATTGATATTGAGGAGCAGCACTTTTCCGATGCAGTCTCCAAATTGCGCAAGGCGGAGAGCTTAGACCCCAACGTCGGGATGGTCTATCTCGAACTTGGCAATGCACTCCTGCAGAACAAGCAGGCCGCCGAGGCGATACCCGTTCTGCGCAAAGCCACAGAATTGATGCCGGACGCGGGCCCGGCGCACGCACGTCTTGGGCTGGCGCTGATGGAGGCCAAAGATTGGGCTGGGGCGATTAATGAGTTTAAGGCGGCCCTGGCGCATTCATCCGAGGATGCTGACCTGCATTTGAATCTAGGTATTTCGCTCGCGCGCAACAGCCGGATTCTCGATGCCCTGCCCGAACTGCAAAAGGCGGCCCAACTCAATCCAGCGAGTTTCCGCGCCAACCTGGAAGCGGGACGAATCCTCGGTATGGAGGGGAACTTTCAGAGCGCGCTTCCCTACCTGCAACAGGCGGTGTTGCTGAATCCCGATTCCCAGGATGCGCACCACTTCCTGGCCAACGTTTATCGCCGGCTGGGAAAAGAGGATGACGCTGATCGCGAGCAGGATGAGGCCGACCGATTGAAGGAAGACAAGAAACCGTAATGACTATTCTCGACGCGTTTCCCGGCTCTCCATGAACGACTGCAGAATCAGCACTGCGGCCATCTGATCCACCACCTCGCCGCGCCGCTTGATTGACATCTCCGTCTCGCGCAAGATGCGATTGGCTTGCGCCGAAGTCAGGCGTTCATCCCACAGGTGAACCGGAAGCTGAAATCGCTTGCGCAACTCTGCAGCGAAAAGCTGCATTTTTTCCGCCTGCACACCTTCGGCTCCGCTCATGCGCAAAGGCAGGCCGACCACGATTTCCGAGACCTGGTATTCCCGCAAAAGAGCTCCCAGTGCAGCAAAGTCCAGTCTTTTGTTCTGCCTGCGGATGGTGGGCAGGCCTTGCGCGGTGATGCCTAGAGGATCAGATACCGCGACGCCGATGGTCTTCGAGCCCACGTCGAGGCCCATGATACGGGGATGAGCGGTTGCGTCGGAGAGCACCTGAGGATTATATGTCGGGGACGAAGCGGGAAAAGTAGACTACGATATTGCCCATGGCCACCGAGAACATCGAGCTCCCGTCGCAGGCACCCGTGGCCGAGGTTGCACGGCGCGGGACGGGCAAGCGCCATTGGGCGATGAACCTGCTTGGCATCGCTCTGATTCTCGGGCTCTGCTACTGGGGCGAGACCGTTCTGGCGGTAATGCTCGTCTCGGTATTGCTGGCCTTCATCCTGGCGCCCGTGGTCGACCTGCTCATGCGCTTGCGCCTGCCGCGCACGGTGGCATCAGCGATTGCGGTGCTGATGTTGCTGGGCGCGCTCGCAATGGTCGTCTACTACTCCGCTAATCAGGCTTCCGTCTTTCTGGAAGATTTGCCCAAGTACAGCGGCAAGATTCGCCAGGAGCTCATGCGTTTCCGTAAACGAGCGCAGACCCTCGAGGCGCTCAACGAGGGGCCGGAACGCGGAGTAGTCAACGTTCATGCCACACAGGACTGGACAGAAGTGCTGACGCGCGGCATTGGTTCGGCAGGGGCGGCCATCATCGCCGCGTCGTTCATCCCCTTCCTGGTGTATTTCATGCTGAGCTGGCAACAGCATGTCCGCTCCGCCACCGTGATGCTGTTCCCGCTCAAGAACCGCCATACCGCCTACGTGACGCTGGGGTTGATCTCGGCCATGATCCGCAGCTTCATGGTAGGCAACCTGGTGATCGGCTTTCTGATTGGGCTGGCCAGCACCATTGTTTTCTGGATTTTGGGCCTGCCATTTTTCTACTTTGCAGGCTTCATCAGCGGCTTTGTAAGCCTGATCCCTTATGTTGGAACGCTGTTGGCGCTGGCCCCGCCGCTATTCGTCGGAATCGGGCACATCGGCTCGCAGGACTTTTTTTACATAGTCGTCACTGTGATCGGTTTTCACGTGATCGCCTTGAACCTGCTTTACCCCAAGGTCCTGGGCAACCGCCTGCAACTGAATCCTCTGGCCATCACCATGTCAGCGCTGCTATGGGCAATGCTGTGGGGCGCCATTGGGTTACTTCTGGCAGTGCCCATCACCGCCGCCACCAAGATTATCTTTGACCATGTGGAATCGTTGAAACCATACGGAGCCTGGCTGGGAGAGTGAGAACGGATGGCGGACTTCAGGCCTCAACTTTTGACGTCGGATTTAAGGCGCAGAAGCACGGAAGACTGTGGAGAAGAACAGAATCTGATTAAGGTCTGAGGGCTGGTATCAGGCCTCGAACTCGGAAGCCTCGGGCAGCCGAAGCTTGCTCTTGGCCAGGGCGCGCGTCAGCATTTCTTCGATGGCCGGCTCTTCGCAGTTCTTCGCCATGGCCAGTTCGCTCACCAGCAGGTAACGCGCGCGCTCCAGCATTTTCTTTTCGCGGAAAGAGAGCGGTTTTGAAGTGTTGAGCATCAGCAAGCTCTTCAGTACGGCCGCCACTTCGAGAAGAGACCCGGTGCGCATGCGCTCAGAGTTTTCCTTGAAACGGTCTTTCCAGTCGCCGTTGTTGCCGCACTCGCCCTCGGTCAGATAGTCCACGATTTTCTGGACTTCTCCATTCTTCACGACACGGCGCAGCCCGACGGTGGTGACGTTGTGGAACGGCACCATCACCTTGGAACTGTTGGATTTGATCTTGAGGAGGTAGAACTTTTCCACCGTCGCGCCGATGGTGCGACTGCTGATCTGTTCGATAACTCCTACGCCATGATTGGGATAAACGACCTTGTCACCGATGTGGAAACTGCCATCGCTACTGATCATGAAGGGACACCCACGAAAGCGGCAGGCCAGAGAACTACTACTTGCGATTATTCTAACCGATGCGCGAGACAAAGGCAATTTAGGGACTTATGGCTCTAAGGCCAAGCTCCAGCTTTGATGGGTTTGCGGGAGGCCGTTCATGTCTGCCTTCCGGCGGCAGGCACCTGGCGGTCTGCCGACCACGGTTCCGCGCCCGGGGGGTATAATTCCTCAGAGCATGAGTACCGAGCACATCAAGAAAAAGCTGCAAGAGGAAATTGCGACGCTCGAGCACGAACTGGCTCACGAACTTCCCAAGGAACTCAAGAAGGCAGTTGCCCTCGGGGACCTGAGCGAGAACGCCGAATACCATATGGCGAAGCAGCGCCAGGAGTTCGTGAAGGCGCGCCTGCGGCAACTGGGACGGCGCCTGGCCGACCTGTCGCTGATCAACATGAACAACATCCCCAAGGACAAGGTGGGGTTGGGTTCGACCGTCAAGGTGTATGACAGCACCAAGAACGAGGAAGTGGAATATCACCTGGTGACCAGCGAGGAATCAGATGTCGCGGCGGGAAAGATCTCCACCACTTCCCCGATCGGGCGCGCGCTCTTGAACAAGAAAGTCGGCGACAGCGCCATTGTGGTTACGCCCAACGGCAAGCGGGAAATGGAAGTGCTCAGCCTGGTCACCATCCATGACGAGGCGGCTGCAGGATGAGCCGGACCTGGACCAGCGCGTTCGGCCGGGCTTGCGGAGTGCTGCTGGACGCCATCGTCCGCTGGCTTGCACTGGCGCGTATCAATCCCAATGTCCTCACTTTCCTGGGGCTGGTGGTGAATACCATCGCCGCCTTCCTCTTCGGCTACGCCAACGGCGACAACCAGGCCCGGCTATTCCGCCTGGCGGGACTGGTGATCATCGGTTCGGGATTCTTTGACCTGGTAGATGGACGCGTGGCGCGCGCCAGCAATCAAGTTACTAAGTTCGGCGGCTTCTTTGACTCGGTCATCGACCGCTACAGCGATGCCTCACAATTCTTCGGATTACTGGTGTTTTATGCCCGCGGAGACCGATTCTTTTACGTGGTCCTGACGGCATTTGTCATGATCAGCGCGATTATGGTGAGTTACACACGCGCCCGCGCGGAGTCGCTGATCGGCAGCTGCCGCGTCGGCTTCATGGAACGTCCGGAGCGTCTGGTACTGGTCATTATTGGAGCGTTGTTTAACCGCATGGCACCGGTACTCTGGATCATCGCGGTGCTTTCGACCATCACCGTGATCCACCGTATTCGCTATACCTACACGCGCACCCAGGGCGAGGCGGTTCCCGCCCGCGCGGCCTAGCGCTCCTACTCTGCCGAGCTTTCGTCTTCCTCGCTGTCATTGACGATGTCCACTGCATGCCCGCGCACGGAATAGGTGAGCTTCTGCTTCTCATCGGGCTCGAAGGTAACGCGCGCAGGCTGCCGCTGCCAGAGCGGCGCGGGACATTCGCTGTCGGGCAGATCATCGCCGGCAGCGTCGCCCAACGCCTTTTTCAAGATCGGCTTGCGCCGGCCCAGTCGTGCCACCACAGCGAAAAGCTTCTTGCCGTCATCCGATACTCCGCAATAGGCGGCATAATCGCGATACCAACTGGGCGTGGAATAGTAGACATCGAATTCGGGCAGAGAAATTTGCGAGATGCGGCCGGTCACGCGGTCGACCATGAGCCATCCTCCGCGCTGCCAGTGCCAGCGTGGCGTGGCCGAGGACTCCTCGGGGAGACTGTCATTCACGCGAAATACCCGGCGGACGACGAATAGACGGTCGGTGACTTCGTGGGGTGAGCCTACGGTGAATTCCTTCAGGCGCGTATCCACATAGAGGGCGCGGACCCTGAGATCAAGAGCCTGGTCTTCATTGGGACCAACTAACCACTTCACCGTGGTGACTTTCCCGAAACTAATGACGTGGGGCTTGCTCGCGGCAAACGCGGGAAGCACCCATAAGTAGAGCGCGATAATTGTGCGACAAAAAGTACGCATGCAAGAAGGCTAGGCAGACGTCTCGAACTCAGACAAGGTCATTCGACACATGGGAAAGTTCGAGGTGCGACGCAAACAAAACTACATGTTGATGATTTCAAACGGTTTCCGGAGGGCGGCAAAGGAAATGACAGAAAATGGCGCGCGGTGATGCCAGCTGTCCGCGAGGTTTCCTGATCCTCTTGCGTAAAATTCCACTACAATAACGTTTTAGTAGTGATGAGGGCATGAGTTCCTTCCATAAATTCCGGACAACTTCTTCTCCTTTGCTTCAGTCTTATAAAGAGATGGCTGAAGTGTTACCGCGCCGCCGCATGCCGCGTATCCTGGTGGTGGATGACAACCCGGACACCATGAAGCTGATGCAGGAGTTGCTGGCGACTCGCGGCTACGACGTGATGGCCGTTGGAGATGCCAGCGCAGCGGAAGCGGAAGTGCTCCGCATGCCGCCCGATGTGATTTTGTCGGATGTGATCATGCCGGGGAAATCGGGCTACGAACTGTGCCGCGATCTGAAGGAAAACCCGGCGACACGGCTGATTCCTTTCGTGCTGATCACCGGCCTTTCCGATCGCGAAGACAAGCTCAAAGGGATTGAGGCCGGCGCAGACGATTTTCTGAACAAGCCGATTTTCTCGGAGGAACTGTTCGCCCGAGTCAAGTCGCTGCTTAAATTGAAGGAATTTACCGACGAACTGGAAACCGCGGAGTCGGTCTTGTGCACCCTGGGCCGCAGCGTCGAGAGTCGCGATCCGTATACCGAGGGTCACTGCGAGCGCCTGGCGCAACACGCCAGCAATCTCGGACGTCACCTCGGCCTGGAAGGCGAGGCGATCGTCGCGTTGCGGCGGGGCGGCTACCTTCACGACCTTGGCAAGATTGCGGTGCCCGACGAGATTCTGAAAAAGGGCACCAACCTTACGCCGGTAGAGTGGGAGATTATGAAGCAGCATCCCATCACCGGAGAGAATATCTGCAAGCCCCTCAAGTCACTGCGCCTGGTTCTTCCGATTATTCGTTATCATCACGAGCATTCCGACGGCAGCGGCTATCCTGACGGCCTGCTGAAGGGGGAAATTCCGCTGCTACCGCGTATCCTCCAAGTGGTGGATGTGTACGATGCGCTGCGAACCGCCCGTCCTTATAAGCCGGCGCTGAAGCACGAGCAGGCCGCGGTCACGATGAAGGAAGAAGCGCAAGCCGGGCTATGGGATAACGAACTGGTAGCCGAGTTCTTCTCGATGCTGGAGAAGGAAGAACAGGTAGCCTGAAGTTCCTTCATCTTGATCTCTGACCGCCGCAAGGCGGGTTCTGTTTTTTCGGCGTAAGCCTTATCCTTGGTTCGTTGCGCCTGAAGCTTCCTCGCCCTCAAGGGCACCGCGATTCGGCAAACGAAAGATATTCGTGAAATACAGTATCGTCATCCCGGCGTTCAACGAGAGTGCGCGCATCGCTGCTTCCCTCGATAAGATTCTGGCCTACAGCACCGGACAGAACTGGGACGCAGAGGTGCTGGTCGTGGACGATGGTTCCACGGACAGCACGCCCGAGATTGTCCGCGGCTATTCCCGTCGGCATCCGAGCATCCAGTTGTTACTGAACCCTGGCAATCACGGCAAAGGATACAGCGTCCGCAACGGGATGCTGCACGCGCAAGGCGAACTCCTGCTATTCAGCGACGCCGATTTGTCTTCCCCCATCGAGGAGTCGGGAAAGCTCTTGGCAGCGATCGCCCAAGGCGCTGATGTCGCGATCGGTTCGCGTTGGGTCCGCAGCGAGCTTCAAACGGAGAAACAGCCGATTCATCGCCAGCTGTTTGGCCGCGCTTTCAATCTGGCGTTGCGCCTCACACTGGGTTTGCACTTCAAAGACACGCAGTGTGGATTCAAAGCTTTTACCCGGCGCGCGGCGCAGACGATCTTTCCGCTGCAGACCATCGAACGCTGGGGATTTGACCCGGAGTTGATTTTTATTGCGCAGAAATTCGGCTTTCGGGTGGAGGAAATCCCTGTCAAGTGGGCCCACCGCGAAGGAACGCGCATCAATCCGCTGCGCGACGGCATCCGCATGCTGGGAGAGATGATGCAAATCCGCTGGAATTCTCTCAGCGGAAAATACTCCCGCCCGGCGCTGGCTCCCGCGACTACGAAGCCACCCGTTGTATAGGCCGGAAGGGCTGCACCACTACCACCTCGTCTTTTCGCAGAACCACGGTCATATCTGCCGCACAGTGGTCACACAGCCAGAAGAATTCCACCTGGGGGCCATGCTCGTGAAAATCGGGATCAGGGGTGAGGTGATTGGCGGCACGGTCCAGGCGAAAGAGTTTCCCTTCGTGGAGAAACAGAAACCGGTTCGAACAAGCCGGATTGGCGCACTTGGAAACCATGACCGCCTCGACTCGGCGGGGCAACTTAGCATTATTTTACACCGCGGGCGCCGTCCGGTGAAAACAACCACAGGTCTCAGCTGGCCATGGAGCGGGTTTCAGGGGCGATTCTAAGCGCGGCGGTGATGCGCTCTCCCATTTCTGAGGTGCTCGCCGTTCTCTGCCCGGAGCGCACAAGATCAGCCGTCCGCAGTCCTTCGTTCAACACCGTCGACACGGCCGACTCAATGGTTCGCGCTTCCCTCTCGAGCAGGAAGGAGTGGCGCAGCAGTAAAGCTGCGGAGAGAATTGCGCCCAGCGGGTTGGCGATACCTCGTCCGGCGATATCGGGCGCCGACCCGTGGACAGGCTCGTAGAGACCCACCTTGCCACCGATACTCGCCGAGGCGAGAACGCCCAGCGATCCCACCAGGCCGCCGGCTTGATCTGACAGAATGTCGCCGAACATGTTCTCCGTCACCATGACGTCGAACTCCGCCGGATGAGCTACGAGTGCCATGGCCGCAGAATCAACGTAGGTATGCGAGAGCTGCACCTCAGAATAGTCTTTGCCAATGCGGGTGACGACTTCGCGCCAGAGACGGGAGCAGTCAAGCACGTTGGCCTTGTCGACGGAAGTTACGCGCCGCTTACGGCCGCGGGCCAGTTCAAAGGCCACGCGCGCGATGCGCTCAATTTCCTTCTCCCCATAGCGCATGGTGTCGATGGCGACACGGTTCCCCGTGATTCCCTCGGTCAATCGAGGTTCGCCGAAATAAATTCCGCCCAGCAACTCGCGCACGATGAGGATATCGGTGCCGCGGATAATCTCCGGCCGCAAGGGAGAACTCTCTTCGAGAGCCTGAAAACAAACGGCCGGGCGCAGATTCGCAAAGACGCCGAGTTCGCGGCGGAGGCGGAGCAGGCCGCTCTCGGGACGAAGCTGGCGTGGAACATGATCGAAAGCCGGACCGCCGACCGCGCCCAGCAATACCGCTTGCGAGGCAAGGCAACTTTGGAGAGTGTCGGCAGGCAGAGGATCGTTGACCGCAGTCAGAGCTGCGCCGCCTACCAGCTTGCTGGCGATTTGCAACTGGTGGCCGAAGAGTTCAGCCACACGGGTGAGCACGCGAACCGCTTCGGAGGTAACTTCCGGACCGATGCCGTCGCCGGGGAGGATCGTGAGTTGCAGGAGCATGAGCGGTTATTCTACCCTCTCGTCCTGCGGCAACCCAATCTCCTCCCGGCTCCTAGACACCCCACAAATAATCTTCCTGTTCGCCGTGATGATCGGCGACCAAATTGCGCGGCAGGCTGATGGCCTCAGGGTTCTCCATCAGCGAGACCTGCTTGGGGATATATCCCGCGCTCTTGCCCGCGACCGCGGTCGCGGCCACGGCCAGCGGAATCGGCTTTTCCGCCGCGGGCGGAATGCGCTTTCTGCAGTCCCGCTGCTGTTCGATCAGCTCCAGCAGGTGATGATCGCGCACATGCTTAATTTTGTCGGCGAGAACCACGAAGTCACGATAGATGTCATCGAGTTCGCGACGGTCGAATTCATATCCCAGTTGCTCACAGCGCAGGCGTAGCGCGTGGCGTCCCGAATGTTTGCCCAGCACCAGAGTCGAGTCAGGCACACCCACCGACTGCGGCGTCATGATTTCGTAGGTCAGCGGGTTCTTAAGCACGCCGTCCTGGTGAATGCCCGCCTCGTGGGCAAAGGCGTTGCGGCCAATAATGGCTTTATTGGGCTGCACTGATACGCCGGTTATTTCGCTCAACAGCTGGCTTGACGGATAAAGTTGCTCGCTGATCAGGGCTGTTTCATAGGAGTAGCGGTCGGGCCTGACGCGCATGGCCATGGCAATCTCTTCCAGAGATGCGTTGCCGGCACGTTCGCCGATTCCGTTAATCGTGCATTCCACCTGGGTCGCGCCCCCGGCCAGAGCCGCCATGGTATTGGCAACGGCAAGGCCTAGATCGTTGTGGCAATGCACCGAGATGGTGGCCCTCTCGATGCCCCGAACCTGCTGCTTGATCTTCCGAATCAATGCCCCGAATTCTTCCGGCACGGTATAGCCCACGGTGTCGGGAATATTGAGCGTGGTCGCGCCCGCTTCGATCACCGCCTCAAGCACCTGGCAGAGGAATGCAGGATCGGTTCGCGTGGCATCTTCCGGAGAAAACTCGACATCTTCGCACAAGGACTTTGCCAGTCGGACCGCGTCACGCGCCTGTTCCAGGCACTGCTCCCGCGAGATCCGCAGTTTGTACTTGAGGTGAATGTCGGAAGTAGCCAGAAAGACGTGGATGCGCGGATGAGAGGCACGATGCAAAGCTTGCCAGGCGCGCTCGATGTCGGCTTTGCAGGCGCGGGCCAGCCCGGCGATGATCGGGCGATGCACGACCGCGGCAATGGCCTGCACTGCCTCAAAATCTCCCTCGGAAGCGATGGGAAACCCGGCCTCGATCACGTCCACACCCAGGCGGTCCAGCTGATGCGCCATGCGCAGCTTTTCCTGCACATTCATGCTGCAGCCGGGCGACTGCTCGCCATCCCGCAGAGTGGTGTCGAAGACGGTGATGCGTGCACTTTCCATGTTGCCGGGCCTCCTGGAGTCTGAAGCCCATATCCTACGTAGACACCAGCATGAAGCAAAGCTTATAATCCTGCAATTATCATAAGTAGCACTTAACATCATAAGTTGCACTGATGGCTGCTGAAGTTTTGCTAAACGAGGGAGAAATGGACCTCTCGCAACTGGAAGTCTTTCTAACCGCCGCCCGCGAAGGGCGATTTTCACGGGCCGCGGAGAAGCTATACCGGACCCAGTCGGCAGTAAGCCAGTCGATCCGCAAGCTGGAAGAAGAATTGGGCGAGCCGCTGTTCGACCGCTCCTCCCGCGAAGGCATCTTGACCGATGCCGGCGAGGTACTCCGCGAATACGCGGAGAGGCTGCTGAATCTGCGTAATAACGCGCAGGAAGCGCTGGTGGAGTTGCGCTCGCTGCACCACGGAAAGCTGGCGATTGCCGCCAATGAGTTCACTTCCCTGTACCTGCTGCCCGTGCTCGCCAGCTTCCGTAGGCTCCATCCCATGATCAAGATCTCGGTGCAGCGCTCTCTGGGGAGTCACATCCCCGACAATGTGCTTCGTCACAACTGCGAGTTCGGGATGCTCACCTACGATCCGCAGGATCCGCAACTGCACGCCATCTCGGTATACCTGGACGAGTTGATCTTCGTGGTTCCTCCCAGCCACCCGCTCGCGAAAGCGGCTCAAGTGAGCATCCGGCAGCTCGGGGCCGAGACCTTCGTAGCCCACAATGTGGCGTCGCCGTACCGCGAGAAGGTCATCCAGGCGTTCAAGCGGCACAAAACCCCTCTGAACATGGACATTGAACTGCCTACCCTGCAGGCAATTAAACGGTTCGTAGCGATGGGAAACGGCGTGGCCCTGGTGCCTGAGATTAGCGTGGAAGGAGAACTGGCCAGAGGAGAGCTGGTAAGGATCCCGGTACGTGAATTGCGCTTGCACCGCAAGCTGCGCCTGATTTATCGCAAGTCAGCAAGCCTGTCGCATGCGGGACAGGCATTTCTCAAGGTTGCCGAAGCAGTAGCCGACGAGAGGGGTGGCCGCTACCGCTTCCAGCGGGAACACTAGTTAGGTCGGACCTGGCGGCAGGCTATCGCGGCGTCCTGCAGCGTAGGGTGCACTTCGAGGACCGATACCAGGTTGGTCAAGCGCAGGGTTTCCATCACGTTGGGACGCGGTGACGCCAGCTTGATGGAACGCCCACAGGCTCGCGACCACAACAACACCAGAACCAGTTCCCCCAGGCCGGCGCTGTCAATCATTTCGATGCTGCTCAAGTCGACGATGACCGAAGCGCTTCGCGGGAGCAGTTCCGCAATCTTGTGCGAAAACATGGCTGCCTCTTCCCGGTAACTGATGCGTCCCTGGCAGCGCAAAACTGTCAATCCCTGAAAACTGTCTAACTCCAATTTCAACTTCGACTGCCTTGCCCGGCCCCAGACCCCGTGGGACTGCGGCCACGATGCGCAAAAAGATGTGTGACTCATGATCTGATGCTAGTCCAATCGCGTTTCAAGGAGGTTTATGGGAGGTGAAAAATAGGTTAAATCTCCAGGTTCGCCTTCCAACCGGGTTGTTTTTTCTGCCTTCCCCTTCATTCGACTGGGCATCTAAAACCTTTGCCCGAGAAAATGAATCTTTGTTTTGTACAGGAGGAAGTGCTTTGCGGACAGTAGCGGTTATCTCATTGGTTCTACTAGCTCTTACCGGGTTGGCGGCGGCCCAGGTACCTGGCGGCAACGTCTTCTTTGGATACTCGTATCTCCACTCCCCTCTGGTCACCACCGACAGCACCAATCTCAATGGCTGGAATGGCTCTCTGGAGGGCAAGGTCCTGCCTTGGGTCGGGCTGGTGGCGGACATTGGCGGGTACTACGGCTCACAAACCAAGCCCGGCGTGGCCAAGGTCGACGGGAGCGTTTACACCTTTCTGTTCGGCCCGCGCGTTTCGGTGAGTCTAGGACACTTCCGTCCGTTTGCCCATGCGCTATTCGGTGCAGGTCATACCAGTTCGAGCGGCGGTGGGTATTCAGCGTCGGACATCTCGTTTTCTGACGCGCTTGGCGGCGGGTTGGACTACAAGATCGTCAAAGGTCTTGCCTGGCGGGGGCAGCTCGACGCCCTGCAGACCCGCTTCTACGGACGAGACCAGAACAACCTGCGCTTCTCGACGGGGATTGTATTCAGCTTTTAGTTCGCGTCAAAACAACAAAGAAAAACCGGCCAGACGGCGGCCGGTTTTTCTTTTCACGGAGGGAGAATCTAGCTCTGCCAGTATTTGTGATCGCGCAAGAAGAAGCTCTCATTCGAGTAGTTGAAGGCGGTGGTGAGGAACAGCTTCGCCACACGGAAGTGACCCATCTTTTCAAAGCGCCGGTTGGTGGTGTAAACACCCCCACGCACGATGGCAAACCTGCTGCGCGCCACCTGGCTGCTCAACTGATAATCCTCGGCAAAGTGCACCTGCTCGTGGAAACCGCCCAACTCCTGAAAACGCTGCCGGTCAAAGAGCATGAACATGCCGGTGGAAAACGGCCGGTGCAGCTGTGAGAGGTACTGGAACAGATCGTTGCTGGTGTAGAGGAACTTGTCGGTGATGCTGCCGCCGCGACAGAGGATATTGGTCGTCACGCAGTGCAAGTGCTTTTTCAGGGCAGCTTCGACGGAACGGCGAATCAGCGCGGGATGCGCTGGTTCAATGTCGGCGTCCATGAACAGAACGTAAGGAGTCTCGGCCCGGGCTGCGCCGGTATTTCGTCCGACAGAGGGCAACCCGCCGCGGATCACCTCCACGTTCAGGCGATCGGCGAAACTCATGACGATGTCCGGCGTGCCGTCAGTAGAGTTGGCATCAGCCACCAACACTTTCGTATTCCGCATCTGCGGGTAATCCTGCCTCGTCAGCGAAGTCAGCAAATTCGGAATCAATTTCGCTTCGTTCTTCGCCGGAATCACGATGGTCAGTTCGTTCCTGGTATTCATGGATTTGTACCCCTTCGGCATCCACTGTGATGTAAGTGGGCCGTGAATCGGTCCAACTGCCTGAGTTGTAATATTCGATCCCATCGCGCTCCTGGCTGAGAGGAACATGCGTGTGCCCGCAGAAAATGCGGTCGGCCTGCTGGTAGCGAGCGTGTGCCAGGGCTCCCGCAGCGACTTTTTGCGTCAGGCGCAGCCAGCGAATGTGGATTCGATCCACATAGCGCGAGAAGCATTTCCCCTTGAAGTCGAGCTTCTGCAACTGCAGGTGCAGAAACGACCCCAGGTTGCTAAGCAAGAAATTATTAACCACAAAGCGGTCGAACTGGTGGCCGTGAATGGCGATGTGGCGGTGGCCGCGAAACTCCCAGCTGTACTCCTGATATGCCTTCACCCCGACCAGGTGCGACATGACGTCGACCAGGCCCTGATCATGGTTGCCTTCCACCCAGACAACCTCGACACCGCGCTTGGGATTCGAAAGCTTGCGGATGTAGCCGAGGAATTTCCAGTGCGCCTTGGTCAGGCGGCGGAAGTTGAGATCAGAAAAGATGTCGCCCAGCAGAATCAGGCGCCGGAAACGATTCTGCCGCAGCATTCGCGTAGCCTCTTCCGCGCGGCTGACCTCCGACCCCAGATGCACGTCGGAGAGGATGAGCGTGTCGTACACGGCTGCCATGCTCTTCCTTAGTAGTCAAGCCATGTTACGGAGTAATGAAAGGAACAATAAAATCAGGTAAATCGGTAACTTTGTAGGTAACTATCGGGAAGTTACCAAAGCAGGATGCCGAAACCGCATGTTTCTGATTTTGCGGGTTCTAATGCGACGAAGGGGGGACGTATTCCTTCGGCGGCGCGACCCCTGGGCCGAAGAAGTACTGTTCCATCTGCTTGACAATGACTTCCTGATCTTCACGGCGGGCAGGATTCAGGCGGTACTCATTGAGCAACATCTTGCAGAACTCCATCCACTGTCCCCAGGCTTCCCGGGAGACGTTCTCATAAATCTTTTTACCCAGATCGGTGTCGAAAGGCGGCTCGTCGAGTCCGGGAAGATCCTGGTTGAGTTTCACGCAATGGACAATATGCTCTGCCATAGAAATCCTCGCGAAAATTATCTCATACTTGAAGGACACGGGCTTCGCTTGACATGCCCGGCGCTTCGTGCGAAACCTACGCACACGCACAAAATCAGAGAAGACCTTCCCCTAGGAGGATTCGTGGCGCAAGTGCTCTCAGCCGTTCCCAAGGTCTTGCGGATCATCCCGGCCTTGTTGTTGACGGTCACGCTATTTGCCCAAGCCCCGCGTTCCGGGGAAACGGCGGCGACTGCCGACTTCTTCGTGGCTCCCAACGGCAACGATGCGTGGAGCGGAAAGCTGCCCGCGCCGAACGCTGCCAAGACCGACGGACCCTTTCTATCGATCGTGCGCGCGCAGAAAGCGGTCCGCGAGGCCGCGCACGACAAGCACGAATCTGGCCTCACGGTGATGCTTCGGAATGGGAGCTACTATTTGGGATTCGTTCCGAATACCGGCACCTTGAAGTTCTCAGGCGATGACTCGGGCAAGTCGAATCGTCCGATTCTTTGGACAAATTATCCCGGCGAGACCCCTATCATCAGCGGCGGCCTGCCTGTCGGAAAGGATGGCCTCGAACTTACCTGGAAAAAAGTGAATGGAAATCTCTGGCAGGTGGCGCTGCCATCGGGGGTCGAGCCTTTTGAATATCTGTTCTATAACGGCGAACGCCGGATGCGCTCTCGCGTGCAATCGCCTGGCGGCACCGGTTATTACATGCGCGCCGGAGAGTGCTATTCGACCGTGGCACGGCAAAACGTCGAAGCGGTGCAATGTAATCTGGGAACCTATCTCCGCATTGCCAGTCCCGTGGATGCCGACAGCGCCGCCGGAGAAAATTGCCCTTCATCTTCGAATCCTCGCGGTCGCCGGAAGTGCCTTGACCGCTTTTATTACGAGCCCGACGACCCGGTCGTTCCCTTCGCCAATCTCACCCCCGTGGATTCGCCGTGGCACCGCTGCCGCATGAAGGGCTCGGCTGCTTA
>Ga0335085_10002739_pt1 | contig 32176 bp, 25 predicted proteins | sample Lox_Sample_45_FD_206712 | JGI IMG/M metagenome (GOLD analysis project Ga0335085, IMG submission 206712) | Soil microbial communities from Loxahatchee National Wildlife Refuge, Florida, United States - Lox_Sample_4.5 | ecosystem: Environmental > Terrestrial > Soil > Wetlands | place: USA... | reverse complement strand
AGATACGCCGCGCCGCCGACCGCCATCAGGTAAACGGCCTTGTGGTCGCGGATAGCTTCGATGGCTGCCGGCCCGCGCTCGGATTTGCCGATCATGCCGAGCAGGCCGGTCTCCTTCAGCATCTGGCGGGTGAACTTGTCCATGCGCGTGGCGGTCGTCGGGCCGGCCGGGCCGACCACTTCATCGCGGACAGGGTCAACCGGTCCCACGTAATAGATGAAGCGATTATTGAAGTCGACGGGGAGCTTGGTGCCAGCCTTGAGGTGGTCGGTCATGCGCTTGTGCGCGGCGTCGCGGCCGGTCAGTAGCTTGCCGCTCAGCAGCAACACCTCACCGGGTTTCCAGCTTGCGACTTCCTCGCGCGTGACCGTGTCAAGATTTACCCGCCGCGCTCCGACTGGATCGTAGGTCAGCTCCGGCCAGTCGCTGAGCGAAGGCGGCTCCAACGCAACCGGGCCTGAGCCGTCAAGCACAAAGTGCGCATGACGCGTCGCGGCGCAGTTAGGAATCATGGCGATGGGCAGGTTGGCAGCGTGCGTCGGGTAGTCCTTCACCTTGACGTCGAGCACGGTGGTCAGGCCGCCTAGTCCCTGCGCGCCGATGCCCAGAGCGTTGATCTTCTTATACAGTTCGACGCGCAACTCCTCGGCGGTGTTCTTCGGCCCGCGCGCCATCAGCTCCTGGATGTCGATGGGCTCCATCAGGGCTTCTTTGGCGAGAATCATCGCCTTGTCGGCGGTGCCGCCGATGCCGATGCCAATGATGCCCGGCGGACACCAGCCTGCGCCCATGGTCGGCACGGTCTTCAGCACCCACTCGACGATGGAGTCTGACGGATTCAGCATGGCGAACTTCGACTTGGCTTCCGAGCCGCCGCCCTTGGCAGCCACGATGACTTCGACCTTGTCGCCGGGAACGAGCTTCATGTTGACCACGGCTGGAGTGTTGTCGCCGGTGTTCTTGCGCGCGCCCGCGGGGTCGGCGAGGATGCTGGCGCGCAGCTTGTTGTCCTCGTGCAGGTAAGCGCGGCGCACGCCTTTGTTCACCATGTCTTCGACCGACATGGTTGCGTCCCACTGGACGTTCATGCCGACCTTGAGGAACACGGTGACGATGCCGGTGTCCTGGCAGATGGGCCGATGGCCTTCGGCGCACATGCGCGAGTTGATGAGAATTTGCGCCATCGCGTCGCGAGCGGCGGGCGACTGCTCTTTGTCGTAGGCCTTGGCCATGCTGCGGATGAAGTCCGGCGGATGGTAATAGGAAATGTATTGCAGTGCGTCGGCAACGCTCTGGATGAGGTCTTCCTGTTTGATGATGGTCATAAAATCCTGCTTGCGGGGAAGATTGACGAACGGGAAATTATACTGCCGGGCGAAACCCGGACTTGTGACGGGGCGCACACATTACCAGTCTTCGACCTCGGCGGCAAAAGCGGTTTTCGTATCATCTATCGCGAATGGCAAGTTGGTGCGCTCCATTTTAGAAATTCGTGGTTACTTTCGTAAGTTTCAGCGCCGCATTTTTTCTTGCGCCATCAACCTGTTCGCTCCACACTTAGTGGGTTGGGATTGGTGTCTCAAACGCCACGGCGGGGCCAGCTCTGCTGTGGCCAGTGATCTTTGACAACTAGCAGGCAGCAGCCAGTAGCCACTGACGGGCCTTCGATTACTAGTCGGTCAACGCAATGCCCCCGAAACTTCGCCCAGCGGGGATAAGTCTTTGGCCGTAAGCCCTTTGGAATCTTCTATGATCTAGTAACTCATTTGTTTGTAATATATTGAGAGCATTTTCCCGCCAACCTCTTGATTATGCTGGATGGGGGAGGGGGGAGGGGGTGTTAACCAAGCAGTAAAATCGTACCAAAACGGGAAAATACCGGAATTGCGCAGTTAGTGTCAGGGAATGGTAAACAGCGCCGTTCAGTGGCGAGCCGAAGTTCGCTGCTTAGACCAGCTTCCCGCATATCGACGTATAGTTCAGCCCGATCTCGCCGCAGGTTCCCTGCTCTACAGAGTACACAACGCACGAATTGAAGGGCCGCGAATAAACGTGCAGGCTGACGGCGCGCTCGCCCCATTCGCGGCAGTTGCGGACGTCGTGAACAGGATTCAGCGGATCGACGGCCACCGGTTGTGCCGAGGTGATTTCGACGACATCCGTCGGCACGATCTCACAACACTGAGTGGCAAGGTCCTCGGAAATGACGTGATAGTTCTGCACCGCCAGGCGGCCGATAGGAGCGGCCATCCAGCAGTTCTGGCCTTTGTGGTTGTGGATGGAGCTGTGCATGCCCACTTCCCAGCAGATGGCCAGCAGTTCGTAGAGGTCGGTCTTGTCGATCAGGTTGCGAGTGTAATGCTGCGCGTTCCAGAACAGGTAGGGCCGCAGCGACTCGGCATCCACCGGATTCGCCGTGATGTATTGCAGCGTGCCCGTTAAGCCCGCAAAGTCGTCTTCGCGGAGTTTGCCCAGGCCATTGACAAACTCCTCGATGGAAATCTTGCGAGTTGCCTTGCTCGGATCTGATGACGTAGCTGTTGCCATGAAGCCCCCCGTAGCGACGAACCGACCTATTCTATCCCCTGATTGCAAGTCGTGGCCGACGCGACCAATTGCAAAATTCTTGTGTCGACGGGAATCACAATGCGCCATAAAGCCCGTCCAAGCATATAATGAGCCCAGAAGCACCCAGCTGGGTGGGTTCAGCGCAAGGCACTGGAGTCTCCCATGAAGTCACGCGCTCTCGCAGTTGCCAATGCAATTCTGCTGAGTGTCAGCCTCGCACTGCCTACGGTTGCCCAGGACAGTACGCAATCGCAGATGCCGTCCGCGCAGGCGCCGGCCACGCCTGACCAGGCCCAGCCCTCGCCAAACTCCGCTGCAGCACCGCCGGGCGACCCTGTTGCAACACCCGGCGACGCACCCAAAGCCACCCACGACAAGAGCAAGAACGACGTCGACGACATCGGCAACCGCAATGTGGGAAAGGCGGGCTCGGGCAAGAGCATCGGCGATTGGTACTCCTACGACTCCGAAATCAAAATGGGCAAGCAGTACGCCATGATGGTTGAGTCCAACGCCCGCATGATTAAGGACCCGGTCGTGACTGAGTATGTAAATCGTATCGGCCAGAACCTGGTCCGTAACTCCGATGCGAAGATCCCCTTCACCATCAAGGTCATTGACTCGGACGACATCAATGCCTTTGCACTTCCGGGTGGATTCTTTTACGTGAATAGCGGCCTCATTCTTGCCGCCGACGACGAGGCCGAGTTGGCCGGTGTTATGGCGCACGAGATCGCGCATGTTGCCGCGCGCCACGCTACCCGCGAGATGACTCGCGCCAACTATGCTCAAATGGCTACCATTCCTCTAATCTTCGTGGGGAACTGGGGAATTTACGAAGCAGCAAGTCTGGCGATCCAAATAGCACTGCCACTCACGTTCATGAAGTTTTCGCGCGGCTTCGAGGCAGAAGCTGACTACCTTGGGTTGCAGTACATGTACAAAGCCGGCTACGATCCGCAGGCGTTTATCGCCTTCTTCGAAAAGATCAAGGCGCAGGAGAAAACCAAGCCGGGGACGCTGGCCAAGGCTTTTTCCACCCACCCGCAGACGCCGGATCGCATCGAGAAAAGCCAGGACGAAATTCGCAGCCTTCTGGCGGCCCGGCCTGAGTACATACTCAACACGTCGGAGTTCAACGATGTGAAGGCCCGCCTAGCGTCACTGGAGAATCGCAAGAAAATCATCCAGGCCGAGGATGTCAACAAACCTACGCTGCGCAAGACGCAGACCGCCGAGAACAGCGCAGGCCAGAATGGCCAGCCGAACCAAAAGGATGACGATCGTCCTACGCTATCGAAGCGTGACGACGATTATGCCGCCAACCCGGGCCAGCTCTGAACTCGGGTGCAGCCATAGTCGGGATGACAATCGGAGAACTTCTCCAACCCCCGCGCGACAAGGCCTGAAAGCCCTCCCGGCCGCCAGTATTCGGTTGACGTCTAGCCTTTCGCCTTCAGCATCTGCTCGGCATGCTTCAGCGATGTGTCGGTCAGTTTGGCTCCGCTGATCATGCGCGCGATTTCGCGGGTACGGTCCTGCGTATCGAGCAGGCGGACTGAGGTTTTCGTCCGGCCGCCGGACTCCTTCTTCTCGATCAGGTAATGCTGGTCGGCAAACGCCGCAATCTGAGGCAGATGGGTCACGCAGAGGACCTGCTTGGTGCGTGCGAGTTGCGTCAGCTTCCTGCCCACGGCCTCGGCGGCGCGTCCGCCGATGCCCGTGTCAATTTCGTCGAACACTAGCGTGCGCTGCCTGCCCACCCTCGCCCCAGCCGAAGCCGGAGAAAGTTGAGCGGTCGCGCCATTACCTTTCGCACGGCGTCCCTGTCCTGCGTCGATGGTGGTTTTCAGGGCCAGCATCACGCGCGAGAGTTCGCCACCGGAGGCGATCTCTTCGACTGGCCCGAGGGGCTCGCCGGGATTGGCCGAGATGAGGTACTGCACCTGATCGAAGCCGCGGGCGCTCCAGCTCCCTTCCTCGTCGGAGCCGCTGACCTCGACCTTGAAGCGCGCCTTCATGGCCAGCTCGTTGATCTCGCTTTCCACCAGCTTCTCCAGCTTGCGGGCCGCTTCGTACCGCTGGCGCGAGAGGCCGCGCGCGGCGTCAAGATATTTTGCCGCCGCCTTCGACAGCTCGATGTGTAGTTCGCGCAGGACCTCGTCCTTGTTTTCCATTTCGTTGAGCTTGCGCTCGAGCTCCTCGCCGAGAGCGATCACATCCTCCAGCTTGGGGCCGTACTTGCGCTTCAGGCGATCGAGCAGAGCCAGCCGGTCCTCAACTTCGACCAGGCGTTCAGGTGAGGCCTCGATGCCGTTAGCGTAATCGCGCAGCGTTTGTCCGATGTCCTCGACCATGATGCGCGCCGATTCCAGCTCGGTTATGGCACCGCGGAACTCTGCGTCGAAGCGCGACAGCTCTTCGATTTGCCGGGCCGCGGTGCGGATGGAAGCTGCGGCGGAGGTTTGGTTCTCGTACAGCGTGTCATAGGCCGCCATCGCCGCGCCATAAACCCGCTCCGAGTTGGCGAGCACACGCTTCTCGGCTTCGAGCTTCGCGTCTTCGTTGGGCTGCAATCTGGCGTCGGCGATCTCCTTGCGCTGATAGCTCCAAAGATCGAGCAGGCGCAAGCGGTCGTGCTCATCGCGCTCGAGATCGGCGATGCGGTGCTTGATCTGGCTATAGTTATCGAACGCACTCGACACAGCAGCGCCGTCGGTTCCGGCGAACGAATCCAGAAGCATGAGGCGCGAGCTGCCATCAAATGCCAGCACGGCTTCGTTCTGGGCATGAATGACGGCCAGATGGGGCGCCAGTTGCTTCAGCACCGCGACCGTAGCCGGCTGATTGTTGACGAAGACGCGGCCCTTGCCTCCGCTGGCAATTTCGCGCCGCAGAATGACCTTACCGTCTTCGTTGTCAATGCCGTTGGCTTCCAGCGCCGCTCCGATCGCAGGCGAGTCCACCTCGAAGACCGCGGAGACCACGGCCTTGTCGGTACCGTGCCGGATTGCGTCGGTGGAAGCTTTGTCACCCAGCAGCAGGGCGAGCGCGTCAATCAGGATGGATTTTCCGGCGCCGGTTTCGCCGGTCAGCAGGTTGAGGCCAGCGGCGAACTCCACAGCCACGTTGTCGATGACCGCGTAGTTTTCGACCCGCAGTTCCAGCAGCACGCGCGTTCCCGGTTGGTGAAGTTAAGCGCAGTGTAGCACGGCGACCGTGTCGTTCTAAGCGGACGCGAGTTTTCCACAGGTATGTGCAAGCGGCACACATCTGAAGGCAACTTAGCTGTTGTGCACATCCCTCTGGGGGAGTAAAGTGCGCTGATTGAAGCTTTCCGAATCAGGAAGGTAAGCCGTTTCCCAGCGTCACTCCGGCCGGCCCTCCAAGTAGAATGAGGTCAGCGCCGTGATTCATAAGTTCGGCGTTAGCAGTGTTAGGTTAGGACATCCTTCCATGGACAAGTTTGTCATCCGCGGCGGCAATCCGCTGCTGGGAACGGTGCGGATAAGCGGCGCCAAGAACGCCGCCCTGCCGGCCATGGCCGCCGCGCTGCTCACCGAAGAGCCGGTCATTCTGGAGAACATTCCCCAGGTGCGCGACATTGAGACCGAGCGCAAACTGCTGACAGCGATGGGCGCCGAAGTCGAGCTGGGCTACGGACGCGCACAGCACCGCACCACGATCTGCTGTCGCAATCTGGTAAACGCCGAGGCATCGTACGAACTAGTCAAGACCATGCGCGCGTCAACGCTGGTGCTGGGGCCGCTAGTGGCGCGGACGGGACAGGCCCGCGTGTCGCTGCCGGGAGGATGCGCCATCGGCGCTCGGCCGATTGACCTGCACATCAAGAGTCTGGAGAAACTCGGCGCGAAGATCACCCAGGAGCACGGCTACATCGAGGCGCGCGTCGAGCGGCTACAGGGAGCACGTGTTGTCTTCGACAGGATCACCGTAACCGGCACCGAAGATCTGCTCATGGCTGCAACGCTGGCAGAAGGCGAAACCATTCTGGAAAATTGCGCGCGAGAACCTGAGGTGGTGGATCTTTCGGCCCTGCTCAACAAGATGGGCGCGCAGATCGAGGGGGCCGGAACGCACCAGATTCGTGTGCAGGGCGTGGACGAGCTGCACGGTGCGCGCCATCGCATCATTCCCGACCGCATCGAGGCAGGAACGTTTGTGGTGGCGGCTGCTCTCACTGGAGGGGACCTGCTAGTCTCGGGCTGTGAGCCTCATCATCTCGACGCATTGCTGCAGAAGCTGGAAGAATGCGGCGTGCAGGTGCGCAGCAACGGCGACTCGGTGCGGGTAATGGGCGATGGTCCCCTGCGGGGGGCGGATGTAAACACCGAAGAGTATCCCGGCTTTCCCACCGACATGCAGGCGCAGTATATGGCGCTGGCCACGCAGGCGGAGGGAACCAGCATCGTCACCGAGAACATTTTTGAGAACCGCTTCATTCACGCTCAGGAGTTGTTGCGCATGGGCGCCAACGTCAAAATCGAAGGCAATCGTGCCGTCGTCCGCGGACGGACACCGCTGAGCGCCGCAGCCGTGCAAGCCAGCGATCTGCGCGCCTCGGCTTCTCTGGTTCTGGCAGCGCTGGTAGCCGATGGAGAGACCATCATCGACCGCGTGTACCACATCGACCGTGGCTACGAGCGAATCGAGGAAAAGCTGCGCGGCGTCGGAGCACAGATTAGGCGCATCGGCGAGCTGCTGCCCAAGCGGGTTGTAGCGCCGGGAGTGGCGGTGTAGTAGGCCGCTGCTCGCACTTCGCTCGCAGTTCGCTTCTAGCCATATCGCTGTTCGCTATTTACCAGGAGTAGGCCGAAACAAGCAGCGAACCCTGCGGCTGGCAGCTTGGATCTTTACCGAAATGCGACTGGTGAAGAGCGAATCGCGGACGGCAAGCGTCGGCCTGCCTCTTGCCTGGTTCTTCAGCGAAGAGCGAACAGCGTTAATCCGCCACCTGTTTGGTTTCGACCTCGGGAGTGGGCTCGGTAGCTGCTGCCGGTTCGACCTTGGGTCTCGCCGCGGGGGCGGCGGCGCGGGCCGGCGGTTTGAAGTGGTTCTTCTTCTCGAATTGTCCGATGTGCCAGATGTCGCGAGCATACTCCGTCACCGTACGGTCGCTGGAAAACTTGCCGATGCGCGCGACATTCAGCACCGCCTTACTCCACCACACTTCCTCATTCAGGTATTCGCCATCGATCAGGGCTTGGGTCTCGACGTAGGCGGGGAAATCGGCGATGTGGTAGTAGCGGTCGCCACGATGTACGAGCTCATCGAAGATCCAGCGGAACAGGCCATGCTCGTTGGGGCAAAACCGGTCCGAAGCCAGCGCGTCCATTACTTCATGCACAGAAACATCCTTCTCATAACGCTCATGCGGATCGTATGACCCCTTCTGCTGCATCTCGCGAATCTCTTCCGCACGCAGACCGAAGATATAAATGTTGTCCTCGCCTACCTCCTCGGCAATCTCGATGTTGGCCCCATCATAGGTTCCGATGGTAAGCGCCCCATTCATGGCCAGCTTCATGTTGCCGGTGCCCGAGGCTTCCATACCCGCCATGGAGATCTGCTCGCTCAGGTCGGCAGCCGGCATGATGACCTGGGCCAAGGACACGCGGTAGTCGGGCAGGAAGGCGACCTTGATGAGGTCCTTGACCTTCTCGTCATTGTTCACCACATCGGCCACGCTGTGGATGAGCTTGATGATTTGCTTGGCAGCCCAGTAACCGGGCGCTGCTTTACCCGCGAACAAATAAGTACGCGCTACGGACGGCATCTCGCCGCGCTCGACGATGCCGAGGTAGTCACGGATGATGTGCATAACGTTCAGCAGTTGGCGCTTGTATTCGTGAATGCGCTTAACCTGAACGTCGAACATTGAATCCGGATCGACCACCACGCCGGTGAGGTTTTGGATCAGGCCGGCGAGCTTCAGTTTGTTCTGGCGCTTCACTTCCTTGAACGCAGCCCGGAAATTGAGGTCCTCGGAGAAGGGCTCCAGGTCGCGCAAGCGGCTCAGGTCGGTGATCCACTTGTTTTCGTCGAGCGTGCGGCTGATCAGTTCCGTCAGATCGGGATTAGCCAACACGAGCCAGCGTCGAGGCGCCACACCATTCGTCTTATTGTTGAATTTTTCAGGCCAAATCTTTGCAAATTCAGGCACTAGCGAGGTCTTCAACAGACCGGTGTGCAGCTCCGAAACACCGTTGACCGAGTGGCTACCCACGATGCACAAGTGGGCCATGCGCACATGTTTCTCGTAGCCTTCCTCGATGATGGACACCTTGCGCCGGGTCTCCTCATCCATGTGAAATTCGGCCTGGGCCCGGTCGAGGAATTTCTCGTTGATGTTGTAGATAATCTGCATGTGGCGGGGCAGCACCCGCTCCATCAGCGGGACCGACCACTTCTCCAGCGCCTCCGGCAGCAGGGTGTGGTTGGTGTAGCCCAGGGTCTGCTGGGTAAGCTCCCATGCCTTTTCCCAGGGCACCTCATACAGGTCCGTTAACACCCGCATCAACTCAGCCACTGCCAAGCTGGGATGAGTATCGTTCATCTGGATGGCAACTTTGGAGGGTAGCAGGTTCATATCGCCGTGCTGCTGATTGAAACGCCGCATCAAGTCGCCGATGGAGCAGGCCACGAGGAAGTACTCCTGTACCAGGCGGAGTTCCTTGCCGCTCATCACCGAGTCGGAGGGATAGAGCACGCGGGTGATGTTTTCCGAGGCAATCTTCTGCTCGACAGCGCGGATGTAATCGCCGCGGTTGAAGATCTCGATGTCGAAGTCTTCGGAAGCGCGCGCGGTAAACAGGCGCAGCCAGTTCACTGTCTGTCCCAAGTAACCGACGGTCGGCATGTCGGTGGGCATGCCCACGATGATCTTGGGGCTCACCCAGACCTGGACTGAATTGCCCTGCGCATCCTGTTGCGTCTCCATCCGCCCATAAAGCGGAATACTGACCGCTTCTTCGGGATGCTCGATCTGGAAGGGAGTACCGTTGGCCTTCCAGCGGTCCGGCTTCTCGCGCTGAAAGCCGTTCACGATCTCCTGTTTGAACAGGCCGAACTCGTAGTCGATGCCGTAACCGAAGCCCGGCATGCCCAGCGTCGCCATCGATTCCTGAAAGCAGGCTGCCAGACGTCCCAAGCCGCCGTTTCCGAGGCCGGCGTCGATCTCGCTTTCCGTTACATCGTCGAGACTGACGCCAAAGCTGGCTAGCACTTCGCGACAGAGCTCTTCCATGCGCAAGTTGGACAGATTGTTGTCCAGAACGCGCCCCATCAGCCACTCCATCGAGATGTAGTACATGCGCTTGGCGTCTTTATGGCGGTAGCGGGCCTCAGTCTCCAGCATGCGGTCCACCACGCGGTCGCGAATGGCCAACGACACGGGCTTCAGATAATCCGCTGGCTGCAACTCCGACATGGGACGTACAAGGGTGTAGCGAACGTGCCGCAGGATGGCCTGACGCAGAACTTCTGAGGGCTGAACCTGCGTTAGGAATTCAGGGGATGCCATAGAGAAAGAGGGCCCTTCGGCTAGGGGAGATCTCCCTGCCAGCGAATTGCCGTTCTGCCTCCGAACCGGCCGGGCGCCGGGCCTTCCCCCCGCGGTAGCCGGGGGCCGGCCATGCTCGGGAGGCGCGGCTTCCTCACCCGATCCGCTCGAATTGGACTCTTCCACGATAGCCGCGCAACCCCAGCCGGACTCGAATACATTCTAATGCATTCATCGGCCCGCAGAGCAATTGAGTTAATGGAGGTTGCCGCTATTTGCACCTGTGTCGGCAGTTCAAGTTTGAATACGACGCCGCACGGACCCGGTGGATCCGCTCATTCCGCAACTGATCTAAGTGAAGCTGGGGACTGCTTCCAAAATTCGTGCTTTGCGTGGCCGTGGGGGCCCAGGGGAGGAGATCGGAGAAGCAGGCTGCCGATGGTCGGCGATCCAGTTACGAAGGCGCATGCTCGTGGACTCGCTGAGCCCGGTAAACCTGATTCCTGCCAGTCCGTCCGGTTGCGCCCAGACCACGACGCCGCGCACGTCCACGGCGTCGCCGCTGAAAGGCAGCGTGAATCCGATTGAGAGCTCTTCGCTGGCTTCCAGAGGCGGCTGGACATTCTGCAGTCCCAAGCCGCCTAGGCTCAGATTCCTGGTTTCCCCAGTAAAAGCGCGCCCCGTGCGGTAATCGCTCAGGCTAACCGGTACATTCAAGTCAGTGCGATGGTACACAACTCGCAGTGTATCAGCTTTCGTGGCGGCACGACGGCGACCCAGCGTGATCTGATGGTGGTTGAGCTTGCGGCACAGTGTGCGGCGCGGCATGCCGAGATGTTGCGCCGCCAGGCTCTGATTGCCATGGGCCAGTTCGAGGGCATGGACGATCATCTGCCGCTCCAATTGGTCGAGATCGGCGGTCGTGGCGCAGGCCCGGCTTTCCGCAGCGCTTTCGGCTCGCAGGCAATCCGCAATGTCGTCGGTTGTGATTTCGTTGCCGGCAACCGAAATTGCCAGCTTCAGGGCGAGATTCTGCAATTCACGGACGTTGCCGTGCCATTGCTGTTGTGACAACAGCTCAAGTGATCTCGGCGTGAATCGTTTGTCCGGGCAATAATGTTCCAGGAAGTGCGCAGCCAGGGCTGCAATATCCTGCGGCCGTTCCCGCAAAGGAGGAACCCGGACGTGCACCGCGTTAATGCGATGGTAGAGGTCACGGCGAAAGACACCCGCCTGCACCGCGGCCCTCAGATCGCGATTGGTGGCCGCCAATACCCGGACATCCACCGACACCTTGCGGTGACCGCCCAGCCGAAAGTAAGGAGTGTTGTCAAGCACGCGCAGAAGCTTGACCTGAACCTTGGGCTCAAGTTCGCCAATCTCGTCCAGGAATAGAGTGCCGCCATGGGCGATCTCGAACAGGCCGGGTTTGGCTGAATCGGCGCCGCTGAAGGCCCCTTTCTCGTAGCCGAACAGCTCGCTCTCGACCAGGTGCTCGGGCAGCGCGGCGCAGTTGACGTCGACCCACGCCTGTGCGCGGCGGGTTGAGTGCTGGTGAATGAGCCGCGCGATCAGCTCCTTGCCCACGCCCGTTTCACCCGTGATAAGGATGGCGGCCCGGTGCGGCGCGACCTTGCGCGCGAATTCCATGACTTCCTGCATCTTCGGGTCGGCCACGACGATGTCGCGCAAAACGTCTCCGCTGTGTGCTTGAGCAGCCATGCCGGGTGTTGATTTCTCACAATGCCAACATTGAAAGCATCGGCCCGGCGCCGTGACTTCTTGAGGCAATTTGCGCCACTGTGGCACAACCCTGGGCCGCGCTTGTGCCACTTTGGCGCAAGCCAAACTCAGCCCTCTCCCGTGAGTCGGCAGCAGGCAACAAGTTAGTGCGGAGCCGGGATGGCCACCGCCTTGCATTGAAAGCCCACGGCGCTTCATGCAGCGCGGAGGTGATGAATGAGACGTTGGCTGCTATTGCTGTTCGCGGTACTGGTTCCATGGGCCGCGCTGTTCGGCCAAGCGAAGCTTGCGCCTGACCTGCAGACCGCAGGGGGGAATACGACGGTTTCCGTCATCGTGCAGTACAAGACGGTTGCGAGCGATGCCCTGAAAGACGAGATTCGGATGTTGGGTGGCACCGTTGGCAAAGATCTCGCCTTGATCCGGGCCGTTGCGGCGCAACTGCCGGCAAGCGCGCTTCCGGCTCTGGCGCAGGATGGCGCGGTGGCTTACATCTCGCCCGACCGCCTCGTGCATAGCCGCATGAACAATGCCGCGCCTGCGGTGTTGGCGAATTACGGCTGGAGCCTGGGCCTCGACGGCAGCGGAATCGGCGTCGCGGTCGTCGACAGCGGCATTCGTGCCGTGGATGATCTGCGTGACGCCTCCGGCCAGTCGCGCATCAAGTACAGCCTCGACCTGGTGGGCGGCGGCACCGACGACGGTTATGGACACGGAACCCATGTGGCCGGCATCATCGGAGGAAATGCCAAGGACTCAACCTGTCCCACCTGCAATGTCGCCATTCGCGGCGTCGCGCCCAATGTCAGTCTGATCAATCTTCGGGCGCTGGACAACACCGGCCAGGGCAGCGATAGCACGGTCATCGCCGCCATCCAGGCCGCCGTCCAGCAGAAGGATGTCTACAACATCCGCGTCATTAATCTGTCAGTCGGCCGTCCGGTGTTCGAGAGCTACATCCAGGATCCGCTATGCCAGGCGGTGGAGCAGGCATGGCAGGCCCGAATTGTCGTGGTCGTCGCCGCCGGCAACGACGGCCGCACCAGCTTCGAAGGCAACGACGGTTACTTCACCATCGAAGCGCCGGGCAACGATCCTTACGTGATCACGGTCGGGGCCATGAATACCAAAGCGACCCCGGACCGAGGCGACGATGTGATGACCAGCTACAGCTCCAAAGGCCCAACGGTGATTGACCACATCGTCAAGCCTGACGTGGTTGCGCCCGGCAACCGCGTGGTTTCGCTGCAGACCGCAGGCACGCTGCAGCAATCCTATCCCGGCAACCGCGTCCTGGCCGGATATTACGACAAAGGGCCCGGAATGAAGCCGTCGGACAAGTATTTCGTGCTGAGCGGCACCAGCATGGCAAGTGCCGTCGTGAGCGGAGGTGCGGCCTTGATGCTGCAGCAGGACCCGACGCTGACTCCCGACCAGGTGAAAGCGCGTCTGATGAAGACCGCCTATAAAAACCTGCCGCTCTACACGACAGTTTCGGTGGGCGGCGTGACTTATCACATTCAGTCGGACGGCTTCACCGTGGGAGCAGGATACGTGGACCTGCAGGCAGCAATGACCAGCACTGACCGTGCTCCTGGCGTGGCCAAATCTCCAACCGCCTACTACGACATTCCCAGCGGCAACGTCTTCTTGCTCCCCGACAGCACCACACCGTGGGAACAGTCGGCGATGTGGAGTCCGTCCGTGGTGTGGGGCAACAGGATCTTCCTGTCGCAGTCCGCGATGTGGGGCGACTCCGCCATGTGGGGTGATTCGGCCATGTGGGGCGATTCTGCTATGTGGGGCGATTCTGCTATGTGGGGGGACTCCGCCATGTGGGGCGATTCGGCCATGTGGGGAGACAGCACGCCCATCAACGGCGAGTACTGACAGGAAGGACAGACGATGAACAAAGTGCTAAGGTCTGGCAGAAAGTTCGGCTGCAGACAACTTGCCATCCTCGCGGCAATAGTGCTCGCCATGACACTCTGTGGCGCTCCACCGCCGACTCATCAGAACCACGTAGCAGGAGATCCACGACAGGCGCCGGTGGCCGTTACCGGCGCCTCTCTTATGTGGGGCTCATTTGTCAGCCACAGCAACGGGAACGCAGACAGTCGATTGCCGACACTACCGGCGTTGGGATTTCCGGGGTGAGGTCAAGCCGCGAGCGGGCGCAGAAATCGTAAGGTTCTCTTCGCCGGATGCCGATGTTCTCAACGGAGTGTCCTGAGCTGCTGCTCCGGGCACTCCCAGCTTTCGCAAGCCTGGCTGGGTGACAGCGATGGGTAACGACCATGAAGTGCCTTCCGGCCACAGCCGAACAGGCAGGAACTTTTCCCCAATGACAATTCAGGCGAAAGCATTCATCGCCCTGGTCATGGTATTGGGAATTGCTGCGCTCACTGCGGGCCTGCTGCATCCCGCCTGGCCCGACGGCGCGAGATTTGCATGTTATCTGGTCGCCGTCGTCTTTGCCTCCGTCTTCAAGGTCTCGCTGCCGGGCATCAATGGCAGTATGTCGGTGAACCTGCTCGTCGTGCTGATCTCCGTAGTGGAACTTTCGCCCGCAGAAACTCTGTCATTGGGCTGCGTGGCGGCCGTGGTTCAGACCTGGTGGCACACCCGGCGCTTCTCCCCTCTTCGCATCCTGTTCAACGCTGCACAGATTGCCTGCGCCATCCAGCTCTGCTATTGGGTCTTCCACGGTTCGACGAGTCTTTTGGGGACGCAGGTTCCGCTGCGGCTGATGGCGACGGCCATCGCCTACTTTCTGGCGAACACGATTCCCGTAGCTGCGGTTGTCTCCCTCACCGAGCAGCGTCCGTTTCCCCGCATCTGGGCGGAATGCTATTTCTGGTCCTTTCCCAACTACCTCGTCGGAGCCGCGGTGGCCTGGCTGGTTACCTGGTCTAATGCCCTCCTGGGATGGCAGGCTTCGGCACTGATCATCCCGGTCGTTTACCTCATGTACCGTTCCTACCAGCTCTACGTGGGAAAACTGGAGAACGAAAAGGACCACGTGGAGCAAATGGCCGCCCTGCATCTGCGCACGATCGAGGCGCTGGCGCTGGCCATTGACGCCAAGGATCACACCACGCACGAACATCTACAGCGAGTACGCGTGTTCGCCCTCGCCATTGGGAGGGAAATGGGGCTCTCGGACGCGGGATTGGAGGCCCTCCGCGCCGCTTCCCTGCTGCACGACATTGGCAAGCTGGCCGTTCCTGAGCACATCATTAACAAGCCCGGCCGGCTCTCGCCGGAAGAGTTCGAAAAGATGAAGATCCACCCGATCGTGGGCGGAGAGATTCTGGAGCGCGTCAACTTTCCCTACCCCGTCGTGCCGATTGTGCGGGCTCACCACGAGAAGTGGGACGGCACAGGATATCCGGATGGGCTCAAAGGCGAGCAGATTCCAATCGGGGCAAGAATTCTGGCGGCGGTGGATTGTCTGGATGCGCTTTCCTCGGACCGGCAATACCGCCGGGCGATGCCGCTGGAGGAAGCCATGCGGGAGGTCGCTGCCGGCGCGGGCAAGCAGTTCGATCCCCAAGTGGTGGAAATCCTGCAGCGCAGCTACGCCGATCTGGAACGCATGGCGCACTCCGGGCCGGGCAGCTCCGACGCCCTGAGGCTGCCCAAGGACCTTAAGGTCATCACCAACGGGGCGGCGCCGGCCGCAGGCTTCGAAAAGGCGCACAAGCGAGGCTCCAGCGAGGGCGGCTTTCTGGCTTCCATCGTGGCTGCGCGCTACGAGGCGCAGGCCCTGTTGGAGTTCAGCATCGATCTTGGGCGCTCGCTGAGCCTGGACGAAACCCTGTCCGTGGTGGCGGCGCGATTGCGCCGGCTGATTCCCTACGACGCCATCGCCATTTACCTGTTGCGCGAGGGCAAGCTGATTCCGGCGTTCGTTACCGGCGACGACTATCGCATGTTTTCATCGCTGGAGATTCCCATGGGCGAAGGCCTCTCCGGCTGGGTGGCGCAGAACCGCAAGCCGATTGTGAACGGAAACCCCTCGGTCGAGCCCGGCTACCTGAACGATCCGCAACGCGCCAGCTCGATGTCGTCGGCTCTGGCGGTTCCGCTGGTCGGCAACGACGATCAGGTCCTGGGCGTGTTGGCGCTGTACAAACTCGAGGCCGACGCCTTCTCCAACGATCATCTTCGCGTCGTGCAGGCCATCATCGAGAAGATTGCCGCCTCCATCGAGAACGCCGTCAAGTATCAAGCTGCTTCCGACTCGGCCACTACCGATTATCTGACGGGGTTGCCCAACGCGCGCTCCCTGTTCCTACAGCTTGATGCGGAGATCGCGCGTTGCAATCGCGAGCGGCGCGGATTGGCGGTGATTGTTTGCGATCTGGACGGATTCAAGCACGTCAACGACGAGTTCGGCCATTTGGCCGGAAACCAGGTGCTGGAAACATTTGCCGGCGAGCTGAAGCTGGCCTGCCGTGAATATGACTACGTGTCGCGCATGGGCGGTGATGAGTTCGTCATCCTTGCCCCCGGCCTGAAGCGGGACGGAGTACGGGACATCTGCGACCGCATCCACGCAGTTGCTGCCACCGGGTGCAAGGAGGTCTGCTGCGGCGTTGCCATGTCGGCCAGCGTCGGAATCGCGTTTTATCCCGAAGATACCGACGACGCCGCGCAACTGCTGGTCGAAGCCGACAAGCGGATGTATGCGATGAAGAAGGACCGCCGGCGTGCAGGCTCAATCCTCACCATGCCGGTGCCAACCCAGATGATGCAGTGAAGCGAGGTCTTGAAGGGCAATGCTCAGCTCGATTCTGCGCAGGCTGTTGCTGGCTGTTTGCACCATCGTCGCCGGAGGATTCTTCTCGGCGGCGCTGGTGCGCTGCGCGCCCGGTTTCGGCACCGATGAACGGCAACTCGATCCGCGGCTAAGTAACGACAGCATTCGGGCCATCCAAGGTCTTCATGCCGAAGATCGCAACATCGTACGTTCTTATCTCACTAGCTTGGGCCGGACCCTGCGCGGCGATCTTGGCGTCTCGCGCACGCTGAACCGCCCGGTGCGCCAACTACTGCACGATCGAGCTGCGGTTACAGCCACAGTGGCTGGCAAAGGACTGGCGCTGGCATGGTCGGCGGCAGTGGGGATGGCGTTTGCGGCCTGGTTCTGGCACACACCGGCATTGCGTCTTTCGGTCACGTTGTTCAGCGGAGCTCTGCTCTGCCTGCCTGCGGGAGTGCTGGCCCTGCTCGCCATCCTGTTGGACCTGCCGGCGTATCTGGTTATCGCCCTCATCGTGTACCCCAAGGTGCATCGTTATCTCAGCGGACTGGTTGAGGCGGCCTGCAAGATGCCCCATATCATAACCGCGCGGGCCACCGGCGCGACGGAAACGAGGATCTTTCTCCGGCACGTACTGCCCGTGATCCGGCGTGAGGTGCTGGCACTGGCAGGTGTCTCCATCGGTATTGCGCTCAGCGCCGCCATTCCCGTGGAGGCTTTGTGCGGGGTTGCTGGGATCGGACAACTGGCCTGGCAATCGGCTCTGGCCCGTGATCTTCCTCTGCTTACTAACGTCGCCATGCTGGTGATTGCCTGCGTCGTGCTGGCCAACTCCGGCGCCGACCTGCTCAGCGAAGAACGGAGGCAGCCGGCATGAAACGCGTCCGGCAGGCCGCATCGGTGTTGGTTTGCACTCTGGTCCTCATCAGCGTTGTGGGCGGCATCTTGTCTCACTTCGATTACTCGCAGCAGGACCGCGAGCAGGTGAATTGTGCGCCTTCCCGCGCCCACTGGCTCGGCACGGACGATCTCGGCCGCGATCGCCTTGCGCGACTGTTGCACGGCGCTCGGGTATCCATTCTGCTGGCCCCGGCGGCGGCTGCAATCTCGATGCTGCTGGCCTTTGCCATAGGAGCGGTTCCCGGCTTCGCCGGCGGCTTGGCGGAGCGCGCCGCGAAGACCGTGATTGACCTCGCGCTGTCCGTGCCCTGGCTCTTCCTCCTGCTTATCGCGCGCGCCATGCTGCCGCTGAATACCTCGCCCGCCGCTTCGGCCATGATTACGTTTCTCGTGCTCGGATTGCTGGGCTGGGCAGCGCCCGCGCGCATTCTGCTCGCCCGCGCGCGCGGCCTGCGGCAGGCAGGATTCATCACTCTCGCCCGGTCCATGGGCGCCCCGCCTGCGCGGCTGCTCTGCAGGCACGTGCTGCCCAATTTGCGCCCGGTAGTGGCCGCCCAGTTCTGGATCTCGGTCCCCATCTTCATTCTCTCCGAGGCCAACCTCAGCATTCTCGGACTCGGCGTTGCCGAGCCTCTGCCATCGCTGGGCAGCCTGCTTCGTGAACTGGAAAGCGTGCTCTCGCTGCGTGCCGACCTGTGGCGTTTCGTGCCCCTGGTGGTGCTCGTCCTGATGGTCAGCAGCCTGCAGGTCGCCGTTTCCCGACAGGAGGTCTACTCATGAGACGCCACACGCTCGCGCTTCTGGTTTTGCTTGTACTTCTGCCGTCGCCGAAGACGGCCGCCGCCACTGACGAGCTTAGGTTTTACTTGCGCTCCGAACCCAAAACCTTCAATCCGCTCAAGGCTGCGGATGATGCCTCGGAAACCATCCGTTATCTCACCGGTGGGGTTCTGGTACGCCTGAATCGCGACACGCAGAAACTGCAGCCGGAGCTGGCGAGCTCATGGAAAGTCTCCCGGGACGGCAGGCAGATTACGTTTGTGCTGCGCCGCGAGCTCCGCTTTTCCGATGGCACGCCGTTCACGGCGCAGGACGTGAAGTACACGATGGAGCAGTTGATGAATCCCGACCTGCACTCGCCAACCGCCGACTCCTTCCGCTCGGGCAGTGGCAAGATCGAGTGCGAGGCGCCTGCACCGGACAAAGCCGTCATCCGCTTTCCCGCACCTCTTGCCGGGCTCGACCGCCTCTTCGACCAGGTGGCAATTCTCTCCTCGCAGTCACCTCACAAGGAGATGGCCGTACTGGGTCCGTTTTACGTTTCCGACCATAAGCCGGGCTCGTATGTCTATCTGCGCCGGAACCCAAACTACTGGAAGCGCGACTCCTTGGGACGGCAACTGCCTTACATCAGCTCCATCAGGCTGGATATCCAGTCCAACCACGATATCGAGCTGATGAAATTCGGACGCGGCGAAATCCACCTTATCAACAGCCTGGATGCTGACTACTTCGACCGGCTGTCAGCTACGTCTCCGGCCATGGTGCACGATGCCGGCGTCTCGCTCGATTCCGAGCAGATGTGGTTCAACCAAGTAGCCACCGCGCCCATCCCGGCCTACAAGCTGCGCTGGTTTGCTTCACGCAACTTCCGCCGCGCCATCTCCTCGGCGATCAACCGCGAGGATCTGTGCAAGGTCGTGTATCACGGTCACGCGCAACCGGCGATGGGACCGGTTTCCCCGGCGAACAAGTTCTGGTTCAATGCCAGCTTGCGCCCGGTTCAGTTTGACCCAAACTCTGCCATGCAGTTTCTGCGAGCGGATGGCTTTCAGCTCGTAGAGGGCAAACTGCGTGATCGTGAAGGCCATGCCGTCGAGTTTTCCGTCGTCACCAATGCCGGGAACCGGGCACGTGAACGAATGGCCACCATGGTGCAGCAGGACCTGCGCGCCATCGGCATGACAGTGAACATCGTCACCCTCGACTTCCCTTCTCTCCTGCAGCGCATCACCCAGGACTTCAACTACGAAGCTGTGCTGCTGGGCCTGGTTAACGTTGAGCTTGATCCCAACGAGCAGATGAACGTCTGGCTGAGTTCGTCGGAGACCCACCAATGGAACCCGAAACAGAAGACGCCGGCTACTATGTGGGAGGCGCAGATCGACGGCCTGATGCGGGCGCAGGCGTCCACGATGGATGATCGGCTGCGAAAGAAGGACTTCGATCTGGTGCAGGAGATTGTGGCCGAGCAAGCGCCTTTCATCTACCTGGTGAACAAGCATGCGTTGACGGCAGTCTCGCGCTGGGTGGAAGGGGCGAAGCCGGTGGTCCTACGGCCGCAGACCTACTGGAACATCGAGTATCTGAAGCTTGACGTGGAGAGGGACGACAATGGCAAATGAGCCGCTGCTGTCAGTTGATCTTCGCGTTGACTTCCCAGGCAGGCCGCGCGCGCTCAGCCAGGCGTGCTTTGACATTCACTCCGGCGAAATCCTGGGACTGGTCGGAGAGAGTGGTTCGGGAAAAAGCACTCTTGCGCTGGCGATCCTTCGGCTGCTCGGCAATGAGGGCAGAGCTTCAGGAAGGCTCCTGTTTCGTGGCCGAGACCTGCTGGCTGTGTCCGAGCGTGAGATGCGTGGCATTCGTGGACGTGAGATTGCGCTGATATTGCAAAGCCCGCTCTCCAGTCTGAATCCGGCGCTGCGTATCGGTGCGCAACTGGCCGAGGCATGGCGCGCGCACGCCCTGGAAGCGAGTGACGAACTCGCCGCCGCCATGCAGCGCGCGCTAGCCAGCGTCGGATTGCCGAACAACCACGAATTCCTGGACCGATATCCTTCGCAAATCAGCGTTGGACAGGCCCAGCGTGTGCTAATCGCGATGGCGGCGATGCACTCGCCCGCATTGCTCATCGCGGACGAGCCCACCAGCGCTCTCGATGTCATCACCCAGGCGGAAATTCTGAAGCTCTTCACGGAACTGAATCGCAACATGGGGAGCGCGCTGTTGTACATCTCCCACGACCTGCCGTCGGTTGCTGCCATCTGCCATCGCATCGCGATTCTGCGCGAAGGGGAGATTGTCGAATGTGGCCGGCGCGACGATGTGCTGACGCGCACGGTCCATCCTTACACAAGGCAACTTCTAGCATGCGTGCCGTGGCTGCCGCACCCAGGCGCCCCGACGTCAAAGCGGGTGCCGAAGCTACCCAGTGTCGTTTTCCCGGGGTCCACCATCCGGCGTGTGCCACGGGCTCCCAATTGAGGTGTGATCGATGGAGGGGGTTTTGTGCCTCCGGGCTTCAACCCGCTTCATGTGTTCAATAGCGCGAATACGCCGCGCTAAAGCGGCCCCACCCAGCGACCCGGAAGATACACGAAGAACCGAGGCTTTCTCACCGCGATCGCGCCAGCACCAGGGTCACATCGTCAGGCTGTTCGCCGCCGGCAATCCAATCGGCGACTGCTCCGGTCACAATGTCGCAGATGCGCGACAAAGGCTGATCCCGATGGGTCTGAATCAGCTCGATCAAGCGTTCCTCACCGAACTCGCCAAATTCGTTCTCGGGCTCGGTGATGCCGTCGCTGTAGGCGACGAAGATGTCACCGGGCTTCATGACGACTGTGCTCTCGTGGTAGTTGATGCCATCGAAGAGGCCAACAACGGTGTCAGCGCTCTCCAGTCGGGTGACGCGGTCCTTGCCGCCTAGCACGAGAGGCGGCAGATGGCCGGCGTTGGAGAAGGTCAGCGCGCGCGAGTCGGCGTCATAGCGACCGAGGAACATGGTGGCGTATTTCTCGATTGGTGTACTGCGGTAAAGCTGGTAGTTCAGCGTGGCCATCAGCACGCCCGGAGAGAGACCCCCATCACCGTTGCTGCGGAAGTACCCCGGCAGTTCGTTGCTCTCGGGGAAACCTGCGCCAACAGCGACTGACTCCAGAGTGCGCTCTGGCTCCAGCGAATAGGCGCGCACGAAGGCATGCACCGTGGCCATCAGAAGTGCCGCAGAAATACCCTTTCCGCTGATATCTCCCACGGCAAGCATCAGCCTGTCTTCGCGCAGAGGAATGAAGTCGTAGTAGTCACCGCTCACGGTCCGTGCCGGACGGCAAATCCCATGCACTTCCAGAGAAGGCAGGCCGGAAAGATCAGCTGGAAACAGCAAGGTTTGCACCTCGTGGGCGATGGCCAGCTCGCCTTCCAGCCGCTGTTTCTCCTTTTGCTCGGCGATCAGCTTGGAGAGCGACTCAGTCATGGAGTTGAACGACTGCTCCAAATCCGCCATCTGATCGTTGGTGTGCACCTTGATCTTATGCTGCAGATCGCCACGATTAATGTGGACCGTGGCGTTGTAGAGATCGGCGACCGACCTAGTGATGCTGCGCGTGAGGCGCACGCCAATCAAGAGCGCAATGAGCTCGATCACTCCGAAGAAGATGGCGATCCCCGTCAGCACATCGAGAAAGGTCCGCGACTTCTCCCCCAGAGAGCTGAATAACGTCGCGTACACCATCGACGGCCGCGTATCCACCAGCATTAACCCGATCAGTGCCTTTCCGGTGTTCCAGTCCACAGCATTGAAGCGGGTTGCGAACGGGAACTGGAAGTCAAGGCTGCTGGCAGGCGGCGGCATCTGCCCCGCTTCCACCCGCCCACTTTCGCTGGAGAGGCTCACGGTGGAGCGCGTTCCGCCGCTTCCGATGGACAAGGTGTTGGGGCCAGGTGCGGCTTTCCTTGCTCCCGGTTGCGTAGTGAGTGCCGACGGGCGGGGCGCAACCGCAGGGGGCTGAGCCGACGTCGCTTCACTATCCTCGCTCTCCGGCGGAAGTATGGTGATCGAGCCCAACTGAGAGGCGGCGCTACGCAACAACTGCGCCGTGACCGGCACATTGGAGATGACGATCAGCTGGCGCACGCCATTCTCGAGTCGCTTCACCGCGCGAAGGTGCAGATGGCGGCGGTCAAGGACGATGCCACTGAAGTCTCCTTTGATCTCGGCGGGCATCGTGATCGGTTGGGCTTCGGTACCCTGACGGTCAGTCGGAACAACGAAACCGCGGTCGTTCTCCCAGATGGTCACCGTGCGCTGCCGGAAACTTTCCGCCGAAGCCCGGGCTATCTCCGCGGCCACTTGCTCGGTCAGCCCTCCTGACTTGACCAGAGCGCTGAGCTGTGATGCCAGGGCCGTGTTGGCCGACTCCAGATGCTGCAGCTCCGACTGCAGATCCTCTGACGCGACATAGGTGGCAAACTGTCCGGCGAACAGGTATCCAGCCAGCAGGGCCATGGACACCAGCAGGATGATGGGGATGACTCCGATGAAGATGTATGTGACGATCAACCGGTTGCGCAGACGCCACATAAGCCGCTGCCGCGCCCAGCGCCATGCCATGAGGAAACAGCAGACGATAAAGACGTACAGAACAAAGCCGGCCCAGCCACTCAGCAAAGTTCCCGCCGGCGACTGGGTGATGAGCCGCAGCAGTTCAAGGATCAGGGCCAGGCCGCCAAACCACAGCGTTGTCTTCCCCAGCTTTGTCTTAGGGCGAAGAACACGCTTCACCAAGGCCTTGGTGTCGGTCGAATCTGGAAACTTGAGCGCCATCTCAGTGACCAGTGGTCGGTGGTCAGTTGTCTGCTCGATTCAGCACTGACCACTGGCCACTGCCCACTGTCTAGATCTCCGGATACAGGTCGAAGAAGGCGTCTACGCTGTTGCGCAATTGCTTTTCGATGTCCTCTTTCGAGCCTTCGACAATGTGCAGCGTCACGCGGGCTTCACGCCCATTCTTCAGCTTCACGGTGCCCTCACCAACTTCTGCGACTTCCTCGGACGGCAAAAGACGCATGCCGTACACCAATGTAAGCTTTGCCATGTCCCGATTCTAAACGTTTCGCAAACTGGGGGCACTTGCTAGAATCCAGATTGCACTCCGTTCGTTAAGATTCCATTTAGACGCCCGGTGGCGGGTGCTTTGCATCTTCCAGCAGCGTAGCAGAATCAAACCGAGTCCTATGCCAGATAACGTTCGCAACGTCATCATCATTGGCTCCGGCTGTTCGGGGCTGACGGCCGCTCTTTACGCCGCTCGCGCCAATCTCAGCCCGCTCATCATCGACGGCCACGAGCCTGGCGGCCAGCTCGCCATCACCACGCTGGTGGAAAACTTCCCCGGGTTCCCGGAAGGGATTCAGGGGCCGGAACTGATCGACAACATGCGCAAGCAGGCGGCTCGCTTCGGCGCGGAATACAAGGCTGGTCACGTAGTCAAGGTGGACTTGAGCCAAAAGGCTGGCGACGAAAGGTGGGAGCCGATTGAGCTAAACCTTGGCCGCGAAACCCTGCTGACGCGCACCCTGATCATCGCCAGTGGCGCATCGGCGCGGTGGCTTGGCCTGCCCAGCGAGCAGGCCCTGATCGGCCACGGCGTTACCTCCTGCGCCACTTGCGACGGATTCTTCTTCTCCGGCAAGGAGGTTGCAGTCATTGGCGGCGGCGACTCGGCCATGGAGGAGGCACTGTTCCTCACGCGCTTCGCCACCAAGGTCACCATCATCCACCGCCGCGATCAGTTCCGCGCCTCCAAGATCATGCTCGACCGCGCCCGCAAGCACGAGCAGATCGAGTTCCTGACCAACACCGTGGTCGACGACGTTTACGACGTCAATAAGAAGGAAGTGACCGGCCTTCGCCTGCGCAACGTGAAAACGGGCGAGCAATGGGACTTCCCCGCCAGCGCGATGTTCCTCGGTATCGGACATACACCAAATGCGGACTTCGTGGGCGACCAGCTTGCCCGTGATGGCGAAGGGTATCTCATTCCTGAAGACTTCGTATGCTCGCGCGCGCCCGGAGTCTTCATCAGCGGCGACGTGGCTGACCGTCGCTACCGCCAGGCCGTAACCGCGGTCGGAACCGGATGCATGGCCGCCTTGGAAGTCGAGAAGTACCTGGAGGAGATGGGCAGGTGAGCTGGAGCGGCTCGCTTCCGGAGAACCTGCGAACTTCTCCCGACGACTTCTCTCTCGCTGACGAAGCTGCACAGTTTATCCTGGCGCGCACGCCGCTCAGGCCGGGCATCGCAGTAGTGCTAGGGTCGGGTCTCGGCAGCTTTGCCGAGGAACTGCGCGATGCAACTCGCATCTCCTTTGCAGACATCCCACACTTCCCGGTGAGCACGGCCTTCGGACATGCGGGCCGGCTTGTCATCGGCACGCTGGAGAGCATTCCACTGGCGGTAATGCAGGGACGCGTCCACTTGTACGAAGGCTATTCGTCGCAGCAGGTCGGGTTTCCGGTGCGCGCGCTGCGCCGCATGGGTACGCGGGCCATCGTGCTCACCTGTGCTGCAGGTGGCATCAACGCTGACTATACCCGTGGTGCGCTGGTGGTGCTGCGTGACCACATCAATCTTCAGGGACAGAATCCGCTGGTCGGGCCCAACGATGAGCGACTGGGTATTCGACATCCCGATATGACTGACGCCTACAATTCACAGCTTCGCCACTCTGCGCTGGAAGAATCCAGGATCCTTGGCGAGCCCATCTTCGAAGGTATTTATGCCGGCGTCCTCGGGCCCAGCTTCGAGACTCCTGCAGAAATCCGATATCTGCGCACGATTGGAGCCGACCTGGTCGGCATGTCAACCGTGCCGGAGGTGATTGCGGCACGCCATGCCGGGCTGGAAATGCTGGCCATCGCCTGCGTAACGAACATGGCGGCCGGCATCACAGGTGAGAAAATCACCCACGAAGAGGTGCTGGCGACCGGCGAACATGTGCGCGGCAAGTTTCTGTCGCTGCTGCGAGCGGTCATACCGAAAATCCAGCGCCGTCTGAACGACGCCGCACAGGTTTGAAAGCCTTGTCTAACTCCAATCGCCAAACTGCCATAAACTGATGTGTTCATGCTCACCTTGATCTATCTCATCGGCATTGCCGGACCATCGGGAGCTGGCAAGAGTTTCCTGGCCCGGCATCTCGCTGCCGAGTTGCAGGGCGACGTGCTGGAACTGGACCGCTACTACCGCGACCTCTCGCACTTGTCTCCCGACGAACGCGCACGTGTGAACTTCGATGCTCCAGAGGCGCTGGAGCATGAACTGCTCATCGAGCAAGTTGGAAGGCTGCGCAAGAGCGAAACCGTGCACCTTCCGGTTTACGACTTCACCACTCACACTCGAAGCCCCGGAGTGGAAACCTTGCAGCCTTCGAAGGTCGTCATTCTGGAAGGGCTGTTTACGCTGCACTGGCCGGGCTTGCGCGAGTTGCTGGGCACCAAGGTTTACGTTGACTTAAGCGACGACATCTGTCTTGCCCGGCGTACTGTCCGCGATATTCAGGAGCGGGGTCGCACACCAACCTCGGTGCTCGAGCAATACGAGACGACAGTGGCTCCCATGGCGCTGCGCTACGTGCGTCCCAGCATCGCGCACGCTGATGTGGTGGTAGGAGGTGCAGATCGGATTGAGGACGGAGTGTCGCGAATCGTGGAGCACTACCATCGAAGCGGGAAGCAATAGAGCAATTGCTCGCTATTGCGGTTGCAGTGTTTGCTGCGGCTCTGGCCGTTTAGCCGTTAAACCGAGCTCACCTCGGACATCGGGTTCCACGCCGCGCAGCCCTGGCTCTCGACCACCAGCAGCCGTCCGCTAAGCCCGATGTATTGCCAAAGATGGTCGCGAATCTGTGCCGCAGTGGAGTTGCTGCGCAGCATCCACACCGACTCCTGGATCCGACGTGCCCCGAGGGTCGCCAGAGCGTCCCACAGATTCTTGCCGTTTTGCCCGGGCTTGGCCAGATTGTAGGCAATAAAGTAAGTCGTCACGGATGTCTTCACCTTGGCCGCGCAACAAACACGCTCCATTGCGCGGCGGATGCGCTCCTATCATGACTATCGGCAAGTTGCGGAGGATTATCAGCACCGCAAGCACAAGAGGTGGAAGCGTCCCGCAGGGAGGAACCGGCGTCTTCCCCAGGCACCATTTGCCTGACGGCCAAGGCAATTCCGCATCCGAGTAAAAGAAAAACTCCCGCCAGCCGTTCGGACTAGCAGGAGCAATGAACGTTTGGTTATTCGTCCTAGATGTCGTAGTACATCTGGAACTCGTAAGGATGGGGACGCAAGCGCATGGCGTTGACTTCCTTCTCGCGCTTGTAGTCGATGAACGTGTTCAGCATCTCCTCGGTGAAGACGTCGCCCTTGAGCAGGAACTGGTAATCGCGGGCCAGTGAATCCAGCGCGCTCTCCAGCGAACCAGGCATCGACGGCACCTTGGCCAGCTCCTCCGGCCCGAGATCGTAAATGTCCTTGTCCAGGGGCTGTCCGGGATCGATCTTGTTCTCGATGCCGTCGAGTCCGGCCATCAGCATGGCAGAAAACGCCAGATACGGATTGCAGCTCGGGTCCGGCGGACGGAACTCCACGCGCTTCGCCTTGGGCGAAGCCGAGTACATTGGTATGCGGCAGGCTGCCGAGCGGTTGCGCCGCGAATACGCCAGGTTGACCGGAGCCTCGAAACCAGGAACCAACCGCTTGTAGGAGTTGGTCGTCGGCGCGATGATGGCCGATAGCGCCGGGCCGTGCTTAATCAGCCCGCCGATGTACCACAGCGCGAGCTGTGACAGTCCGGCATAACCGTCGCCGGCAAACAGGGGCTTGCCGCCCTTCCAGAGCGACTGGTGAGTGTGCATGCCGCTGCCGTTGTCCTGGAAGAGCGGCTTGGGCATGAAGGTCACGGTTTTGCCGTACTGGTTGGCCACGTTCTTGGCGATGTATTTGTACAGCATCATGGCGTCGGCCGACTTGATGAGCGAGTCGAACTTCAGGTCAATCTCGGACTGTCCGCCGGTCGCGACTTCGTGGTGATGGCACTCGACCTCCAGTCCGCAGTTCTGCATGGTGAGCGCCATCTCGGTACGCAGGTCCTGGTAGTGGTCGGTCGGCGGCACAGGAAAGTAGCCTTCCTTATAGCGCGGACGATAGCCAAGGTTGCTTTCCAGGCGACCCGAATTCCAGCGGCCTTCTTCGGCGTCCACGAAGTAATAACCCTCGTGCTCGTTCTGGTCAAAGCGAACGTTGTCGAAGATGAAGAACTCGGCTTCGGCGCCGAAGTAGGCGGTGTCGGCCTGTCCTGTTGACGCGAGGTACATCTCGGCCTTCCTGGCGATGTAGCGCGGATCACGGTCATAGCGCTGCTTGGTGACCGGATCAATTACATCGCACACCATTACCAGCGTGGGAGCTTCGGTGAAAGGGTCGAGTATGTATTTCCCGGCATCGGGAACGAGCAGCATGTCGCTCTCGTGAATGGCGGCCCAGCCGCGGATGGACGAGCCGTCCATGCCGAAGCCCTCCTCAAACGACGATTCGCTGAGCTGTCCGATGGGATAAGAAACGTGGTGCCACAGTCCGGGGATGTCAGTGAAGCGCAGGTCGAGTACCTGCACATTGTGCTCCTTGACAAAGTCCAGGACTGCTTTGGGATCTGGCTTGGTATCAGCCATTCTGATTCTCCTTGTTGGCGCGCGCGCTGTGCCAGCCGCAGGGCGTCAGTTGTATTGCCGTTGGCACTTCATGGAACGTTGTGCACACGCCTGCGGCGGCTTCAGCCGTGGAGCAGCACAATCTTCCGAAGTAGGAATTCCGAACTGCGAACCGCATTGTCGGGGAAAAGTATCGTGGCCGCGGGCACCTGCCCTGAGGTCACATTAGAGAATACGTGGCGTTGGAGGAGGAGGCTAATACAATGTTTTTATGGCCGCGATAACCGTGGCTTATGAAGATTGCAACTGTATGGTTGACGGACGGTCCACACAGTTCCCGTAGAATCGAGAGTGGGGCCAAGAAACATCAGTGCTTGGGCGGCACACGCGTGCCAAAACGGCGTCTGTGAAAATTGCGTCCTTTCGTGCCAGAGTTCGACAAGTTGCTAATTGCCGCTTATGGACTTTGATCAGCTCGAAACGTTTTTGGAAGTCGCGCGGCTCAGCAGCTTCTCGCGAGCTGCCGAGCGGCGTTTTCGCACCCAGCCGGCGATCTCGTCGCAGATTCGCGCGCTGGAAGAAGAAGTTGGCGCCAGGCTGCTGGACCGCAGTAGCGGCAAGGTGGCCATGACAGCGCCCGGCAAGGTTTTCCAGAAGTATGCAGAGGAGACGCTGGAGCAGCGCCGCGTCATGCTGGTTGCGCTGGCGGAGATGCATCGCGTGCCGCGCGGCGAGATCGTCGTCTCGGCCAACGAAGGCACCTGTCTGCACATCCTGCCCGAGGTCTTCGCCGAGTTCAAACGCCAGTATCCCAGTGTTGCCGTGAACGTGAAGCGCCTGGAGCACAGCAAAATCCTGGAGGCCATCATCGACAACTCGTGTGACTTCGGCATCGTTTCGTTGCCTGTGCCCGACAAACGACTCACGGTAGTGCCGGTTCATCGTGACGAACTGATCGTCATCACGCCTCCGCATCATCCTTTGGCGGCAAGGAAGAAAGCCAAGGTGGAAGAGGTCGTCGAGTATCCTTTGCTGCTACCCAAGGTCGGCCGCACACGCGACGCTCTGGAGATGCTGTTTTACGAGCGCCGTCTGAAGCCGATCATCTCCATGGAACTCGATTCGAGCGAGTTGCTGAAGCGTTTCGTTGCTGCCGACGTAGGAATTGGATTTATCCCGCGTTCTCATGTTGTCGAAGACCTGCAGGCCAGCGCGCTGGCGGCGCTTGCACTCGCGGATGCCAACATCCCTCGCGATCTGGCTCTGGTGTATCGCAAAGACAAGGCGCTCAGCCGCGCGGCGCTGGCATTTATTGATATTGCCGTGAAGTTGAAGCCAGTGGCTCCGCGCGTGGCTGTCGCCCCTTAAAGACCCTGATTCCTTTAATATGGAATTCACATAGTAGCTAACGTTCGATGTGATATTTTTGACGATTCGATTACGACCCTTTTCTTCCAGGAGAATGCACATTGGCGAAAGACATGGTCCCTAAGCGGATCTTCCTCACCAAGGGTGTGGGGAAACACAGGGAACGGCTTACCTCCTTTGAATTGGCGCTGCGCGATGCGGGCATTGCGGCCCAGAATCTGGTGCGCGTGTCGTCCATCTTTCCTCCCAACTGCAAGCTCATTCCGCGCAAAGACGGACTGAAGTACCTGTCGCCGGGAGAGGTCACATTCGCAGTGGTGGCGGAAAACTCCACCCGCGAGCCGCACCGCTTGACGGCTTCTTCGATCGGAGTGGCTATTCCTGCCGACCACAGCACCTATGGCTATTTGAGCGAGCATCATTCCTTCGGGGAAACAGATGATGTGGCTGGGGATTACGCCGAAGAACTGGCTGCCGAGATGCTCGCCACAACGTTGGACGTGGAGTTCGATGCCGACAAATCCTGGGATGAGAAGAAAGAGGTTTATCGGCTCTCTAACAAAATCGTGCGCACGGCCAACATCACGCAGAGCGCGGTGGGCGATAAGCGCGGCCGCTGGACCACCGTGATCGCAGCGGCAATCTTGATTTTCGAGTAAGACAAGAGGGCGCGATCGCTCGCGCCTTTACCTGTCCTACAATGTGGGATAGCTCTACTTCTTCGGCTCCAGAATAACCTCCCTCGCAAGCCGGTCACCGATAATTTCGCGCCACGACGCGCGTTCCTGATAGCCAGCCATCATCTTCTGGTCGTTACTGCTCAGCGCCTGGTTGGAGACGGCTTCCATCTTGTCCTGGTTGGCCTCCATGGTTGCCAAGTCCTTGAACTCGGTCATCAGCATGAGGTCGAAGTCATTGGGGCTGTGGGACTCCGTCTGGATGACCATGTAGTTCAGGATGAGCCCAGCTTTCTTCAGGGCCTCCTGCTCCTTCTTCCAGTCGCTGGCCAGGAAGTTCATGTAGTTCAGGCCCACGCCGGGCTTGACTTTCACGAAGGTGATGTCCCATACAGGGCCATCGTGGAAGGGCCGAGCTGGCATGGCCTGCGCGAGTGAGAGATTGGGCAGCAGCATCGCGGCAAAGGCCAGAATCGCGATTACACGCATCGTCATCTTCATCAAGTGTCTCCTTTGTGCTTCGGCATAACAGAAGTAGGCCAAATGAATCGCTGCATCGCTGGGCCTTCGCAGGTGTGCGGCCACGAAGGAACCAGAAAACCACAACACCACACGAATCGGCAACGAGATCCGAATCAGCGGCGATACACGTTGGGCTCGGGGCCCTTCTCCAGCGTCTCGCGGTTCCAGATAAGACCCTCGCGGCTGTAGTTGGCCATCTCGAAATCCTGCGTCAGCTCCAGCGCGTCCACCGGGCAGGCGTCCTCGCACAGGCCGCAGAACATGCAGCGGCTCAGGTCGTAAGTAAACTCGGTAAGCTCCTTACGGCGGGTCTTTTCGTTGCGCTCGCTGCCCACGACGATCAGCTGCTCCGGGCAGGCCAGCGCGCACAGGTCGCAGGCGATGCACAACGTCTCGTTGGTATCGGGATTGTTGTTCAGGCGGGGCGCTCCGCGAAAGCGCTCGGCAACTTCCGGCCGCTGCAACGGATACTGCTCCGTGATCGCTTCCTTCGGATCCTGATTGCGAAAAGTCACCTTCAACCCTTTGATCAGGTCCACAAACAGCATTTTGCGCAGAACCGTCTTCATCCTCAGCCCTCGGAGCAGATGCAGTGTAGCATAGGCTGCTAACACGCTTTTCGCTTTTTGCCCTTCGCTCTTCGCTATTCGACCTCGTCCTTGCGTCTTCGCAGTTCTTCCATCACCGACGAAATCAGCTCTTTCGCATCGGTGATGCCTTTCATCACGATTTGCACATCCATCGCCGGCTTGCCCGGCTGGCGTGCGCTCTGACAATACACGCCGTGCTGGCCCACCAGCGTCAATGCGTCGGTCAGGACATCGAGGGCGACGGCAAGCCGGCCCCGCGGCATACCCATCATGAACTCGTATTGATCCAGCTCCGCGCGCCTTTCGTCCAAAATGCTCATGTCGCTCCCTCGCTGCGCTCGGGATTTCGGCTGCGGGCCCGGACGCCCGCAGAGCGCCTCAAAATTGTATCTTCCGTCGCCGGTGTGAATAATATAGCGGCACCGTTGACTCATACCCAACCCGCCTTCCGGAGGAAAGCGTAATGAAGAAGCGCAGCGTAGCAATATACATCGTAGTCACAAACGTTCTGTTGACCGCAACCGTCGTAGCGCAAGGCAACAAACCGGCGAGCCCTCCGGGGGAGGCCACGGTAAAGTTCGACGACGGTAAGGCCGTGACCATCCAGTACAGCCGTCCCTCCATGCGCGGCCGCAAGATCTTCGGCGGCCTGGTGCCCTATGACGAGGTGTGGCGCACCGGAGCCAACGCCGCCACCAGCCTGAAGACTGACGTTGCCCTGACCGTCGGCAGCGCCAGCGTTCCCGCGGGCAGCTACACGCTTTACACCCTGCCGGGCGCGACGAGTTGGAAGCTCATCATCAACAAGCAGACCGGGCAATGGGGCACCGAGTACGAAAAGGGCCAGGACCTCGCCCGCGTAGACATGAAGGTCAGCCAGCGCTCCTCCCCGCTGGAAGAGTTCACGATTTCCTTCGACAAGACCAGCGGCGCCTCGGCCACGCTCAAGCTGGAGTGGGACACCACCGTCGCCAGCGTTGAGGTGAAGGAGAAAAAGTAAAGCCGCTGACCCTCCACACTGGAAGTTGCT
>Ga0335085_10002738_pt1 | contig 32178 bp, 26 predicted proteins | sample Lox_Sample_45_FD_206712 | JGI IMG/M metagenome (GOLD analysis project Ga0335085, IMG submission 206712) | Soil microbial communities from Loxahatchee National Wildlife Refuge, Florida, United States - Lox_Sample_4.5 | ecosystem: Environmental > Terrestrial > Soil > Wetlands | place: USA... | reverse complement strand
CGCAGGCAGAATCGCGGCCAGATCCTATCCATTCGCCCGTCCGCGCGCCAGCGAACCCGCATGGTCTGGCTCGAGCGCATCGCGGCTTCTCTTGTCCTGGCCGGTGTGGCAGGCAGCGCCGCGATCGGGCATTACGCTGTTGAGCGCCGCAAGGGAGAAGAAGCGAAACAGCAGGTTTTTACCGCGCTCCGTATCACGAATCGCGCACTCCAGGTGATGAATGAGCAATTGCAACAGCACGACAAAGATTCGCAATAACAATTCGCGTTCACAACGAATAGCAAGAAGGAAGAAGGAGATTCAAGCATGAAAAACCGTATCGTTGCATTCATCTTCGCAGCCGCATCGCTCGCAGCGCCGGCGTTTGCGCAGTCGTCGCCATTGCCGCTGCCTTCGCCCGTAGAAAAGGAACTGGCCGCGCGCGCTTCTGACGTCACTGAGGTCACGCTTGGGAAAGACATGCTCGGATTCGCCGCGAAGTTCATGGACAAGAACGACAAAGACCAAGCCGCAGTGCAGCAGTTGATCAATGGCCTCGACGGCATTTACGTGCGCAGTTACGAATTCGACAAGGAAGGCCAGTACTCCGTGGACGACGTCGCAAAAGTGCGCCAGGCATTTGGTGGTCCCGAATGGTCGCCCATGGTGCACACGCGCGAGCATAACGGCGCAGAGACGACTGACGTTCTGATGAAGCTGGTGAACGGCGAACCACATGGGCTGTTTGTTCTTGACGCCGAGCCGAAAGAGCTGACGATCGTGCTGATTCTCGGCCCCATACGCATGGATCAGCTATCGGAGCTTCAAGGGCTCGGTGGGCTGGGCAAACTCGGCAAAATTGGAACAGACAAAGGCAACAAGGACAATGCCGGGGACAAAACCAAGAAAGGCGGCGACCAATGAGTTTTCCTGGGAATCGGCACTTTTGGATTCCTCTCGGCTGCGCGGCGCTGTGCGTGCTTTTGACGGCTCCGTGGTGGGTTGTGCATGCAGCCGGCGAAGGCGGCTTTAACGGCGTGGTCGACTCCATCGAATCGCACTATCACCAGCACGCGATGCGCATTCCCCTGATGGGCCTGGCCAGCGTGGTGGCGGGTGTTGCCACACACGGCGGCGTGGGCGGAGTGCACGTTGCCGAGTTTGAGCAATTCTCAGCGCCAGTGGATGGGGATGATTTGAATCGGCTCGTCGAGCAGAAGCTGGGCCAAGGATGGGACAGGATGATTCGCGAGACAAGCCGCCACGGCGGCGAACAGACGCTGATCTTCTCGCACCCCGATGGCAAGCGCATGGGGCTGTTCATTCTCGACCTCGACGGCAAGGAATTGAATGTCGTGCAGGTTTCCGTCGATCCCGACCGGCTGAACGAAACGATCGTTGAATATAAGCATCACGACGGAGACAAGGGCGCGTCCGATTGATGTGCACGGACAACCTTAGGCGGTCAAGATGAGCGGGCGAATTTAACGCCCGCTCTAGAATTGCGTCACGCTCAATACATTTCCATCGGGGTCCTTGAACCAGGCGATACGCGCCCCGCTGGGCGCAGTCCAGATTCCCTTCGGGTCGCCGTCATTGACTCCGGGATATCGCTGAAGTTCTACTCCCGCTGCTGTTAACCGATCTACCGTTTCCTCGATGGAGTCCACGTCCCACCCCAGCACAGTGAATGGCGCAGGAGTGTGTTCGCGCACAACCGTGACCCGCAGCATCGTTCCATTGGCGTCGAAGACAAGCGCGAACGGCTGCTGATCTTCAACGAGGGTGAGTCCGAGAACGCCTTCGAAGAATGCCCGCGCCTTGGCGGAATCCGTGGTCGCGACAAACGCCACCAGCTTGCAGTCTCCAAGAATCGATTGCCGCGTCATGCTGCACCTCCGCCAAGACATCCCATCGCATCCTCTATTTTGAATGGGTCCGCGTCATCAGGTCGACAAAATCCTTTTGGAAGCGCGGCAAATCTAGATCCATCTGCGCGTGGACGAGGCGAACGCCGATTGTCGGCTTGAGCGGCTCTGGCCATGCGAGCGTATCGCCGTAGCTCGGTCCGTGACTCAGGTCCACATCCATATACACATCCACTTCCTTGGTGATGATCGCGGGATCGATCAACGCGCACGCTGCGAGCTCGTCCCACATGTAGGATCGCGGCTCGCTCCACTGTGCGATGTAGCGGGCAGCGGGGGTGTTCGCCTTGGCGATAGCGTCCAGCACGTCTTTGGTGAAGGGCGCCTTGAGTGAGACGTCGGCCGTGGTCACCACGATGCTCGGCCACGCCGCGCGGAGAACGATGTGGGCAGCCTCGGGATCGAACCAGAAATTGAATTCGTGACTGGGATCGGTGGCGAACTCCGGATCGCTGGTCTGTGGATTAATGCTGCCGCCCATGACCACAATTTCTTTGGCGAGAGGCGCGAACTCCGGATCGATGGAGACAGCCAGAGCGATATTGGTCAGGGGCCCGGCGGCGTAAATCGTCACTTGATGCGGATGCGCGCGGACCTGGCGAATCAAAAAGTGCGCGGCGTCTTCGTCGAGCGGCTTGGTGGTCGGCCGTCCCTCGGGCATCGGCGGAATCTCGTACGGCCCGTGCGGAACGAACTTCGCGGCTCCGGCCACCGTTGCGGGAACCTGCCCCCACGCGCCGAGCCAACCTGCTTTACCGTCGAGCGCTTCCTCCATGCGCGTTTCTTCCTGGTTTCGGATGAGAGGATAGACTGCGCCCCGGACCACGGGAACATCGGTGTGACCCGTCAGCTCCAGCATGCGCAGCGTATGCAGCGTCTCTTCGTCGCGCCAGGCGTCGCCGGTCACCATCGTGATGCCCAGCACCTGCACGTCCGGCGCCTGCAACAGCGCCAGCATCGACATCTGGTCCGATCCGCCGGGACCGGCACCGTCCTGATCGATCAGCACCATGCGCTTTTGCGCGGGGCAAATGGTTACGCAGGCGAACGCAAGGAGCGCTACCAATTGTTTTTTCATAAATTGGATTGTGGCACAGATCCGGGGTCTGATTCGTTATGCCAAACTCGCCGCTCGCAGTTCCGACCTCTGACCCCTGATCTCCGTCTTACCGCCGCCCAAAGCCTCGCGGTTTGAACGGTGGCGTGACGGGCAGATTGGTCTTGCCTTCGGGATAGACCACAAGGAAGCGGTTGACTCCCTCGCCCACGCTAGCCGTCTCAACGCCCTGGAGCGACCGGCAAACCAGATGCAGCATGCGCCGCTCGCGGCTGTTCATGGGCGGAAAACTATAGGGAACGCCGGTCTGGCGCACTTTTTCCGCGGCGGCTTCGGCCGCCAGCCGCAGCTCCTCAGCGCGCAGCGCCTTGAAGTTGCCGGCGTCAAAGCTGACCATGTGGTGCTCGTGATGGTCCAGGCGCAGCATTTGCGCGGCCAGGGTCTCCAGCGCCCGCAGCAGCTCGCCGTTGTGCTGGATCACCAGCGGCACATCAGGGCCCGCCAATTCAACCGAAATTTGCCGCGGCGCGGCGCCTTCCCCTTCGCTCGCGCCATCGGAAGCGCTGATGCGGTACTTGAGGCGCAGCCCGCCTAACTTGTTCAGGGTATTCAGGAATCCAGCGATTTTTTGTGCAGCTTGCTGCAGGTCGTCAATAGGCATAACAGACAAGTATCGCAGAGCGGGGTCCGACAAGGGGAGCCAATCCGGCAAAACCGTCGACAACCGCAGAATCGGTGCTCCGGCGATCCCATTTCTTCCACCTTCGGCGACCAGGCTTTCGCTCAGCCGCACATTTCCGCGTTGCGCAACGATGCGCCGAACTTTACCCGCGGCTTGTATTCTGCTGTTTGTGACGACCTGCTGCAGATTTCGTCGCGCCGACGACCGGCTGCTTTACGGCTGCCTGGCGGCGGTCTGTTCCCTCCTTATGCTCTGCGTGGCATCTTCGCCCGACGGTCGGGCACAGGACAGCGCGGCTGTCGTGGACTCCGGCAAACCCGTCGTCATTACGCTGGACGACGCGATTCGGATGGCGCAGGTGAGCGAGCCAGCCTATATTGCGGCCAAAGCTGCCAGCCAGTCCGCGAATCTCGATCGATCCATCGCCCGCGCAGGCCTGCTGCCCAACGCACGCTTTTGCGGCCAGGATATCTACACCCAACCCAACGGGATTTACACCGAGGGCGATGCAGGCGAGCCTTCGGCGCCTTTGCCCAGATTCGTGGCCAACGACTCGCGGCCGCGCGAGTACATCGCTCAGGGGATTGTCGATGAAACGTTCAGCCTCGCGGGTGCGGCGGCCTTGCACCGCGCCGATGCCGATGCCGCCTTGGCCAGCGCCGAGCAGGAGATTGCGCGGCGTGGACTGGTCGTCGCCGTCACTGGGCTCTTTTATGCGTCTCTCTCGGCCGATCACAAGCTCGCTGTTGCCGAGCAGGCGGCCCAGGAAGCCTCCAACTTTACGCGTCTCACCGGCGAGCGCGAGCAGGCGCGCGAGGCCGCTCATGCTGACGTGCTCAAAGCCCAATTGACGGAGCAGCAGCGGGAACGCGATCTTGAAGATGCGCGGGTAGCCGCGGAGAAGGCCCGTCTTGATTTGGCCGTCTTGTTGTTTTCAGATCCTCGCACGCCATATACATTGAGCGCACCGCAGACCGCACCGTCCCTGCCTTCGCAATTGGATGTCGAACAGACCGCCGCGCGGAACAACCCCGAACTGAAGAGCGCGCTCGCCTCGCTTTCCGCCAGCAACGCAGATGTGCAGGCTGCATGGGGCGCGCTGCTTCCCACTCTCGGCCTCAACGTTACCTATGGAATCGACGCCAATCAATTTTCCGTGAATGGCCCCCTTACGCCCGACGGAATCAAGGCGCGAAATCTCGGCTACTCTACGAGCGTTACCGTGAACCTGCCGCTCTGGGATTGGTTCGCCAGCGAGAACAAGGTTAAGCAGAGCGAGATTCGGCGCGGCGCTGCACAGGCGGCGTTGAGCACCACGCAAAGGCAGCTCATCGCCCGGCTTGAAGAAGCCTATTCCGAAGCCAAGGCGGCGGGCGATCAACTGGCGTCGCTCGATCAGAGCGTGAGCGATGCGGCAGAGAGCCTTCGCCTCACCAAGCTGCGCTACTCCGCAGGCGAGGCCACTGTGCTGGAAGTAGTGGACGCGGAAAATACCTACGTGAGCACGGAGAATGCTCGCGAGGATGGCAGAGTACGCTATGAGACGGCGCGGGCCGCGCTCGAAACGTTGACCGGAACGATGTGAACTGGCTATGAGCGAATTCACGAAAGTAAGCCCAACCCGAAGGACGCGCATTTCGCGGCTGCTCGTCCCGCTGGCGGCCGCCGCGCTGCTCTTCATTTCGCAGGGCTGCAAGAAGGCCGCGGCGCCCCCCACTGAAGTGACCGTGCAGGCCGCGCACCCTCAGCAAGGGCCGATCTCCGAGCAAATCAACGCCGACGCCGTCCTGGCTCCAATTGCGCAAGCTGCCATTGAGCCCAGAATCTCCGCTCCGGTCAAGAATTTCTATGTCCAACGCGGCCAGAAGGTGCATGCGGGCGAGTTGCTGGTGACGCTGGAGAATGCTGACTTGGCGGCCGCGGCGATGGAGAACAAGGGATCGCTTGAAGCTGCGCAGGCAGACTATGACTCGCAGACCAAGGCGCAGGTGCCGGAGGAAACGCTCAAGGCCGAGTCGGATGTGGCCGCGGCCAAAGCGAACCTCAAATTAAATGAGAGCATCGTGGAGAGCCGCAAGCAGTTGTTCGCCGATGGGGCGATTCCCGGCCGCGATTTTGACACCGCGCAGGCCGCGCTGGTGCAGGCGCAGGCAACCTACGACGCCGCTGCGAAACACCTGGAGTCGCTGCGCAGCGTGAGCCGCGAGGCCGCGCTGAAGGCTGCGCAGGGACAACTCACGTCCGCCGAGGGCAAGTACAAAGGCTCCGAAGCGCAGGTCGACTTCTCAGTGATTCGCAGCCCTATCAATGGAGTAGTAACGGAACGGCCTTTGTTCGACGGCGAGACAGCCCAGGCCGGTGCTCCGCTGATCACCGTGATGGATACTTCCGTACTGCTCGCCAAGACGCACATCGCGCATAGCCTCGCACAGCAATTGAAGGTGGGCGATGCAGCTTCAGTGAGCGTGCCGGGATTGACTGAGCCGGTTCCGGCGAAGGTCTCCATGGTCAGTCCGGCGCTCGATCCCGGCAGCACCACCGTTGAAGTGTGGGTAAAGATCGACAACAAATCCGGGAAGCTCAAAGTGGGAGCGCCCGTGAAGGTTTCCATCACGGGCACGACCGTAGCTCAGGCATTGAAGGTGCCCGATTCCGCCATCGTGACTGCGGACGATGGCACCAAGTCGGTGCTGGTGGTCGGCGGCGACAGCGCCGCGATTCGCAAGCCCGTCAGGCTCGGCATCGATGACGGAAAGGACGTGCAGATTCTGAGCGGCGTCGCGCCCACGGATCTCGTGATCACAATGGCGCCCTACGGCCTGGATGAAGGCACCAAAGTGCAGGTGAGCGCGGCGGCGCCGGCGGACGGGGGAGAATAACCAATGGCCGATGAAGGGCGCACTGGGCTTCCAGTTCCCGGGCAAAAGCCCTTTTGGCTGGCCCGCTCCACCCGGCCCATTTTTTTCTTCGCGGCGATCCTGACGCTGGCCGGCGTCTATCTCGCGTTTCAAGTGCCGATTTCCGTCTTCCCCGACACCAACTTTCCCCGGGTGATCATCGGCGTGGACAACGGAGTGATGCCCGTCGAGCAGATGAAAGTCACCATCACGCAGCCGATCGAGAATGCGCTTAACTCGGTCCCTGGACTCACTTCCGTGCGCTCCACCACCAGTCGCGGCTCGGCTGAAGTCGATCTGTTCTTCAACTGGAACGTGGACATGGTGCTCTCGCTTCAGCTTGTGGACTCCGCGCTGGCTGAAGTGCAGCAGACGCTTCCCGCTTCGGCGCACATCACCACCAACCGCCTCACCTTCGCTACTTTTCCTGTACTCGGCTACAGCCTCACTTCCAACGCGGTTTCTCAAACCCAGCTCTGGCAAATCGCTACTTACGATCTCAAGCCTCCGCTCAACCGCGTCGATGGCGTCAGCACCGTGGTGGTCCAGGGCGGCCAGGTGCCAGAGTACGACGTCGTTCCCAATCTGGCGCAGCTGGAATCCACGGGCGTGACCATCACCGATCTCGTGAACGCCATCAACGCTTCAAACATCGTGCAGTCGCCCGGTCTTTACTCGGCCAATCACCAATTGGTTCTGGGCCTCGTGGGCGCGCAGGTGCACGACATCGCCGGACTTCGCCAGCTCGTGGTCAAGACCACTCCGAGTGGAGCCCCAGTCCGTTTGAGCGACGTGGCCACTGTCGAGCCCTCCACCATGCCCGTCTATACCACTGTTACTGCGAACGGGAAAGACGCGGTGCTTTTGAGCATCACGCGGCAGCCTTCAAGTAATACGGTGGCCGTTGCAGACGCGGTAGCCAGCGAAGTTGCCGATCTCCAGAAGAAGCTTCCGCCGGACGTCAAACTCGAGCTCTTTTACGACCAGTCGCAACTGGTGCGGGACTCCATCTCCAGCGTGCGCGACGCCATCTGCATTGGCCTTGTACTGGCGTGCGTAATCCTCTTTCTCTTCCTGCGCGATTGGACCTCCGCGCTGATTGCCGGGCTTGTGATCCCTGTAACGATCGCCATTACCATTGCGGCGTTGTGGATCATTGGTGAGAGCTTCAACCTAATGACGCTCGGCGGTATGGCAGCGGCCATTGGCCTGCTCATCGACGATGCCATCGTGGTGGTTGAGAACATCGTGATGCACCGTGACGCCGGCGAAAGCCGCGCGGAGGCGGTACGCAAGGCGCTCAAGGAGCTTACCGTTCCGCTGCTAGGGTCTACGATCACGCCGGTCGTCGTCTTTCTGCCGTTGGTTGCGGTTAGCGGCGTTACCGGCGTTTTCTTTCGCGCGCTCGCCATCACCATGACCGCGGCGCTGGTCACCTCGCTGGCGCTTGCGCTCACCTGGACGCCGGGCTTGAGCTTTGTGCTATTGCGCGAACGCAAGGCGTCGCCAGCGGCCGACGATGCCGGGAACGATCTCGATCTCGAAGGCGAGCCCGCTCAACACGGCAGGCTGATGTCGCGGGCTCTCGAGATCCATAGAAAAGTTCTGGAGCGCGCCCTCGCCAAGCCTCTGTGGGTTGGCGGAATCTGTCTCCTTCTCGTCCTCGCCACCTGGGGCGGTTACCAATTGCTGGGCACCAATCTGCTGCCGGAGATGGACGAAGGCGGATTCATTCTCGACTACATCATGCCCGCCGGCAGCTCGCTCGCCGAGACCAATCGCGTGCTTGAAGATGTCACGCGCATTCTCCGCTCGATTCCGGAGGTCGAAAATACTTCGCGCCGCACCGGCCTGCAGCTGGGCCTCGCGGCGGTTACCGAAGCCAATACCGGCGATTTCACCGTGAAACTTAAAGCCAGGCGCAGCCGCTCGGTGTGGGACGTGATGGATGAGGCGCGCACGCGCATCAAAGCCGCCGAGCCCGAGCTGGACGTCGAGTTGACGCAGGTTCTGCAGGACAACATTAACGACTTGTCGAACGCGCCGGAACCGATCCAGGTGAAGATTTTCTCGAACGATTCGGCCATGCTCAACCAGCTCGGCCCGCGCGTCGCCGACGCCATCGGCAAGGTGCCCGGCGTCGTCGATGTCGAAAATGGAATTGATAACACCGTCAGCGGGCCCGCGACTAACTTTCAAGTCGATCCCATCGTCGCCTCACGAATGGGCTTCACTCCCGCAGAAGTTTCCGATGACGCAACGTCTATCCTGGACGGGATCACCACCAATCCGCTCATTGCCAACGGGCGCGCCTACAACATTCGCGTGCGCCTGTCAGAGGAGCATCGCAGTTCTCTTGAAGCGATTGAAGACACCGTCTTTTCCAGCGCCTCCGGCCACACCGCCTCGCTGGGTTCATTGGCTGACGTGGAACAATTGCCGCCGCAAAATGAAATCCAGCGCGAAGACCTGCAGCAGCTTGTCGAAGTCACGGCCGATCTCGAGGGCTCGAACCTTGGCGGAGTCATGCAAAAAGTTCAAGAGGCCGTGACCAACCTGCATCTGCCCGCATCCGTTCGCGTCGAGTACGGCGGCACTTACCAGCAGCAACAACAATCATTCAGCGACCTGTTGCGGGTGCTCGTGCTGGCGCTTGCGTTGGTCTTCGGCGTCCTGCTCGCGGAGTTCCGCAACTTCCCCGCGCCGATCGCCATTCTTTCTTCTTCGGTTCTCTCCATCGCCGGCGTCATTCTTGCGCTCCTCGTCACCGGCTCCACGTTTAACGTCGCGTCGTTCATGGGGCTCATCATGGTGATAGGAATCGTGGCCAAGAATGGCATCCTGCTGCTCGATGCCGACGAGGGCTACCGCGCCCAGGGTGCTTCGGCGCTCGACGCCATGCTCCACGCCGCGCAACGCCGTCTGCGCCCCATTGTGATGACTGCTCTCGCCGCGGTCTGTGGCATGTTGCCGCTGGCATTCGCGATTGGCGCCGGCTCGGAGATGCTGCAGCCGCTGGCCATCGCCGTCATCGGCGGTCTCACCATTTCCATGGCTCTTTCGCTCGTCATCACGCCTCTGGTCTATTTCCTGCTCACGCGTCATCGCGGGACATCGCAGGAAGAATCCGCGCCTCTGTAATACCTCGTTGGAGGCATGCGGAATTCTTATGAAATGGTCTTCACGGAACTCTGGCGCTGAGCTTTCCCGACCCCAAAAACGACACCGGTGATCAGCAGCCCAATCGCCAAAAACGAGGTCGCGGTGATTCCCGTGATGACCGCAAAATGCAGAAGCGGACGAAACCCAATGTCCGGGAGACCCATGTCAAAATTCGCTTTGAGCATTCCGATGACGAGCGCGACTCCCGGCACGGCGACTCTGATCACGAGGATCTGTGCACGTGAATACGGTCCCCTGGCCGGTAACTCATGAGGCGGGGTCGCTCGATACCACAGCAAAATCCACAGCGCAACCACAGCCAGGCCGAAAAGACTGCTTCCGTCTTGCAGCACCTTGTACACATGCACAGTCCCTTCAACGGGCAGGTAGACCATACGCCCGAGGAAGCTCCAATGACGATACGGCCAATAGAACGGGTGTGTGAATGAATCCCACAAAATATGCGTCGCTGTTCCAACCAGGATGGAGACCACGACGATCGCCAGCCGCGCCGGTGGCCAAAAGGTGAAATTGTTCTCTCCCGATTTAAACCGCGCGCGAAACCCCTTCGGCAAGAGCATGGTGAAGGGTCGCTTCACGAAGGTATAAAACAGCCAAAGGGCAATCAGGCTCAGAGGCAAATCGTACAGAAACATGCCGCGGATTGAATGGGCGCCGAGCCCGCGCGGGCTGAGAAAAAAGAAATAGGCGAAATCGGGCGCGAAACACCCGACGATGAGGGCGGGCATCACAAGACGCGTTTTTTGGAAAGGCCATACTGCAGCAGCATGAGAAAAGGTAAAAGGCATTGACTCAAGTATCTCGCATGCCGCGCGGAGGTTCATATTTGCTTCAGGATTCGCTGCTCACCATTGATCGGCTGTGCATCGGCAGGATAGGATGGCGCGGAAAAGGTTTTCAGGAGATACCCGTCGTGCGAATTTATGGTCTTCTCTCTGCTTGCGTTTTTGCTTTAGGATCATTCACCGCCGCACAGACCACCGCGCGGACCGCGACACATACGATTCGGAAGCCCGCTCAAATCATGTTGGCGTCCACGCCTCCCATGGGTTGGAACAGTTGGAACTTCTTTCACCGCAATGTAACCGACAAGGACATTCGCGCCGCCGCCGACGAGCTCGTCGCCACCGGCATGAAAGATGCCGGCTATGTCTACGTCAACATTGACGACACGTGGGAGGGCGAGCGCGATGCCAATGGCGTACTGCACTCCAATGCAAAGTTTCCCGACATGAAGGCGCTCGCCGACTACGTGCACTCGAAGGGGCTCAAGCTTGGCATTTATTCATCCCCGGGACCAAAGACATGCGCGGGATTCGAAGGCTCGCTCGATCATGAGACGCAGGACGCCCAACTTTACGCATCATGGGGCGTTGACTACCTGAAGTACGACCTGTGCAGCTATCGCGAGTCGGTCATGGCGGTGCAGGCGCCCAACGACAAAGCCGCGCAGATGCGCCTGATGATTGCAGCCTACGAAAAGATGGACAAAGCGCTCAAGGCCACAGGCCGCCCCATTGTTTACTCGCTGTGCCAGTACGGCTGGGACGCGGTGTGGGAGTGGGGCCCATTGGTGGGCGCGAATCTATGGCGCACTACAGGCGATATTCAGCCCAACTGGCAGAGCATTTACTCCATTCTGAATGAGCAGGCTGGCCTTGCGAAGTATGCCGGGCCCGGCCATTGGAACGATCCTGACATGCTCGAAGTCGGCAACGGCAGACTCTCGCTCGCCGAAAATCGCACGCACTTCTCCATGTGGGCCATGCTGGCGGCGCCGCTGCTCGCCGGCAACGATCTGCCGAATATGACGCCCGAGGTCCGCGCCATCCTGACCAATCGCGACGTGATCGCAATCGATCAGGACCGTCTGGGCCGCGAGGCCACGCATGCCTACTCCGACGGAGAAGTGGACGTCTGGAGCCGGCATCTCTCCGGCAGAGCCATGGCCATCGCAGTCGTCAACGCCGGACCCGACCGCTACTCCACGCATCCGTTTCGCTTGAGCCTGGCCAGGCTCGGCCTGCACGGCCCGCAAAAGGGAAGAGACCTTTGGACCGGCAAGGAGATCGTGCTGACCAACAATATGCCTCTCGAAATCCCGAGCCATGACATTTTGCTGGTCCGCATTCCTGCGCCGAAGTAGGCCGAATACAGGGGCGCCACACGGCCTGTTCATCGGATCGACGATCCCCCTCGGGGAATTTCACATTTTTATTTCTCCTTGCGGCTAAAACCGGTTAGAGTAATCCCCAACGGCTCCCTCCCGCCGCACCCCCTGAGACGCTTAAAAGGCGCCTAGTGGGTGTTTGTCCGCTCTCGACATGAATGAATTGCTTGGCCTTTCGACTCGGCCACGCAAACGGAATAGGAGGGTTCATGGCCAGCATTGCCGCACCTGCGCTGATTTGTCCGCAGGGACATGGGCCCGGAGTGGCCGGTTCGCGCTTCTGCACCTTCTGCGGGGCCACGCTGATCGCGCCGGGACAGCCCGTGCCCGCGAATCCTATTCCGACGGCGCCGCCGCCAGCCGCCGGGGGGTGGCAGCCCGTCAATACCGGGACAACCCAGGCGACCGCCGCGCCGCAATGGCAATCGGCGCCCGCAACGGCAATTCAATCACCTGCTGCGCCACAGTGGCAGCCATCGCCCGTCGCGCCCATTCCGCCGCCCTCGTCCGGTCCAATTCCAGCACCGTCGCCCACACAGGCGGCGCCGATCAACGCGAATCAAGCCCTCCCCTGCAAGACATGCCGAAACTCCGGCGCGGGGCTCGCCGAAGACGTGCTCGTGTGCCCGGAATGTAATTGGCTGCGTCCGCTGCTTCCCGGCTACAAGGTCGATCGCTCGGTTTTCCTGTGGGCGCAGGATGGCCAGGCAATGACCAAACTGCAAAGCATCTCCGCCCTTCATTCGGCGGTAAAGGCTGTTTCAGACAAAGTAGGCCGTCCGTGGATTGAGTCGACGTTCAACGGCATTCGACTCGGCCCCAGGCAATTCCCGGATGTCTGGATTCGAGCGGTTCTGGCCGCGCGCATTCTTGGCCTGCCCAAAATGCCTGACGTCTACATTTCAGGCGATTCGCAATGGAACACCTATACCTATGGCACCGACACCAGCGCGTTTATCGTCCTTGGCACGGCGATCCTCAACAACTTTCAGAACGACGATCTGCTCTTTGTGCTGGCGCGCGAAATGGGCCATTGCCAGGCTGGCCACGCGCTTTGGAAGACGGTCTCCCGTTTCCTCGTCGGCGACACAAGTACGCACGGCATCCTTTCGAACGGTGTGTTGAACGCGATCAGCCTCAGTCCTACGAAGTGGCTTCAGGATGCAGTCGACTTACCGCTCATGGCGTGGGCGCGCCAGGCGGACATCACCGCAGACCGCGCCGGACTGCTCGCGATCGGCGACGAGACCCTCGCGCGCCGCGTGCTGCTGGCCTGGTCCATCCGCTCCGCCAGACTCCTGAAGCAAGTGAACATTGAGGAGTGGATGAAGCAGGAAGACGCGAGCGACGATCAGATGACGCGCTTCTCTGAGATGACGACCACTGCCTCGATGTACACTACGCGGCGCCTGCGATTGCTCGGGCAGTCGGCGCGCGAGGCCGAGCTGATGCGCTGGAGCCAGACCATCCAGCCGGTCCGCAAACGCCTGGAGCCGCCGCCTCAGACGGCGATCCTGCCTGGCATGGGTAGTCCGGTCGGCGGGGTACGGCGATCGCCCGCAGCGCAGGGCCCTGGCCTTCCGCATGCCCCAGGCATTGCGCCAACTCCCACGCCTCCCTCAGACTCAGTCCGCGTTCTTTGCAACAAGTGCCAGACCGCCATGCGCATTCCGCTCACGGCATTGCGCGGCAAACCATCCTTGAATGTCCGTTGTCCAAAATGCCAGAACATTTTTACTCTGCGGCCCAAGCCGGCGTCTCAAGCCTCGGCTCCCGCCGCTCCAGGAACCAATCCATCGACCTCGCCGGTGTCCCCCTCTACACCAGCAAAACCGGTCGCCCCCCCGCCGTCCGCATCGCAACAGCAAAAGCCGGCTGCACCGGCGTCTGCTGCATCCAAGCCAAAGCCGGCGGCCGCGCCCGCGCCTTCGAGTGCAAAAGCAAAACTGCCCTCCAAGCCGCAGGCCGGTGCTGCGCATAAACAAGCCAGGTGACCCAAAAGAAAAGAGAGGTTAATGTATGCCAGACGATCCTAATGAAGTTGTCGTGATTGTCCCCGATGCAGACGCAAATTCACCGGAAGGCTCCACGCCTTCCGACGAGCCGGTCGTGGTCGAAGTCTTCGACGCCACCACCGACCCAACCGCAACCACCGATCCTGAAGTTGTCGTCGTGGAAGAAGCCCCGGGCGGCCAGGAAGAAGTCTTTGTGGTCGACCCCGAGGCTATTGACCCAGGCGCCCAAACGGATCCCGGAACTGACCCGACGACAGATCCCACAAGCCAGACTGATCCGGACAACGATCCCCTGGGCTCGGTCGATCCCATTTCGACCACGCCCGGAGACGGTTCAACTCCGGGCGACGGGCCGGATGGTTCAGCCGATCCCAGCGGCAGCTCTTCCGATCCTGGTGACTCGCCGACGATTGGATCCACCGGCGACACGGAGCCGGAAGTCTCAGTGGATCCAATCAGCTCATCGTCCGATCCCGGAGACGGGTCCGCATCGCCCGACGGCAGCGATCCAACCGACCCGACTGCGGCGAGTTCCGACGATCCGACGGCGGGCGGAACGGTCGGAAACGACCCCGACTCTACCAGCTCCACTGACACGTCGCAGTTGACCAGCGACCAGGACACGCTCCAGCAGGACGAGCAACAAGAGGCGCAGGATGTGCAGGCGGGCGACTATACGGCCGCATCCAACGATGCTCAGCAGGCTTATCAACAATCGGAGACAGTGGCCGGTGAAGGCGGTCCTGATTCGACCGACGATACCTGGACAGCGCAACTGGACGAAAGTTACGCCGCATCGGATCAGCAGACTGCGCAGGAAGATCAACAAACGGCTGACAGTTACCTCAACGACCCGACTGGGAATCCGGACACGGATGCAGCCGACGCGCAATTGTATGGAGACGCCGCTGCAAGCGAAGAGCAGACTGCCGACTCCAACGCCGAAGGCGGCGAGTACGGCGATTCAGTTGGCGAGCCTATGGATACGCCAACGGATGAGGCGCCTGCCGACGAAGCACCGGCCGATGACGCTCCGGTGGATGATGCTCCTGTTGACGATGCGCCGGTCGATGATTCAACGGTCGACGACGATTCGTCGGCGAGTTAAAACGAAAGCGGTTCTCCGGTTGGTGCTTCGCGATTTTGGAATGTGCAACTGGAGAACCGCTTTAACTCGCGCGCCCAAGGCACACCGCGAACCAGCCGCGTTCATCGGTCCACGTCTCTACTGGCCGAAAGCCCGTGTTTCCGAGCAGCGCTTCGGCCTGTCCCGGCCGGTACTTATAACTGTTCTCCGTGTGGATGGTCTCGCCCGCCGCGAAATCGACCGTCATATCCAGCTCGTCAATGTTTATCTGCTGGGCTCTTTGGCTCATTAGGTGCATCTCTATGCGGGTCTTCGCCTGATTCCAAACCGCGCGATGCGCGAATGCATCCACATCGAAGTCGGCGTCTAATTCGCGATTGAGGCGAATCAGGACGTTGCGATTAAACGCCGCGGTCACGCCCTGCGCGTCATCGTATGCCGCGACCAGCGTCGCTTCGTCTTTCACCAGGTCGACGCCCAGCAGCATGGAGTCGCCAATTTCGAGGCCTGCGCGCACGCGGCGTAGAAGCCGTTCCGCCTCGGCCGGCTCAAAATTTCCAATGCTCGACCCGATGTAGAGCACGAGCCGTCTTTCGGTGGGGCTCATCGTTCCAAGATGAAATCTGTGGTCTTCGCCATCGGTGTAGTCCATCACCCGCGGTGCAACTGTCACGCCGGGAATCTCGCGCTCTATGCGCCGTTTCGCAACATCCAGCGCGCTCGCAGATACGTCGACCGGCTCATAGAGAACAGATTTCTGCCGCTTGGCCGCGGCGCGCAACAGCAGCCGCGTTTTTTCCGCCGACCCCGCGCCCAGCTCCGCGATGCGTAGTCGCCGGCCATCTCTAGCCTGATTGACAATCTCATCCGAAGCTCGGGAAAAGATACAGCGCTCCGTGCGCGTCAGGTAGTACTCATCGAGTTCGGTAATCGCGTCGAACAGCCGCGAACCGGCGCGATCGTAAAAGAGCCACGCGGGGAGCCGCTTGGGCCGCGAAGTGAGTCCCTCGCGGACCGCCGTGGCGACGCGTTCGTCAAATTGCAGGACTGGGGCAGGGGAAGCTGCTGCTGCGGTCATGTGTTCTCAATTGGATGCAGCCGGCGCAGTTAGGTCGCCAGCCGGATGCCGGAAAACTGCCATCGTGTCTCAGGGGAGAAGAAGTTGCGATAGGTTGATCGGATGTGCCGCGCCGGTGTGACGCACGATCCGCCGCGCAAAACCATTTGCCCGCTCATGAATTTGCCGTTGTACTCGCCGAGCGCGCCGTCGAGCGGCTTGAAGCCGGGATATCCGAGATACGCGCTGCTCGTCCACACCCAGCAGTCCCCGTAATAGTGCTTTGCACTGTTCTGGTCTTGGACGAGATCCGGGGAAGGCATGAGCGCTCCAGAGTCGAGCAAATTCCCCTCGACCCTCTGGCCTTCAACCGCGGCCTCCCACTCAAACTCCGTAGGCAGGCGCTTGCCGGCCCAGCGCGCGTAAGCATCTGCCTCGTAATAACTTACCTGGCTCACCGGCACTGATTCGAGCTGCTGAAGCGGCAGTTCGCCGCGCAGGGTAAACACGCTCCAGTCACGCTCTCCGCTGTTCTCGGTCCAATACAGCGGTGCCCGCCAGCCCTGGGCCTTCACCGCATCCCACCCTGCCGAGAGCCATAGCTCAGGCTTACGGTAGCCGCCATCGGCCATGAACTCCGCGTACTCGCCGCAGGTCACCAGCCGGCTGGCCAGTGAGAAAGGCTCCAGCCAGACGCGATGCCGCGGCATCTCGTTATCAAAACAGAAACTGTCGCCCGCGCTGCCGGCCTCTTTCAACCCGCCTTCAAACTGCCGGAACTCCACCGGCGTTGTTTCTTTTTGGATTCCTAATCCGTGTTCCCTGTTCCCTGACTCTCTGTATTTCGGCCGCAGCGGATTGGTGAAAAACGCATTCAAAATGTCGGTCAGCAGCAATTCCTGGTGCTGTTCCTCGTGGTTCGCGCCCAGCTCCGTGCGCCGCAGCGCTTCTGGATCCACCTCGCGCTCAAACAGCCGTTCCATGGCGGTGTCCACATGCTCGCGATAACGCAAAATCTCCTCGAGCCCGGGCCGCGAAAACGACGACCGCAGCCGCTTCTCGGGAAACGCCGAGAAACCTTCGTAATAACTGTTGAAGAGCCAGGGAAAGTCCTGATTGAAGAGCCGGTAGCCGGGGAGAAACTCGCGCAGCACGAACGACTCAAAGAACCAAGCGGTATGCGCCAGGTGCCATTTGGCCGGCGAAGCCTCAGGGCAGGATTGCACCATCATGTCATCGGCCGAAAGCGGCTGGCATAAGGCCATGCTTGTGCGCCGCACATCGTTGAAACGGTTGAGAATCGCCGATCCGGCGCCTGAAAAAGTCGATGTGCTCACGGTCCGCCCTCCCGCATCCGCTGAGTGTAGATCATTTTGATGCGATCCACCTCGATTTCGACGCCTTATCCTTGACCGTCCCCGGGGGCCGGCGGCACCGCAGCCGCCAATTCGTCGCATCACCAGCGCGGCCAGCCCCTAAGGGAGCGTCCGCCGTTACCGGCCCAGCTAAATCCCATGTAACCGTTAATCCTCGCACTGGTACTGGCATTTGACTATGAATGGTGGTTTAATCCCTGCCAGAGATTCTTGAAAGACTCCTCATTCTCTGGCGCAATGGCAGGAGGACCCATCGTGAGGCTCAGTCTACAGCGGATTCCAATTGCGGCGGTTTTCGCGCTCTTTCTCGCGATTCCGCGGAGTCTGCATGCTCAGGCGACTGAGCAGCCCCCTGCGCCCGCTGGTCCGTCGGTGCCACAAACCGCAACCCCAGTCCGCAAGCCGCCCACAGCTGAGGATCTTGGCGACTCGCTGACTGCCCGCCAGCGCTACCAGGCTGCCATCGCGGCCTACGCCAAAGCGCCGGAAATAACGGCCACCATCTGGAACAAGATGGGTATCGACTACCAGATGATGTTCAACTCCAAAGACGCTGCTCGATGCTACAAGCGTTCGCTCCAGCTGAATCCAGGCGATCCCCAGGTCCTGAACAATCTGGGTACGGTCTATGCGTCGCTCAAGGATTATGGTCAGGCCGACCGCCTGTACCGCAAGGCGCTCAAGCTCAACCCCATGTCCGCGCTCATCCTCAAGAATCTGGGCACCAACCTGTTGGCCCAACACAAGTACAACAAAGGCTGGGAGGCCTACCAGCAGGCGTTGGCCATCGATCCGGAGATCTTTTCCAATCATGACACTCCATCGGTGGAGGACCCATCGTCCGTCGAGGAGCGCGGAGCCATGAACTACTACATGGCTGCTGGTTGCGCCCGTGCTGGCTACGCCGATTGCGCTCTTCAGTATCTGCGCATGGCGCTCGATGAGGGCTTTACCACGCGCAAAAAAGTTGCCAATGACGTTGAGTTCGCCAGCCTGCGCTCGAACCCCGCTTTCAAGCAGCTGCTTGAAGAACAGCAGCGCAACCAGTAAGCCGCCCAAACCGCTGCTTCTCGCGTCTATCGTCGTCTCCTGCCGCATCTCAGGCGTCTATCACATAGGTTGGCCTTTCAGCCTTCTCTGGAGATTCCTATGAGCACCCGCCTCTTGGCTTCACTCATGATTGCCGCCGCCTTTGCCGCCGCAGCCTGTGCGCAGGACCCCGGCATCGCACCGCCATCCGGCAAAAGCCAGAACGCCGCCCAAGATGGAAACCCCGGCGCAGGGAGCGGCTACGGCCATCGGGGCGGCCGTGGCGGATTTGGTGGCATGATGGGCCGCGGCCTCATGGGCACCGTAACAGCGGTTGCCGGCGACCACTACACCATCAAGACCGATGCGGGCGACGTCTACACTGTCCACTTCACGGAAGACACTCGCATGTTCAAACGTCAGGCGAGATCCGGGGAGCCGGTCGCCGGTCAGGGCGAAGGCCAAGGCGAGGCCGGCGGCGAACATCGCGGGATGGGCAGGGGCTACGGGAACCCACCTCAACAAATCGCTGCCACCGACATCAAAGCGGGCGACGTGATCAGCGTCATGGGAGACACCGACAACGCGGCGAAAAGCGTAAACGCAAGAGCCGTCGCGCTCATGGACCAGCAGACAGTCGACCAGATCCGCGCTATGGAAGCGAACTTTGGCAAGACCTGGCTGATGGGGAAAGTGACCGCCATTGACGGCGCAAAGATTACGCTGACCGGCGTACTCGACAGTGCGCCGCACACAATTGTGGCCGATGAGAATACTGAATTCCGCAAGCGCCGAGAACCCATCACGCTTGCGGATATCCAGTTGGGAGACACCGTGCGCGCCGATGGCGCCTCAAAGGATGGCCTCTTCACCGCCGCCAGCGTAAATGTTTTTGGCGGTCAGGCCGGCGAGACGCCTTCAGTCCCGCGCGGCCCCGCAGCACCACAAGCTCCGGGCAGCGCACCGCCTCAGTAGCTTCATTCGATCGACTGCAGCGTCCAAGCGCCGTTGGTCAGGACAAACGTGGCCTGCCGCAGCGAACTCAGTTTGTTGCCGGGATTGTGCGCCATATCCGCGAGCGGCTGCGGAAGCCCGTCAAGATTCACATCCTCGGTGAACGACGCAATCCTCGTATCTCCCACCGACTGGATATCGCCCACATCCCGCGCCTTCAAGTGATTCGTCGCGACAGACTGAATGACGACGACAAACTTCGGATCGGTCGGGTTATCCGGCCGCCACTGGATCACGTTTCCCCCGCCAGGCAATGTGAGTACCTTCTTGCCGTCGGGCGTCACCGTAAAGTCCGCCCAATACCCATTCGGATATCTCTTGGTTTCAAACCAGTACTTGGCTGTCACTCCCTGCACCATCCCCGTCGAATTCACAGTAATGCTCACGGGCGCCGCGGGAGTCTGGTCGTATTTGGCCTGGATCATCGTCAAAGCCCGGGCTTGCGTCAGATCCGGCGCTGATTTGCATCCTGCCATCCATAGCCCGGCCGCAAACGCCACCAGGGTTCCCAAAACCTGCAACTTCACCGCGTTTTTCACATTCCCTCCCTCAACCACGTAAGTGGCCCGCATCGATAGACAGCACGGAACGGCTCGAAATCTTTCGCCACGCCATTTTTCATCTACTTTCCTACGCTGTCAATGGAGTTGACCGTGACCTTGCTCACAACAGCTAGGTTTTTGCCCGTGGAAGCCTGCAAATCTCTCCGCTCTGCGCGAGAATACGCATTTCGCCCCAATGTTTCCATCAATGTGCTGAATCGTCCGCGATCCGTTTAAGGAGAAGTTCCTGAAACCCCTTCTCATCCGATTTGAGGCACACTTGCGCATTCGGCGCACCGGCGACAGGCCGTGTGAACCCTTTGTCATCGACATCCAGGCGGATTGGTTGCACCGGGCATAGTGCAGGGCGGATCACGTAGGCCACGGCCACGGGGTCAAACAGTGTGGGCATTCTCCAGCCATCCGCCCCTGTCCACTGGTGATAAAGCAAGGTCAACTGGTCGGTAAGCGGCGATCCGTGCGAAAGCACGGTTCCAAGTTCCGGCAATGTGAGATGAACTTGGGTTGAGTCAAGCGGCATCACGAAGACCGGAACCCCCGAGGCCAGCAGCGACCGAGCTCCTGCCGGATCGCAAAGAATATTCCACTCCGCCGATGGGGGTTGATTCATGTCCCCGTACCCTCGAAACACACTGCCACCCATGAGGACCACTCTCTTTAATTTGCGAAAGGTGGCCGGATCGCGCGCGATGGCTGCCTGCTCATTGAACAGCGGACCAATGGCAATAAGAGTAATTTCGCCGGGATGCGCCGCGATTTCGCTGAGCAGAAACCCGACCGCATCGCCGTGCTTCCGCTCCGGCTCCTGAAGCGCGTATGGCGCCTGCGTGAAGTGATTCGTCGCCGGTGTCTGAACGCCGGCCTCCACCGGAATTTCTTTGCTGCCCACAGCCGCGAGATAGCGATCGACAAGACGCGCACGCAGTTCGGTGTCACCGAATGCCGTGGTAATGCCAAGCAACTTCACCTCGGGGCTGCGCAGCAAAAGAGCCAGCGCAAATGCGTCGTCGATATCGTCGCCAATATCTGTATCCAGAATGACGAGTTGCGGTCGGGGGCCTTGCGGCGCGGTTGCTGGATGGCTTTGGCCGTGCGCTCCTGCCCCCACAGTAACCATGAGCACCGCGGCCGCAAGGCCCTTGAACCAACACCTGGCCTTCATGCGGATCATTGTAGCGGGCCTGCAGGAGCATCGATTGCATAGAAACTCAACGCCGCATCGCCTTGCTCGAGCACGCGGGTCCGTTTCAGGCTGCCGTACCGTTCGCTAAGGGCAAATTTGCGCCGGTGCTCCGCAATCACCACCGCATTCTCCGCAAGAATTCCTTTGGCCGTTCCGCCGAGCAAGCTCAGCGTGATCGCATACTCCTCGGCCGCCTCATACGGCGGATCCAGGAACAGCACTTCGTGCCGTTCTGGTTTTGGAGCAGACCGGAGAAATGCGCCCACGCTTTTTTTGTGAATGCTCACGCCCCCGCTGATTTCGAGCCGCGCCAGGTTGCTGTCGAGTACCTTCAGTGCCGCCGGTGCGGGCTCGACAAATGTGACGTGCGCGGCTCCGCGGCTCAGCGCCTCCAACCCTACCGCACCTGAGCCAGCATAGAGATCCAGAAACGCCACACCCTCAATCCGCGGCGCCAGTACATTGAAGAGCGTTTCGCGCAGGCGGTCGCTGGTGGGCCGTGTGCTCATTCCTGGTGGAGCCGCGAGCGTGCGCGAGCGATAGGTTCCTGCAATGATGCGCATCGCCAACCAGCATATCGGAACCGCACGCCGACTTTCTTGCTCCCAACCTCGGTGAGCCGCCGAACTGTGTTACCGCGCGAAAAGTTAGCAGCCAGGAGCTAGCGGCTGGAAGCTGCCTTTCCGCCCTACCCTCTACAATCGATTTATGCGTGGCTGGTCAATTCCGCTGGGCCGATGGCTGGGCGTGGAGATGCGTGTCCACATCTTCTTCCCACTGCTGGTCCTTGTGCTCTTCGTCATCAGCGGCTCTGACGGCTGGCCTCGCGCGCTTGCGCTCTTTCTGCTGCTGGTAGCAGCCGTGGCCGTGCGTGAAACTGCGCGCCTCGTTGTCGCGGCGTGGCTGGGCCTTCGCTTGCGCGCCATCCTGCTCCTGCCCATCGGCGGCCTGTTTGCCTACGCCAATCCCGAGAGCCAGGAGATCGCCAATCATGGCAGCGGTCAGTTTATTCTCGCGCTGGCGGGGCCTCTCGCAAATATCGGCGCGGCGCTTACCGCTGCGGGCATCATACTCGGCGCCAGCGGAAATGTACCCCTCTTCGAACACCCGTTCATCACCGCCGGCCACTTGCTGCGCTCGCTGGTCTGGATGCAGGCGTCCCTCGGCATTTTGCATTTCTTCCCCGCTTATCCTCTCGATTGCGGCCGCCTGATCCGAAACAAATTTGCGCAAACCCATGGCTCCGCTCCCGCCAGCCGCGCAGTATCCGGCCTTGGACAGGTGCTCGCCCTGGCTGCCATTCTTGGCGGCATGTGGGCGCAGGAGCCCTGGTTGATCCTCGCCGGCTTTTTCATCATGATCGGCGCGCAGATTGAGGATCAGGGCGTCTTCTTCCAGTCCGTCGTTGATACGGTGCGCATGCGCGAGGTGATGCTCACCGACTTTGCCACGCTCTCGCCATCTGACACGCTTGCCGACGCGCTCTACCGCTGCGTGCACTCGCTGCAAGAGGATTTTCCCGTGGTGCGCGGGCCGCAACTCGTCGGCATCGTCTCGCGGCAGCGCATTCTTGAGGCCCTGCGCAGCGAAGGCAACGGCTACGTGCAGTCCGTCATGTCGCGCGCCTTTCAGGTCGCGCGCCCGGAGGACACGCTTGGCACCACCATTCGCCGCCTCACTGCCGGCCACGGCCTCGCGCTCATTCCCGTCACCGAGAGCGGAAAAGTTGTCGGCATCGTCAGCGTGCAGAACCTGATGAGTTCGATGTCCCTGCTCGCGGAGCAGCGCCGCATCGAACGCCAGGAAGCTGAGAACTGAAGGAAATGACTTTGCCCCCATCCTTGGCATGTTCTTTGCGGCAAAGATGGGAAACCACGACGTAAACTTACTCTCAGCATGTCCGCCGATTCGCAACCGCTGGCTCCCGGCCTCTACCTCGTCGCCACTCCGATCGGCAACCTTGGAGACATCACGCTGCGCGCGCTCGAAGTTCTCCGGTCTGTGGATCGGATTGCCTGTGAAGACACGCGCCAAACCCAAAAACTTCTCAATCATTTTGAAATCCAGAAAAAAACCGTCAGTTGCCACGAGCACAACGAGCGGTCGCGCGCCACAGAACTCATCCAGGACATAAAGGCCGGGAGGCCTATCGCGCTGGTATCTGATGCGGGAGCACCCGGCGTCAGCGATCCCGGCTCGTGGCTCGTGCGCGAAGCCATCGCCGCCGGCGTTCCCGTCTATCCCATCCCCGGGGCCAATGCCGCTGTGAGCGCGCTGATCGCGTCGGGACTTCCCGCCGACGAATTTGAATTTCTCGGATTCCTTCCGGAGAAAGCTGGCGCACGCCGGACAAAACTTGAGAATCTTGCCGCCCATCCGAATGAAACCGCGCGCACGCTGATCTTTTACGAAGCGCCGCACCGCCTGCTCGATACACTGGCCGATCTGGAATCGGTATTTGGTCCAGGGCTTCGCATCGCCGTTGCCCGTGAGCTGACCAAGATTCACGAGGAGTTTCTGCGTGGGACCGTTGCCGAAATCCGCCGCGAACTCGCCGCCCGCGACCGCATCCGAGGCGAAATTACCTTACTCGTCGAAGCGCCTTCGCAGAACGCTTCAACTTCCGGTGCGACGAACGCGCACGAAACCATCGCCACCCGCGTCGCCCGTATGATCGCCGAAGCCGGTGTCGATGAAAAAGAGGCGCTCAAGCGCGTGGCGCGCGAGCTGGGCCGGTCCAAGAGCGAGGTCTATCGCGAACTCCAGCGCGAGCGCGCCGGCAAGCGCTAATAGACCTTCGCCACTTCAACCAGCACCGAGTAAAACGTCGCTCCGCCGCCGATGTCGGTGAGCCGCTCGCTGGTGAGAACGTTGACATTTGCGCCGTCTGGGTGCAGTTTGGCCCAGTCGAGACGCGCGGCCACGACTCCGGCTGGCAGGCTTGCGTTCAGCATCGCCGTCAGCTCGAGCGACCCGCGATCGTTGAAGACGCGGACGCGTTCGCCGTCTTGAACTCCGCGCGATGAGGCGTCGGCCGGATGCATTTCGATGCGCTGGCTGGTCCGCGCTTCCATCTTGCGATGGCCGGGCAAGTTGGCGAACGTCGAATTCATGTAATTGTCGTTCTTGCGCCCAAGCAGCTCGAGCGGATATTGTTTCGCTCCTTCACTCCAACGGGACTCAACCGGAGGTTGAAACCCCGGGAGGGGGTCCTGGCCCGCAGCAGCCAGCGTCTCCGAAAAAAACTCGATCTTGCCCGAAGGAGTCGCGAGCGGACCTGAAGTGTATGGCAGAAATGGACGCTTCTCAGGATCGGAATAAAACGCAAGTGGGATGTGCCCTTCGCGCTCCAGATCCTCGAAGGTGATGTGCTCCATGTTCGCGTTCTTTGAATGGCCGTCTTCGCCGATGGCAAGCGCCTGCCGGATCATTTCCTCCGGCGTCTCACGGAAGCAGGCTTCGGTGAATCCCATGCGCTGCGCGAGCTGGCCGAAGAGCCACACGTTCGGCCGCGCTTCGCCGGGCGGGGCGATGGCTTGGCGGGAAAGCTGCACAAAGTAGTGACCGTATGCGCCCTGCACGTCAGTGTGTTCAAGGAACGTTGTCGCCGGCAAAATGTAGTCGGCGTAATCCGTTGTGTCGGTGAAGAACTGCTCGTGAACGACCGTGAACAGATCTTCGCGCATCAATCCGCGGCAAACCGCGTTGTGGTTGGGCGCAACCGCGCCAGGATTGGAGTTGTAGACAAACAGCGCATGAACCGGCGGACCGTCAGACGCTGAGATGTCTTCTCGATCTCTGCTCTCTTTTCTCTGATCTCTTCCTAACTCGGTGAGAGCGCGGCCAAGCTCCGACATGTTGACCACGCGCGCCAGACGTCCGATGGGCGACGCCAGCGCCAGGTCGGGCCGTTCAAGGGCCTTCTTGTCCCACTGGAAAGCACCCGAAGTCGAAAGCTGTCCGCCTCCGCCGCGATGCTTCCATGCGCCGGTCAGCGCAGGCAGCATAGCAATGGCGCGCACCGCTGTGCCGCCGTTCTGGGATCGTTGCACGCCGTAATTCAGGCGCACCATTGCAGGGCGAGTGTTGGCATATTCACGCGCAAGCTGTTCGATCTCGGCTGCGGTCATGCCTGTCCACGCGGCCACGCGCTCTGGCGCGTACTCGCGCGCGCGTTCCGCAAGGCGCTCGAACCCACGCGTCATTTCGGCAATGTAGGCGCGATCTTCGAGACCCTCATTCAGGATCACGTACATCATGCCCAGCGCGAGCGCCGCATCGGTGCCGGGCCGGATGGCGATGTGCCAGTCAGCCACGGCCGCCGTGCGCGTGCGGTAGGGATCAATCACGATCAGCCTCGCTCCATTGCGTCGCGCCTCGTCAACGAACGGCCAAAGGTGAATGTTGTTGCCGTGGATGTTCGCGCCCCACGCCAGGATCAACTTCGCAAACCTGACATCTTCTGTCGGGGTGCCGTACTTCTTGCCGTAGACCAGGTTCCACGCCTGGCCACCGGCCTCGGAGCAAATCGTGCGATCAAGCTGGCTCGCACCCATGCGGTGGAAGAAACGCCGATCCATCGATCCGTAGCCGAGCACGCCAATGGTGCCCGCGTAGCTGTAAGGCAAAATGGACTCGGGGCCGTAGCGATCGGCGATTTGCTTGAGTTGTGCAGCAATTGCATCCAGCGCTTCATCCCAACTCACGCGCTCGAAGGATTCGTGCTCGCGGCCGCGGGTCAACGGGCCTTTTGCGACGCCCAACTTGCGCCGCAACGGATATACAACGCGATCCGGCGCGTAGACGCGATCGAGATACTTGGCCACCTTGCCGCAGAGAAATCCACGCGTGACCGGCTGCGAAGGGTCGCCCTCGACCTTCACCGCACGGCCAACTTCATTCACCGTCACCAGAACCGCACACGAATCGGGACAGTCATGCGAACAGACCGTGTGAACGATGCGGAAAGGTGCGGAGGCAGCCATGGAGTGATTGTAAGCTGAACTCGGTTTCCGGCCGCGCTGTACACTGGACTCGCTATGAGTTGCCTCTTCTGCAAGATCGCGTCCGGCGAGATTCCATCCGCGGCCGTCTATCAGGACGATCTGGTGTATGCATTCGCCGATATCAATCCCAAGGCGCCGGTTCACGTGCTCGTGATCCCGCGCGAACATGTTGGTTCGCTGGCGGAGGCTGTGGATGAGCATCGTCCGCTGCTCGGTCACCTGATGTGGACCGCGGCGGAGATTGCGCGAGAGAAGGGCCTGGGACATGGCTACCGCGTGGTGGTGAATAGCGGCGAGGATGGCGGCCAGACCGTGGACCATCTGCATTTGCACGTGATGGGGGGAAGGCCGATGACCTGGCCGCCGGGCTAAGAAGCAAGGATCGGGGGCACGAGGGAGCAAGAAAACAACAAGAGGCGCGCCGAGTGGGTGCGCCTCTTGTTTTGGTTCCCGGGGTCGCTACTCCTAGAAGGCGGGTTGCTGCGAAACTTCCTCTTCTTCTTCCACACCATAGCGGCGCAGAAGAATGGGCAGGCTCTGCGAGAAGGCCGAGCGCGGCATCACCGAGTCACATCCCGCCTCGACGGCCTTCATCTTGAGGTCACCCTGCAGGTGGTTGAGGAAGCCGATGATCGAAACGGCTTTCTTGAATTTGGATTTGAATTTGGGAATCAGCGTCATGGGCTTCGCGTTCAGATTGTTCAGATCGAACACCACGAGCGCAGGCTTGTCGTTTTCGCCGGCCTCCAGAATGCGCGCGATCGCGTCTTTGTTTTCGCCCTTGATGAATTCCACCTTAACGCCCAGCTTGCGAGCCGTCTCCTGAATCTTGGCCAGGAAAAAGAGATCCTCAATGAAGCAGAAGATACGGGTAGGCGCGTCCTCGCGAATGACTGCAGGCGGCGCGGCCGAATACACATCGGGATAGTACCCGCTGCTGTGACCGTTGCCCGACGTGGGAATGGTGGATGGCGGACCATCGGCGACATTGCCATTCGCCACGCGATAACTGTGGTCCATGGGACCGACAAATGCGCGGGGGCCCTTTTGCCTGCCTCTGCGCTTGCCCTGCGGCGAACCGGAGATGCTGTTGCCCGGCTGCGCTGGAGGGGCCGAGTTCTTCTGGAAGAACTTCTTCTTCTTTCGGCCCTGATGCTGGTGGGCAGGGCGGTGCTGCGCGGGATGCGATTGGTGCGGCGCCTGCATTTGCGGCGACTCCTGCGCCTGCCCCTGGGGCTGCTGTGTCTGCATCCCGGGCTGCTGGCTTGACTTGTTCTTGCGGCGGCGGCGGCGGCGGCGATGCCCATGCGACTGCGCCTGACCGTTGTCAGGTGAAGGCCCCTGTTCAGACTGGGGCTGCGTCGGTTCTGTTGTCATAATGCGTATGCTTCCTGGTACTTTGCTTTCCGTTGTATTGAAAACCGCGTTTTACTCTTGGTTGAGCCCTTGAACGACCTTGCGCATATGCTCTTCGGATTGTTCCGGAAGGTAGCGCAGATCGATCAATCCACTACTCAATTCTTTAAACCGGTCTTAAACCGGTGCAGACCGTATCCTTCTCTGCGAGGTCCCTTCCTCGATGAAGAACGCGAGGCTCGACTTCGGAGCGACGAAATCATTGCAGGGCGAATGGTCCTCAAGCTGGCCCGCGCCTTAGATTCTCTGGTTCAACCCCTTGAGCGTCTTAGAGAATGCGATTGCTGCTTCATACGCGGGAGTCGCCAATCAACTCCATCCGACCGCCGGACTCTTCCCGGCGCAGCTTCTGCTTTTCTCGGAGAATGCCCTTTCCTATGTGAGCTTTCATCGCGCACAGCTTGATAACAATCAGACTGTTGGACGATGATTTGCTTGCTCCGCGGCGAGCTTGCTCTACCCATACCCGGGTGGCCTGCGTCAGCCGCTTGATAGGCAACTCCGATAGTACAGGGAAGGTCACCCTCTGGCAAGAGGGGGTGGGGGGAGGAACCGCCTTAAGTAATAATCCCTGAGGACTTCCGGCTCGGCGGCGAAAAGGCCCGAGCGCAGATCTGAATTAGGTGCTGATGCGCGAAACGCCACTCTCTCGAGAGTGGCGCTTAGACGGCGGCGGCGGAGCCCTGTGCTGGTCACTGGCCTCCCAGCGAATCGGTTGCTCTAAATCCGTTTTCAGGCTTCCCGGCTGGCTTATCCCCCTTTTTTGGGGGCCGCTCATTGGCGGTTGCTCCGCCGGGTACCCGGTGTTGATCATGCGCTAGCCCGATGTTTCCTTGAGCGGCGCACCCATCACTGGCGCTAATATTGTAGCAATCGATGTACCGTTCGCAACATTGTTTATTTGCAATTGTTTACGTTGGCTATGTGCGCGGGATCGTCTGGATTCTGGAAGGAAAAAGGCGAAGATCCTTCAAAAAAGCATAGGGGGCGTGAGGTGGCTAACGCTTTGCAATCGGTCAGTGCTGGCACTTGGGACAATAATGAGTTCCTCGGCCAGCCAGGACAATCCGGCGAATGGGCGTTTGGCAGCGGCGGCAGGGCTCGCCGGTCCGCAGGTAAACACAGTGCTCAAGTTGAAAAAAACCCCGTCCGCCATCTGCATCAACGTAGTCGGAAACAGACGATCCGCCTAATCGGATGGCGTGCGTGAGGATCTGGCGCAACGCAAGCCGCAACCGTTGAAGCTCGGCGAGCGTCAAGCGGCCCGCTGGTCGCCGAGGACGAATGCCGGCGTGAAATAGGCTTTCATCGGCATAGATATTTCCGACGCCTGCAAGCAGAGTCTGGTTGAGCAGGGCTGCCTTGATCGATAAGCGTCGGCCACGGAAAAGCGCCGCAAATTCGCGCTCGTCAATGGAGAGCGGCTCAGCACCTGGTGCGCCGAATGGGGCCTGGCGATGCAGATCGCGGAACTCGAGACGCCCAAAGCGCCGCGGATCGACAAAATGCAGTTCGCGGCCGCTTTCGAGGAATAGACGGGCATGAGTATGCGGCGCGACGGGGCTTTCGGTTGAAGTGACCAGCAGCCGCCCTGTCATGCCGAGATGCACGATCCATTGAGCGCAAGGGCTGAGCGCTTCGCGCTCGTGCGCATCGGGCGCGGACGCCGATGAACCTAATTCAAAGACAATGTGCTTCCCGGTGCGGTGAACGGCCAGGATGGTGCGGCTTGAGAGCCCCTTGATCTGGCGCGCGCGCGGCGTTTTGAAGGGTTGAGAATGACGATCAAACCAGACTTGAACGATGCGATCGCCGCGAATGCGCTTGTCAACGCCGCGAGCAATCGTCTCCACCTCGGGCAGTTCCGGCATCGGCTTATTGTAGAGGATCGCGATCTGCGCGGCGGGTTTCGCAATGAAATCGGATTCCTATCGGGGATTCTCAACCAGCTCGGACTCCACTTCTGCGAGGCGGCTTTGCAAGGCTCCCCACTGCTCCAGATACACCACGCCAAGAGCGAGGCCGACCAGAAAGACCCCGACAGAAGCGCCTTCAATCAAATTCAGATCGCGATCTTCGGCCGGGGTTTGATACACCGTGGTGCCATGAATGCCGCGCGGCACAACGCGATTCACTTCCGGCGCCGGCCACCTGGGCATGGTGTCAAGGTAATGCGTGGAGATCATCGCAGAAACGATGAGGCCGGCGAGGCCGGGCAAGAGAAAGAGCAGCGCAAAGAACTTGAGCGTGGCCAATTCCGAAGTTTTCATCGCTTCACTCAAGTCAATCCAAATCTTCGGGCCGGATTTTCAGGCCGGATGGAGTGAGAGCGCAGGCCCTGCTGTTCCTGGTCAAAGTTTAGAGCCTATTCCGAAGCGCTCGCCACAAACATCAGCAGTTCTTGCGCGAAATCATTTGCGAAATCCAAGAAGCTATTGGTTCGGCCAGTACCTAGCCGGGTCCAAGAGTTGCGATGCATTCCAGCGCACGGAACACTACACTGGGTGCAGCCCATGGCCGCACCTGAAGTTGTAACGGATACCATCGCCGCGATCTCCACGCCACCGGGACGGGGCGGCATTGGCATTGTGCGGCTTAGCGGGCCGCAGGCCGCAACGATTGCGCTGAAACTCGTGCACCCCCATCAAGCCCTTGAGCACGCACGGGCACGTTTGGCAGACGTGCTGGACCCTACAAACGCAGATGGACCGCGCATTGACGAAGCTCTTGTGACTTTCTTCGGCGCGCCAAATTCATACACAGCCGAAGATTTAGTCGAGATTGCGGCGCACGGTTCGCCGGTGGTGCTCGAAGTGCTATTGCGCCGCGCATTGGACCTGGGTGCGCGCCTGGCCGAACCCGGCGAATTTACGCAGCGCGCTTTTCTCGCGGGCCGGCTGGATCTGACCCAAGCGGAAGCGGTTCGCGACCTGATCGATGCACAGACACTGACGCAGGCGCGCCAAGCCGCAAGCCAGATGGGCGGAGCGCTGAGCCGCCGCGCCGCGCCGGCCAAGCAATCGCTCGTGGAACTGATCGCGCTGCTCGAAGCCGGAATCGACTTTGCCGAAGACGACATCGACGTGACCCCGCAGGCCGAGATTGCGCGGCGGATCGAACAGATTATGCCGCCGCTCGCCGCACTGGAGGCCTCGTTCGCGCGCGGCCGCATTGTGCACGACGGCTTGACGATGGCGATTGTCGGCCGGCCTAACGTGGGCAAAAGCTCGTTGTTCAACCGGCTTGTCGAGCGAGACCGCGCCATCGTAACGGCGTCGCCAGGCACGACGCGCGATCTGGTCAGTGAACGCATCTCGATCGGAGGTATCCCGATTGAGCTTGTGGACACGGCAGGGTTCCGTGAAGGCGCACGCGAACTTCTGGAAGAAGCCGAACAACTTGGAATTCGCCGCAGCCACGAAGCACTGGCCGATGCAGCGCTGGTGCTGATCGTGCTTGATGCGACGCAGCCGCTGAACGATGAGGATCGCCGACTGGTTGCTGTGGTCGAGGGAAGGCCCGCGATTGTTGCGCTGAATAAGATGGATCTGCTGGAGGATCGATCGGAGCCTGGTCCTGGCGGCCAAGCCGCGCCTGCAGGTCTTGCTGCGATTTCAACTTCGGCGATTACGGGCGAGGGTATCGCCGCGCTTCGCGATCGAATCTTGTCGCTTGCTATTGGAGGTGCGGCAGCCGAACCCGGGATGTTGACCAATCTTCGCCAGCACCAGGCCGTCGCTACCGCGCTTTCAGCACTGGGGGATGCAGAGAAGGCCAACGCAAGTGGCATTCCCCACGAAATGATTCTGCTCGACCTCTATCGCGCGCTATGGGCTCTCGACTCGCTCACCGGCCAAACCACTTCCGACGATATTTTGAACTTGATCTTCTCGACCTTCTGCATCGGCAAGTAGGTAGAAGCTGTTTAGTATCAATAGTTTACATGAACTTTAGCGAACCAACAAATCCTGGCCCGTCTATCGATACTGATCCGCCGAGTCAAGAATTGACCGCACTCGATTGCACTGGTAATCGAACGAGAAGATCAGGCGTACGACAAGCCGACTAGAACGAAGCCGCTGGCGCGGCGGACACTGCCTCGATGTGCGGCTGCTAGCGGCGGTGGCTTCGATAGGTTGATTCACAAGGAAGGAGATCCTTGTGACCAACTTACGCAAGCGGATGCTGGAAGAGCTCCAGCGACGCAACTATTCCGAGAAGACGATCCACAGCTATTTTCGTACCGTTGGGCAGTTCGCTAAACACTTCGGAAAATCACCTGACCAGCTGGGGCCAGACGAGCTCAGAAGCTATCAGGCTTACCTGCTCTCAGAACGCAAGCTGGCGGTGGGAAGCGTGGTGGGCCGGGTCGCTGCGCTGCGGTTCTTCTTCGTTCGCACCCTGAAGCGACGCGACTTCTGGGAGGAGCTGCCTTATCCGAAGGACCCGAAGGATCGGCGCCGCCTGCCGACGGTGCTCAGTCTGGACGAGGTCGCTCGGCTGATCGATGCCGCCGGCAACCTCATGCAACGCGCC
>Ga0335085_10002737_pt1 | contig 32178 bp, 32 predicted proteins | sample Lox_Sample_45_FD_206712 | JGI IMG/M metagenome (GOLD analysis project Ga0335085, IMG submission 206712) | Soil microbial communities from Loxahatchee National Wildlife Refuge, Florida, United States - Lox_Sample_4.5 | ecosystem: Environmental > Terrestrial > Soil > Wetlands | place: USA... | reverse complement strand
CGCGGCGGGTTTTCAATCCCGAAATCCTTCTTCAGTTGCGTCGTGGCGAAAAAGATCTGGACCAACTTGCGGGACACGTCGCTCACCGCCAGCTGGCCGAACAGCTCGGCTTCCCGCTTCAACCCCGCGCGTATTCCATGGCGCATGCCGTACTCGACCGCTTCGAGCGCCGCGAGCGGAGCCGGATAATTGCCGCGCGTGGTCGCGAGTACCTGGCGACGGGCGGTGCGATACACGATGCTGCGTCCCAGCGGATTGCCGTCCAGCAGCCACCCCGCGGCCCTCCCCCCGGCGCGCCGGCGCTGCGGCCGCCACCCGCCCGCCAGTCGCCGGGCCGCGGCGAACGTGATGTCGCTCAGAATCGGGGGAGCGACCAGCTCATCGATCATCCCCAGCCGGAACGCCTTGGCCGCACGTTCCGACTTGCCGGCAAGAATGATGTCGAGCGCGGCGCGTACGCCGATGAGCCGCGGCAGCCGCTGACACCCTCCGGCGCCGGGCAAGATCCCCAGCTGCACTTCGGGCAGTCCGAGCTGCGTCTTCGGATGATCCGTGGCCACACGGTAGTGACAGGCGAGCGCAAATTCGAGCCCGCCGCCGAGACACGCACCGTGAATGCCCACCACGACCGGCTTCGGGAGGCGGGCGATCCGGTCCAGCATCTCCTGCCCGCCGGCCGAGAGTCGCTCCGCTTCGGCGGCGGTCTTGATCGCGACGAATTCCTCGATATCCGCGCCCGCGATGAAGACATCCCGCTTCCCCGACAGGAACACGATGGCGTGCACGTTGGGGTCGCGTCCCAGCGCCTCGAAGGTCGCCACGAATTCGTCGCGCACCGCCCGCGTAATCATGTTGACCGGCTCACCGGGCAGATCGAACGTCACGACCGCCACGTGGTCCGTGACCTCCCAGTGCAGGGCCGTGCTCATGGGCGTTCCAGCACCATCGCGAACCCCATCCCGCCCTGGGCGCAAATCGATACCAGCCCGAACTGGACCGCACGCCGCTTCATTTCGTTGGCGAGCGTGGTCACGAGTCGGGCGCCCGTGGCGCCGAACGGATGGCCAATCGCGATCGACCCACCCGTCACGTTGATGATGTCCTCGTTGATCTCCCATCCCTTGGACGCAAAGCCCTGCAGATTCGAGAGCACCTGAGCGGCGAACGCTTCGTGAATCTCGATGAGACCAAGATCCCCCCAGGCGATGCCCGCCCGCTCCAGGGCTTTCGGAACGGCCCAGATCGGCGCCTGGAGCAGCTGCCATCCCGGATCGACTGCCGCGACGGCGTATGAGCGAATAAACGCGAGAGGCTCATAACCCAGCGCACGAGCCCGCTCCTCGGCCATGAGGATGACCGCGGCGGCGCCGTCCGTGAGCGGGGACGAATTCCCCGCAGTGACGGAGCCGTACCGCCGATCGAACGCGGGTTTGAGTTTCGCGAGCTGCTCGAGCGACGAATCGCGGCGGATTCCGTTGTCCTGGGTGATGACCGCGCCGCTTCCTTTATCCGCAAACCACGGCACGATCTCGGCGGTAAGCCGGCCGTCGTCCGTGCCGCGGGCCGCGAGCTGGTGACTGCGAAGCGCCCAGCGGTCCTGCGCCTCACGGCTGATCCGGTTCTCCTTCGCCATCTTCTCGGCGGACTGTCCCATTGTTTCTCCCGTCGAGGGCTCTGCGATCGCGGGCGACACCGGGACGAGGTCACGCGGTCGGACGCGGCTGAAAGCCGCCACCCGGCGGCCGAAGGTCTTGGCGCGGCTGGCTTCGACCAGCACATCCGCCAGGCGCCGTGATGCCAGAATCGGGATATCGGACAGGGATTCGACGCCACCGGCCAGGGCCACGCTCAAATGGCCAAGCGTGATCTCATCGTGCGCATCCGCGATCGCCTGCGCCGCCGACGCGCAGGCGCGATTGACGGAATATGCCGGAATTTCGCGGGGGAACTGCGGCAGCAAACTCACCTCCCGCGCCACGTTGGGCACGAGGGCGGATGGAACCACCTGCCCGAACACGACCTGCTCCACGAGCGCCCCATCGATGTCGGTACGCTCGAGCAGTTCACGCGCGACGTACCGCGCCAGATCCACGGCGCGGGCCTCTTTCAACTCAGTTCCCGCTTTGGAAAACGGCGTTCGGCACCCGGCGATCACCGCAACGCGCCGCCGACCGTTCACTTGAGGCATTACATTCTCCTTCCGGCCCGCCTCGCTCGTCCGGCAACCCGCCGAGCGCGAGGTGCGAGGGGCAGACGCGGACCAAAACCTATCATCAGGCCCAGTGCCGGGCCAAGGCATACCAAAGGTGGAGACCGACCGGACGCGCGCGCTCGCCGCACTGAGCGCCGAGCCCGTGGATCTACTCGTGATCGGCGGAGGCATCAGCGGCGCCGGCATCGCGCGTGACGCGGCCCTGCGCGGCATTCGCACTGCGCTCGTCGACAAAATGGATTTTGGGGCGGGCACCTCTTCGCGCTCGTCCCGCCTCATCCACGGCGGCCTGCGGTATCTGGAACGCTTGGAGTGGGGTCTCGTGTTCGAGGCCGCCCACGAGCGGGCGGTGCTGCGCTCGATCGCACCCCATCTCGTCCGCCCGCTAGCGTTTCTGTTCCCGGTGTATCGGGGCGGCCGGATCGCCCCCTGGACTCTGCGCGCCGGGATGTGGCTCTACGACCTGCTCGGGGGTCGTAGCGCCCGCCGGCATCGCTGGCTGCGAAGGAAAGCCGTGGCACAGCTCGAACCGCGCCTCCGGTCGCGCGGGATCCGGGGCGCCGCGCTGTATTACGACGCCCAGGCGGACGATGCACGCCTGGTGCTCGCGACCTTGCGGAGCGCGACCGCCGCCGGCGCCAAAGCGATCAGCTATGCGCTGGTCACGGGTTTCACAAGAGCCGAGGGGACGGTTCGTGGCGCCGTCATCCGTGACATGCTGGACCCGAAACGGCGCGAGTACAGCGTTGCCGCGGCGGTGGTCGTGAACGCCGCGGGTCCGTGGGTCGACGCGGTGCGCCGGCTCGACGATCCCGGCGCTGTCCCCCTGCTCCGTCCCACGAAGGGCACGCACGTCCTGGTGCGCCGGGAACGGCTGGGCAACACCCACGCAGTCACGTTCCTCTCTCCGGTCGACGGCCGCGTGATGTTCGTTCTCCCGGCGGGCGACTTCAGTTACATCGGGACCACAGACACCGATGAGCCAGCCGATCCGGACGAGGTCCGTGCTTCCGGTGCGGACGCCGTGTACCTGCTGCGCTCCGCGAACGCGATGTTTCCAGACGCGCGACTCAGTCCACGAGACATCCTGGCAACCTGGTCGGGGATCCGGCCGCTGCTCGCGCCCGCCGATTCGCATGGTGCCAGCGGTTTGTCAGCGTCACAAGTGTCGCGCGAGCACCGGGTTCTCGAGGCCCCGAGCGGGCTGGTGACGATCGCCGGCGGCAAGCTGACGACCTACCGCGTGATGGGCCGCGAGGTGGTGGACCACGTCGCGCGCCGGCTCAGGAAGATGGATGGCCGGCCGATGGCGAGCCGCCCGCACACCGACCGTCTCCCGCTTCCCGGCGGCGAAGCCGCGGACCTGAACGTCGTGACGGCCAATCTGCGAGTGCGCGGCATTGCGGATCCCCACGCGGAGCACCTGGTCCGCCGCTATGGCAGCGAGGGCGCGGCGATCGCGAGTCTCGTGGAACGGGATCGCGCCCTGGGTGAACCGATCGCGCCCGGCCGGCCGGAGCTGTGGGCCGAGGTCGTGCACGCGGTGGAGCGTGAGATGGCCGTGCGGCTCTCCGACGTGATGATTCGCCGGCTGCATCTGTTCTACGAGGACGCCGACCAGGGCCGCCGCGTCGCTCCCCGGATCGCCGCGCGAATGGCCCAGCTGCTCGGATGGGACGAGCGGCGCCGGGCGGTTGAAATCGAAGACTATGAACGCGAGATCGCGCGGGGACGGGCATTTCTTCGGGAGGTGCCGCGCGCTACCCCCGAGTCCGTTTCCTGACGGCGTTATCGTCGCCGGCGTAGCTGTCGGATGAAGTCATCGAGCAGCAGGAATTTTTCGAAAAGCACGACGCCTTTGCGCTTGCGGCCAAACTCCGCGAACAAGCCGCGGAGCCGGCCGCGGCGGGCCACGTAGATGCGGAACGTCTCGGCAAAATCCTCCTCCGGATGCGTAGCGGCGTACGCCGTGACGTAGTTGGCGAGTGTCGTCGTGACACCGTGTCGCTCGAAATCGACCCAGCGGGAATCCGCCACGCGGTACGCCTTCGCGACCTCACCGAACGCCCTGCGAAATCGCAGCGACCGCGCGAACGACCAGTGATGATACAGGAACGAGTGACCGAGCTCGTGGAGTACCAGCCCCGACAGGAGCTTCCACGATATCTCGCGTCGCGAGCGTTTCTTGAGGACGTAGCCTCGGTCGAGCTCGACCATCTTGGGAGTTTGATGCCGGACTCCCGACACTCCGGGCCGCAACAGCAGGCGGTAGTGCCAGTCGCCGATGCGCGTGGACATGAGAAGTTGCCGCGCCCGTAGCGCGGCCGGGGCGATGAGATCCCGGCCAGTCGCGTCGTGTCCGCACCACGGACAAAAGTCCATCCAGTCGTCGACACCCTTGTCGCAATGCGGGCAAACGTTATCGAAGCGCTGGTAGCGCCAATGCTGGCGTCGCCCGCACCATGGGCAGTAATGCATCGGGTACATGACGCCGCCACCGCACCCATGCTCACAACGGCGCTCGAAGCGAAATCCCTTGGGGGCCTTGAGGGGGACGAGGCTCGAGTCCGGGTCGGCGATATTCCGGCCACACCACGGACAGAACGCGAATCGGTCGGATACCATCCAGCGACAGTAGCGGCACTCGGCATTGGTTCGCCGTCGGGCGTCACGCCACTCGAGACTGCGCCCGCAATCCGCGCAATGTGACCAGAATCGCTCGAGCTCGGCGCGGCACGTCGGGCAACGGAGCTCCGGCGTGGGAGCGGCGGGCCGCCGGCGCGCGATCACAAGGGCTCCCGCTTACCGCGGCTCCTGGCCGCGGATGGCGGATGCGGTGTTCGCCGCGTCCGCGCGGGCATCGCGCTCTGCCCGGGCAGCTTCGTACTCGTCCACCAGACGCCGCATCATTGCCGCCCGCTGTTCGTAGAGCCGCTTGAGCGATCGTGGCCGATGCCGGGCGAGCGCGTACGTCGCGAGCACCGGGAGCGCCACGGTGTTGTCGAGATAACACACCACGGTGCCGGGCAGCTTGTCGGGATCGACCTTGCCCCAGCTCACGGCCTCCGATGGCGTGGCGCCGGAAAGCCCTCCCGTATCGGGCCGGGCGTCGGTGATCTGGAGATAATAGTCGTGGCCCTTTTCGCTGATTCCCAGTACTTCCTGGATTTGTGGTTCGGTCTGGAGTACAAAATTCTTGGGACTGCCGCCGCCGATGAGCAGGACGCCGCTTTTTCCGCCCGCCGCCTTTGCGGCGAAGACGATTGCGGCGGTTTCGTTCACATCCGTGCTGACGTCGAACCGCAGCTTGCTGCCGGCGAGCGCCTGTTCGGCAATGTTCATCCCAATGGAGGAGTCGCCCGGCGACGACGTGTAGATCGGTACGCCAAATTCGTGCGCCGCGCTCAAGACCGAGCGATGGTTGAGGCCGAGGGCGCGTTCGCGCTCCCGGACGTAGCCCCCGAGGAGATAATGATATTCGGCCGTGCTCATCGCCCGCTGAAATTCGGGACGCGCGGAGATCTCGCGGATGTACGCGTCGGTCGAGAGCAGCACTCGATAATCGAAGAAGACGTCGTAGATCCGGACGACGCCGTGCTCGCGCAGCTCCACATCGTCGGCGAACGGAGTTCCCCTGTGCATCGCGAGGCCGATGCCGAAATGGGCGTCGTGGTAGAGGTTCGCCCCCGTCGAAACGATCCAGTCCACGAACCCGGCTTGCATCAGTGGGATGATGGTCGACATCCCCAGCCCTGCCGGCGTCATCGCGCCGGTGAGACTCATGCCGACCGTGACATCGTCCTCGAGCATACGTTCCGTAAACAGCCGGCAAGCCTCCGCCAGGCGGCCGGCATTGTACGCCAGAAACGCATTGTCCACGAGCTCCGGGATCGTCTCGCGCCCCGTGAGCGGCGCCGGATCGATGCGGCGCCCCCGCAGATGGTTCTGCTCGGGGCTCATCGGTTGCCGGGGGACGGAACGGCCATCGACCGAGTGCGACGGTCGCGGGCGCGGACCACGACAGCGACGGCTTCTTCAGGGTCGTCCGTCACCTGGAAGAGCGACAGGTCGGTGGTCGCGATCTTTCCCTCGCCCGCAGCCCGATCACGCAGCCACTCCACGATGCCATGCCAGTATGCGCGCCCGAACAACACGACAGGAAAGTTCTTTACTTTGCCCGTCTGGATCAGCGTGAGGGCCTCGAACAACTCGTCCAGTGTTCCGTACCCGCCGGGAAACACAATGAATGCCGTGGCGTACTTCACAAACATCGTCTTGCGAACGAAGAAATAGCGGAACTGGATGAGCCGTTCGACGTACGGATTCGTCCCCTGCTCGAACGGCAGCTCGATATTGCAGCCGATCGAGAGTCCGTTCCCCTCCTGGGCGCCGCGATTGGCCGCCTCCATGATCCCGGGGCCGCCGCCGGTAATCACCGGAAACCCCTCCTGCGCGAGCCGCCGGGCCGTCTGCACGGCCTTTTCGTAATACGGATCGTCAGGACCAGATCGTGCCGATCCGAAAATCGTGACGGCGTTTGTGACATCGGAAAGGGTGTCAAATCCTTCGACGAACTCCGCCATGATGCGCAGAACGCGCCACGGGTCGGTCCGTGTGAATGCCCGGCGTTCGCCGGGGTACGGGGTGAGGAGCCGCTCATCCTCCGTAACCGGATTTGTCGAGCTGCCGGTCAACCGCTGATCCATGGTCATCGCCGTACGTTCAAGAGGAGGTCAGGAGCGCCAAGCCCGGCCCGTAATAGGGCGTGGAATATACCGAAGGCGGCTTAGATTGAGGAACGATGCCTGCGTCCAACGGCTGGAAAGCGCTGTACTTGCGGCTCACCCTCCGGGCCCTGGTGAACCCGCGTCTGGCCCTGGACTTGCTGCGCCTCGCATGGAGTTTTCGGTCACGGGACTGGTATCGTGAGCCCCCATATCTTCCCCTTCCCCCACGCGAGTACCTCCGGTGGCGCATGTTTACGGCGTATGGAGATGAAGCAGCCGTACCCCCGGTGGAAGACGTGGTCCGTTTCGCTCGTTGGCGCCGAGAGGTGATGGGCCTGTGACAAGCGGCAGGGTGGGCAACGCGGCGACGCGGAGCGCGCAACTGAAGGACCGCGCACTCGCCTTGGGTTTCGATGGAGTTGGGATCACGACCCTCGAGACGAACGCGCATGCCGGGGAGCTGGACGAGTGGCTGGCTCGGGGATATGCGGGATCGATGACGTACCTCCATCGCCAGGCGGAACGCCGTAAGTCGCCCGCGGGCATCTGGCCCGATGCGCGATTCGCCGTCGTCACGCTCAGTAACTACTACCGCGACATGCCAGAGCCCGCGGGTCCCCGGATCGCGCGCTACGCGCGGTCGATCGACTACCACCGAACAGTCGGTCGAAAACTCGGGCGGCTCGGCGACAGCTTGCGCGAGCTCGCCCCAGGGGCGGAGACCCGCGCGTATGTCGACGCGGGCCCCGTTCCCGAGCGCGAGCTTGCCGTCCGAGCCGGACTCGGGTGGATCGGGAAGAACATGATGCACATTAATCCCACACTCGGGTCGTTCACGTTCATCGGTGTGCTGCTCACGAACGCGGCGCTCGTGCCCGATCTCCCGTACGCCGCGGACCGGTGTGGCTCGTGTCGCCGCTGCCTCGAGGCCTGTCCGACGCAGGCGTTCGTGGCGCCGCACCTGATGGATGCCCGCCGTTGCATCGCGTATCTCACGATCGAGCATCGGGGGCCATTCGACGACGAACAGCGGCGCGGCATCGGCGACTGGCTGTTCGGATGCGACGTTTGCCAGGATGTGTGCCCGTGGAACGAGAAGTTCGCCGGGGAGTCTCAGCGCGACCCCGACTTCGCGCTGCCACCTGAGCTCGCGCATGTCGATGCCGGCGAGTTCGAAACGCTGGGGGAAGACGAGTTCAATGCGCGCTTCGGCGCGCTGCCTTTCGAGCGGGCGGGGCTCGCCGGAATGCGGCGCAACGCGGCCGCGGTGCGCCACAACCAGACGGTACGATGAGCGAGCGACTCGTCCTCGGCCGGGAGCGCCTGGCCGAGCTGCAGCACCGGCTGGCGGACGGGCTCGCGAAGATCGACCCGCATCACCGACTCGCGGGCCGTCCGGTGAGTTATCGCGTCATCGATGGCCAGGCGTTCGAAATCACCTTCCGCGATGTCCCGGGAATCGCGGAAGCCGAGCTGCTGGGCATGAAGCGATTGATCGGGTGTGAGTGCTTCTGCACCGTTACGCCCCAGACGCGGGAGAGCGTGGTCGTCCGCATCGTGGTGCCGCTGCGCAGCTAGCCGCGACCACCCGCCATCAGGCGCGCCTCCGGCCGCCCTCGGAGCGTGAGCATCGCCACGATGCCGAGCGCAGGTCCGAGCGCGAGCACGCTCATGCTCCACTGCCATCCAATACGGGCGGCAAGAACGGGAAGCAGATAGATCGTCGCCGTCGTGAGCAGAAAACCCAGGCACGTTTGCAGCGTCAGAGCCGTTCCCACGTACTCGCGCGGCGCCAGCTCGCTGACGGCGGCCGAGAACTGGGCGGAGTCGGCCACGACCGCCACACCCCAGATGAGAAGCACGGCGCTCAAAATGGCCACCGGTTTCCCGAAGACCAATCCCGACCCGATCGCGCAGCTCCCGGAGAGGGCCATAGCCACGGAGGTGACGCGGGTTCGACCCCATTGATCCGCCCATTTGCCCGCCAGCCAGCAACCGACCGCGCCTGCGGCGATCACCGCGAACGCGAGCGTCGCGGGAAAGCCGCCGGCGGCGGCCGCATCGCGCCCACCCTTCCTTGCCACCTCGCTCTCAGCAATGAAAACGGCGATCCAGGTCCACATGGCATAAAGCTCCCACATGTGTCCCAGGTAGCCGCAATTCGCGAGCAGCACCGCGCGATCCCGCACGAGCTGTGGCACGGCGGCCCAGCTGAACGGGGGTGAAGGAGTCGAGTAGGGCCCCTCTCGTGGGAGCAACAATACCAGCACGCCTCCGGCGAACGCCGCGAACGCCGCGGTGGCGAGAACTGATTGCCACTCGGACCCATGGACGAAGGCACGCACGAGGTGCGGGCTCGCGGACCCGACCGTCAGCGCGCCGACGAGAATCCCGATGGCGCGGCCTCGCATTTCCCGGAACCATTGCGCCGCGATTTTCATCCCCGGCGGATACACACCCGCGAGCGCCGCCCCCGTTACTGCCCGCAGCGCGATCGCCGTCTCCGGCCCAGGCGCCAAAATCACGCCGAGCGTGGCCGCGCCGGCAATCCATGCACACACGGCTACGAGACGAGTGGGGGACCAGAGATCCGAAAGCGTGAAGATTGCGCTCACCAGTGCACCGAACACGAAGCCGAGCTGTACCGAAATCGTGAGCGATGCCGACTCTCGGGGCCCCAGGTGCCAATGCTGTACGAGCGCCGGCGCGACGGCGGACGCGCTGAACCAGGGACTCATCGCGAGCAGCTCGGCCGCGGCGAGCAGCGCCAGGACGCGCCGGGGCGTCACATCCCGGTAGGGTGGTCGAGGAATGTCCAGGGAAGGTGAAACTTCTCGCTCACGTGGGCTGCCAGCGCCTTGACGCCGACTGTTTCCGTTGCGTAGTGACCACCGAACAGCACGTTCAAGCGCCGCTCTTCCGCCTCGAAGAACGTGTGATGGGCACCTTCGCCGGTCAAATACGTATCGAGGCCGGCCGCTTCTGCCTGAGCGATGAACGAGCCACCGGAACCGGTGAGAACGCCAACGCGCCGCACGCGAGCCGGTCCGAACGGAAGTACCCGCGGAGTCGCGCCGAGCACGGATGTGATCCTGGCGGCGAGATCGTCGCGTGAAGTGTCCAGCTCACCCCAGAGACCGATGACGATGCCGTACTCCTCCCCGAACGAGCCCGCGACGCGTATTCCAAGCGCCCGCGCGAGCACGGCGTTGTTCCCCACTTCCGGGTGTACATCCAGTGGAAGGTGCGCTGAGTAAACCGCAACATTGTGACGAATCAGGCCGGCCAACCGGTGGTAGCGATGCGCCGTCAGGCGCTCGCTCCCACCCCAGAACATTCCGTGGTGCACAAGCAGGAGGTCTGCCCCCGCCCCGACCGCCTGGGAGATGCTCGCCTGGGAGAAATCCACTGCGGCGGCGACGCGGGTCACGGTTCCGGCATTCTCGAGCTGCAGGCCATTGAGCGCGCGCGGTGAGTCCGGGACGCTGGAAATCCTGAGGTACCCGTCCAGGTACTGCACCAGGTCCGCCAAGTGCATCGTCAGATTTTCACTATCGCGACACTAACAAAGCATTTAGGTGACAGCAAAGAGAGATTCCCACATGATGCGACAGTGTATCTAGTTGGTGTTGTGTGGATTGGAGAATCCACATGCGGGAAACGGCGAGATGTGGACAATTCGTCATCACTTGGCTGCGGCGAGTTGTTTCGTTTCTCCTTTGCCTGCTTCAACCGGTTCCAGTTTCTCCCCCATGCGCACGACGCCGTTGATCTCTCCTCCCTCGTGGACCAACAGCTTCTTGCAGGTCACGTCGCCGTGCACCACGCTCGCCGTCTGAATCTCCACCCGTTCGTCCGCGATCACCGTGCCGCGCACCTCGCCTCCGACGATGGCCTCGCGGGTGATGATGTCTCCCTCGACTTCGCCGCCTTTTGCCACGAGCACCTGCCGGCCGGCCCGCACTGTGCCGATCACCGAGCCTTCGATCTTGACCACACCGTCGGCCGTGATGTCGCCGACGACGCGCATGCCCGAGCCGATGATCGACAGGGCGCTTTCCGACTCGCTTGTCCCCTGCCCTCGTTCCGTGAACATCGCCACGTCAGTGGTCCTCCTTTGCGATCGTAAGCGGATCGAGCGATTTCCCGTCGCGGCGGACTTCGAAATGCAGATGAGGAGCACTCGAGCGTCCGGTATTGCCGGAGAGTGCGATCACCTGCCCCGCGAAAACGGTATCACCATTCTGTACGAGCAACCGTGACGCGTGACCGTACATCGTCTCGTATCCGCTCGGATGTTTGAGCAGAACGAACAAGCCGTACGCGCTGTCGGCACCGGCGGCCTCCACCACGCCGCCTCCGGAAGCGCGTACCGCGGAGCCGATCGAGACGGCGATATCGATTCCCGGGTGACTTTCCGCGGGGTCCCCTTCCCCGATCTGCTGACGGGTGATGAACCCCTGCTCGTCGAGCGGCCAATGACTGGGCTCCGACAGTCCCGCTTCGTACCGCGGCTCAGCTTTTCCTGAGCGCACCCGAACGGGTAACGCCCGGATCAACCCCGCCGTCTCGACGGTCGGCGCCGTTTCTTGAGGAGCACGCACTCCCAGGAGCTGCCGCATGGCCTGGTAATTGGCCTCGGCGCGATTCAATGCGGCCGCCAACTGCGCGACCCGACCATTCTCGGTCCGGAGTCGGGCGATTTCCTGTTCGAGTCCGGGGACGCGAGCCGCGGCGTGGGTGATCGGCGCGGCAAAGGCGAAGAACAGAACGACAAGGAGCGCCACCGTCACCGCGCCCCACTTCCCTGCCTCGAGGGCCCAGAGCGGTACTCGATATTGTCGCGAGGTCAGATCGCCGTCCACGTGGACGACCATCGTGACGCTCTTGCCTTTCATCCGTCGAACGGTGCCCCGAGCAGCAACTCGAGCAAGCGCGCGAGATCGTCGTTCGAAAAAAACGCGAGGTGGATCTGTCCCTTTCCCTTCGCGCGCAGGGTCACACGCACGTCGGTACCGAAATGCTTGCGCAACGCGTCCTCGACGCGCCGAACCTCGGGAGCCGGGCCCGCGCCGCGCTTCATGCGCGGACGGCGGTGGGGGGCCCGGCCACCGCGCGCCCGATCCTCGATCTCGCGCACGGATAGTCCCTGCGACACGGCCTCGCGTGCCAGCGTCGTGACGAGCGCCGGGTCGTCGATCGCGAGCAACGCGCGCGCGTGGCCCACGGACAGCTGGCCACTATGGAGGAGCGCGAGCACCGCGGCGGGCAGCTTGAGCAGACGCAGCGCGTTGGCGATGGTGGAACGGTCACGCCCCACCGCCCCGGCAACGTCGTGCTGCGTGAGCTTGAATTCGTCGATCAACCGTTCGTAGCCGCGCGCCTCGTCGAGTGGCGAGAGATCGTCGCGCTGCAGGTTCTCGATCAGCGCGAGCGTCAGAAGCGTGCGATCGTCTACATCGCGCCGCACGGCGGGAATGCGTTCCCAGCCGAGCGCCTTGCACGCGCGCAGCCGCCGTTCGCCGGCGATCAGCTCGAACTTCGCGCCGCGACTCCCCGCGGGCACGCTGCGCACCACGACGGGCTGCAAGAGACCCGCCTGGCGAATCGATGTCTTCAGCTCCTCCAAAGCGGCCGGATCCACGTCGCGCCGCGGTTGCAGGGGATTGGAGCGAATCTCGGCGATCGGCAGCTCGACGAGGCTGCCCTCGCGTTCCGCGTCCTCGCGCGATGGACCGAGTAATGCTTCGAGACCGCGTCCCAGGCGACGTCGACCGGCGACGACTTCCGTCATGCGGGCACCTCCGGCAGCGGTTGATCGGCGTCAACCGGCAGCGCAGGGGAGGGGGAGGGAGCAGCAGCAGGGAGGACGTCCGGATGCTCGACGCGGCGGATCAGCTCCTGCGCCACGGCGAGATAACTACGGGCGCCAACCGACTGCACGTCGTACAGCAGGATTGGCTTGCCGAAACTCGGCGCTTCGGCCAGCCGCACGTTGCGGGGAATGGTGATACTGAACATCCGCGCGCCGAAATACTCCTGCGCCTCTTCCGCCACCTGTTTACAGAGATTGAGCCGCGCGTCGTACATCGTGAGCAACACGCCATCGATCGCGAGTGCGGAATTGAAGTTTCGTTGCACGAGCTTGATCGTGTTCAGCAACTGCGACAGCCCTTCCAGCGCGTAGTACTCACACTGGATCGGAATGACCACGCTGTCCGCGGCGGTCAGCATGTTCAACGTCACGAGGCCGAGCGAGGGAGGGCAGTCGATCACGATGTACTGGTATTCGTCGCGAATGCTCGCGAGCGCGCGCCGCATCGCCGTCTCCCTGGACGAGCGGTTCACGAGCTCCAGCTCGGCCCCGACCAGGTCCTGAGTCGCGGGGATCAGATCGAGATATGGAAAATGCACGTGAGGGAATCGGGCCTTGCTGAGCGCGCTGCCTTCGAGCAAGGCGTCGTAAAGGGACACCCGAATGCGATCGCGCTCGATGCCGACGCCGCTCGTGGTATTCCCCTGGGGATCGGCATCGACCAGCAGTGTCTTGCGCTCCGCCGTCGCGAGCGAGGCAGCAAGGTTCACCGCGGTCGTGGTCTTGCCCACGCCGCCTTTCTGATTGGCGATGGCGATGACGCGAGACATTGGCAACTTATTTATTCACAATAGTTTATATAATTGGACAAGGACGCGATAGAATATAGGATATCGTACCGGAACCGTAAAGAGCGACGTTTCACGTGAAACATCGGATAAGCAGTTGCCCGACTCTTGCTTACGCGCGGCGACGCCGGACGGTTTCGAGCACGAGATTCTGCAGGTCTGATGGCGACACCCCCGGAACCCGCGCGGCCTGCGCCAGCGTCGTTGGGCGTACGCGGTCGAGTTTCTGTCGTGCTTCTGTCGCGAGGGTGGCGAGCTCGAGATAAGGAAGATCCGCCGGCAGTGAAAACGCCGCGAGCTCTGCCAGCCGCTCGGCCGCGTCACGCTCACGAGCGAGATACCCTTCGTACTTGATTTCGATCTCCGCCGCCGTCACCGCCTCGAGCGAATCCTCCACCTGCACACCAGCCGCACGGAACAGTGCGGCAAGCGACACCCCGGGACGGCGCGCCAGCGCCGCGACCCGCTCCGGCTCCGCGAGTGCCGTGCCCGAAGGCGCGAGCGCGACCGAGGCTTGCTCGGGCGCTATCGTCGTGGACTCGGCGACCCGCAGGAGCCGCTCTTCCTGTTCCAGCCGCCGCTCAGCGATTGCGATTTCCGCGGCGTTCGGCAGTCCCAATCGCCGCGCAAGATCGAACAGCCGCCGCAGCGCGTTATCCTGCCGCAGCAACAAGCGGAACTCGGAGCGCGACGTGAACAACCGGTACGGCTCGTCGACTCCCCGCGTCACGAGGTCGTCCACGAGCACGCCGAGGTAGGCGGCGTCTCTGGCCAGCACCACCGGCTCCTGGTCGCGCAGCCGGCGCACCGCATTGATGCCGGCGATAACGCCCTGTCCGCCGGCCTCTTCGTATCCCGTCGTTCCATTGATCTGGCCCGCCAGGAACAAGCGCTCGATCGGCTTCGTCTCGAGCCAGGGAGTGAGCTGGGTGGGCGGGTAATAGTCGTACTCGATGGCGTACCCCGGCCTCGTCACCCGGGCATGCTCCAGGCCTGGAACGGTGTGGATGAACTCGAGCTGCACAGAGAGGGGCAGGGAAGTGGACAGACCATTCACGTACAGCTCGTGCGTGTCCAGCCCCTCAGGCTCGAGAAAGACCTGATGCCGTTCCGCATTGGGGAACTTTACGATCTTGTCCTCGACGGACGGGCAGTAACGCGGGCCCCGTGAGGCGATGGCTCCGCCGTACAACGCCGACTCGTGCAGGTGGCGCAGAATGATTTCCTTGAGAGGCGCACCCGCCCACGTGATCCAGCAGGGCACCTGCCGCGGCCAGTCGTGCCGTTCGTAGAACGAAAACCGGAAATCGGTCCGCTCGCCGTCCTGACGATCGACCTTGGACCAGTCTACCGAGCGGCCATCCACGCGAGGCGGAGTACCGGTCTTGAAACGGGAGACCGCGAAACCGAGCTGCTCGATCTGCTCGGCAATCGCCTGCGCCGGTGGATCGCCCATGCGCCCCGCCGGTATCCGAGTCTCGGTCCCCATATGAATCCGGCCGCGGAGAAACGTGCCGGCGGTGATCACGACCGCGCGGGCGAGCAGGTCGCGACCATCGGCGAGCGTCACGCCGCGAACGCCGTGGCCATCCACCAGTAGGCGGTCGACCGTACCCTGCGTGAGATCGAGGTCCGGGAACGCTTCGAGGATCTGTCGAACCGCGCGGCGGTACAGTGTCCGATCGCACTGCGCCCGCGGCGCCCACACGGCGGGGCCCTTGGACCGGTTCAGCATGCGAAACTGGATCGTGGCGCGGTCAGCGGCCCGGCCCATGACCCCACCCAAGGCATCGATCTCTCGAACGACCGTACCCTTGGCAATCCCGCCAATGGCGGGATTGCAGCTCATGTGGCCGATGGTATCGAGATTGGAGGTGACGAGCAGGGTGCGAGCGCCGAGGCGAGCCGACATGACAGCGGATTCGGTACCGGCGTGACCACCGCCCACAACGATGACGTCAAAGGACATAGTGAGTAGGAAGGTAGTCCGATAGGAAATGCAAAAGCTAGACGTACAGACGCATAACGGGTCGGAGTTTAACGGGTTCTCGGAAGGGCGCCTTCCGCATCTCGCCCGTTGCCCCTGCTAGCTCGCCTTGACCCAGCGCACTAGTTCTCTAACGTTGGGCCGCTTGCCCGTCATGAGGATCCCGACTCTGTAGATCCGCGCCGCGATCCATGTCGTTCCTACGACCCCCACCACCAGCAGGACCAGCGACACCACCAGGTCAGTCAACGGCAGGTCCCCCGCCGCCCACCGTACCGGCATCGCGATCGGTGAGGTGAAGGGGATAAGGGACAGGAGAATCGAAAATGTCGAGTTGGGATCCCCGATCAGAACGAACAGCGAGACGAACGACAGCAGGAGTACGAGGACGATCGGCTGCTGCGCTTGCTGCGCTTCTTGCTCCGAGGATGACATCGCTCCCGCTGCGGCGAACATCGCCGAGTACAGAAAAAATCCTCCGAGGAAGTAGGCGGCAAAAACACCGCCGGTGGCGGCGGAAACGTGGGGGATCTCGAACAACGCGGGGCCCTGATCGGCACCGAAATACGCCGCCAGCGTCGCCCGCTCGCTGAGCATGAGCTTCCCCGCGATGGCCCAGATCAAGAGCTGGAGCAGCGACACGGCTCCAACGCCGATCACCTTTCCGAGCAGCAGTGTGAACGGCCGCACCGATGACACGAGCACTTCCACGATACGGGTCGTTTTCTCTTCGAGCACCGAGCTCTTCACATTGACGCCGTACATGAGAATCGTCGTGTAGAGAATAGTTCCCATCAAGTACGCGAGCGAGAACGACTGAGTCGAGCTTTCCCCTGTCGTCTGGGCAGCCGAGATCTTTCGCGTCGCGAGCCTGAGCGGCAATTGCGCGCGCGCGAGGACCCGCGCATCGACTCCGGCCCGTTCGAGCCGCGTCCCGATCACGACCACTCCCAAGGTTCGCTCGAGCTCCTGCATGTCCCGCAGCGACGACACGTTCGTCCCGCGATACTCAGCCGAGCCGTTGCCGACCAGGCTGTCGTCCACGATGAGCAGTCCGTCAAGCGCCTTCGTGGCGGTGGCTCGAGTGAGCGAATCGATGACCCCGGGATGGCGTACCACGCGGGTGGCCGAGAACGTTCCGCCGGCTGAGAGGGCGACGGTGACCTGTTTTCCGAGGTCGGTGGTCGTGCCGTCCACCACGGCGATGCGCCGCGCGCCGCCCGATCCCATGAACATCATCGGGAGCACGAAAATCGCCGCGAACAGGACGGGAAGGAGAATCGCGGAAATCCAGAACCAGCGGCTGCGCACCCGCTCGACGAATTCTCGCCGGATCACGGCGCCGACTTTAGACATTCTCGGAATCGCCATTCCGCGCGGTATCGGGCTCCGCCGCGTCGCCCACGAGATCGACAAAGATTTTGTGAAGTGAAGGCTCGACGAGTTGGAAGCGCGAAAGCCGCGCACCGGACCGCACCAGGGCACGCAGCAGCTCCTGGGGGTCGGCACCGGGCACGAGCTCGAGTTCGGCGTACTGCCCGTAGTCGTCCACTTTGCTGACGACGCGCGCGTCACTGAACAGGGCGGCCGCATTGCCGGCGGCGCCGTCGAACGCGATGGCTATATGCTGTCTCGATGATGGCCGCTTGATGTCGCTAAGCGAACCATCCACCAGTTTGCGCCCGCGGGCGATGATGCAGAGCTGGTCGCACAGTTTCTCGGCCTGTTCCATGATGTGGGTCGAGAAGAGCACGGTCACGCCACGCTGGCGCAGCTCGAGCACCGTGTCCTTCAAGGCCTGGGCATTCACCGGATCGAGTCCCGCGAACGGCTCATCGAGCACGACCAGCTCCGGCTCGTGCAGCAGCGTCGAGATGAACTGCACTTTCTGCTGCATGCCTTTGGACAACTCGTCGATGCGCCGCATCCGCCAGCTCGCGAGCCCGAACCGCTCGAGCCACTGCTCCGCCCGCAGGCGAGCCGTGGCGCGTGGCACGCCTTTCATTTGCGCCAGGAAGACGAGCACATCGAGCACACGCATCTTGCGGTACAGGCCGCGTTCCTCGGGGAGATATCCGATGCGTCCGGTTTGATCGCGTCCACTCCCGGTTGCCCCGAATACGGCTACGCGGCCGGAATCCGCGAGGAGAATGCTGAGGATGATGCGAATCGTGGTTGTCTTCCCGGCGCCATTCGGCCCGAGCAAGCCGTAGATGACGCCCTTGGGAACGACAAGCGAGAGATTCTCGACCGCGGTGTGGCCGGCGAAACGCTTCGTGATGCCTTGTAGCTCGACGACCGGTGGTGGAGTCAGCGTGACGCCGTTCCAGAGGACTTGAGCGCGTCCTGCAACGCATTCCAGGGAAGGAGCGCACACTTGACGCGCACGGGAAACCTGGCCACTCCGACCAGCGCGCGCAGATCTCCCAAGGATTTGTCCCGCGCGGCGGCCTCATCTCCGTGCATCATGGCGCTCATTCTCCCGGCGAGCGAGAGGGCTTCCGTGAGCGGACGGTCCTTGATCACCTGCGTCATCATCGACGCCGCGGCCTGCGAAATGGAGCAACCCCGCCCTACGAACCGCACATCCGTGATCACGTCGTTCTGGACGCGCAGCTCGAGATCGACCTCATCACCGCAGAGCGGATTATTCAATGCCGCACCGTGTGTCGGCTGCTCCAGTTTCCCCTTGTTGCGCGGTCGGCGGTAATGATCGAGGATCAGCTCCTGATAGAGTTCTCCGAGATCGGGCAGCGTCGCCGGGGACGGAGGGGCGGGGGAGCGGGGTCCTGGTGGGGACTCAGGCGGGCACATAGCCGAAGAGCGCCCCGGCCTTCACGAGCGATTCCGAAAGCAGTGTGACATCCTGGAGATCATTGTAGAGATAGAATGACGCCCTGGCAGTGGCTGCGACATTCAGCCGGCGCATCAGCGGTTGGGCGCAGTGATGGCCGGCGCGGATGCAGACCCCGTCCTGATCGAGAATGGTCGCGAGATCGTGCGGGTGGATGTCTCCATACGTGAACGATACCACGCCCGCACGGTGCTCCGCAGGACCGTAGATCGTGATCCCCTCAATTTTCGACAGGTGATCCATCGCGGCGCGGGCGAGCGTGGATTCGTGCGCCGCGATCTGCTCCATGCCGATCGTCTCGAGGTAGTCGATCGCGGCCGCGAGCCCGACCGCACCCTCCACATTCGGCGTTCCCGCCTCGAACTTGTGCGGCGGGTGTTTGTACGTCGAATGATCATCCCACACTCGGGAGATCATTTCGCCGCCGCCGTGGTACGGCGGCATTGCCTCGAGCAACGCGGGCTTCGCCACGAGGGCGCCGGACCCCATGGGCCCGAGCATCTTGTGACCGGACAGCGCGTAGAAGTCGCAGTCCAGCGCCTGCACGTCCACGCGCAGATGCGGGGTCGACTGGGCGCCATCGACCAGTACCACCGCCCCCGCGCCGTGCGCCAGCGCGATCAGCTGTGGCGCGGGATTGATGGTCCCGAGCGCGTTCGAAACGTAGGGGAAGCAGACGATCTTGGGCGCCCGCTCGAGCGCCCGACCGAAGGCGGCGAGGTCGATCCGGCCGTCTTCCGTGACCTCCACCATCCGCAGCGTAGCGCCCTGCGCTTCGCACAACAGCTGCCAGGGGACGAGATTCGAGTGGTGATCCATGGCGGTGACGACAACGGTATCGCCCGCCCGAACGGTGGCGCGCCCGTAGGCGGCCGCCACCAGATTGATCGCTTCCGTCGTGCCCCGCGTGAAGACCACGCCGTCCGGGCTCCACGCATTGACGAACCGCGCCACGCGCCCCCGCGCGGATTCGTAGGCTTCCGTCGCCCGAACCGCGAGCTCGTAAGCGCCGCGGTGCACATTGGCGTTGGTGGTTCGGTAATAGCCCACGATCGCTTCGAGCACAGACTCGGGTTTCTGGGTGGTTGCGGCATTGTCGAGGTACACGAGCCGCCGGCCATTTTCCTGCCGCGTGAGGAGCGGGAAGTCGCCGCGCAGGCGCGCCGCGTCGAGCATCAGCGTCCGGGACCCGCGTTCCGGCGGCCGCCGGCGGTGCGTTCGGAGAGCCGCGCGCGAATAGTTCGCTCGAGCCCGCGCCGCAGCTCTTCGTGCCGCACGCGGTCGAGAATTTCGGCGGCCAGTCCGTACGTCAACATGGCCGCGGCCGTCTCAAGCGAGAGCCCACGGCTCCGGAGATAGTAGAGGCCCGTCTCGTCGAGCGGCCCGACCGTGGATCCGTGCGTGCACTTCACGTCGTCGGCGTAGATCTCGAGCTGTGGCTGGCTGTCCGCCCTGGCGTCCGCCGAAAGCAGCAAATTATTGTTGGTCTGCTTCGAATCCGTGCGCTGCGCGCCCGGGCGCACGATGATTCGGCCGCTGAACACGCCGTGCGCCTGCTCCCCAACGATGCCGTTGAAGAACTCGTGACTCGTGCCGTGTGGCTTGGCGTGATCGATCACGGTGTGGTGATCCGCATGCTGCCGGCCGCGCAAGAGATAGAACCCGTTCAACACGAGCTCCGCGCCCGGACCGTCGAGCACGGTCTGCACGTCGTGGCGGACGAGCGCCCCGCCCAGAGCGAACGGGTGCAGGCGCACGCTGGAATCGCGACCCTGACGCGCGTGCGTGACCGCGATCTGAAAGGCCCGCCGGCTCTCCCGCTGCACCCGGACGTATTCGAGCTCCGCCCCGTCCGCCACGGTCACTTCACTCACCGCGTTGGTCCAATAGACCTCGTCGGCGAGGGTTACGTAGTGCTCGAGAACGGTCGCCTGTGCACCCGTTTCGAGCACGATGAGCGCACGGGGATGCGTCACGAGCGCAGCGGGTCCGGCGCCATCGTGTGGCGCCGTGACGAAAACCAGCTCGATGGGGCGGTCGATGCGCTTGCCTTGAGCGACATGAATCAGGGCACCGTCTGAAAGGAACGCGGTGTTGAGGGCGGCGAACGGATCGGCGTCGATCGACGCGTAACGTCCGATGTGTCGCTCGGCGAACGCGGGATCCCGCTCGAGGGCGCTCTTCAGGCCGCCGAGCCGAAGCCCTTGCGGTATGTCCACGCTGGACAGCTCGGGGACGGCGCTTCCGTTGACGATGACGAGCCGGATCGTCTCACCCGCAAGGGTCGACGACGCGAGATCCTGAGCCGCAATCCCCGACCGCTCTGGCGGGCGGGAGAAGGCCCGCTCCGCGATCGGAGCGACGTTCGTGAACCGCCACGCTTCTTGATGGGTGGAAGGGAATCCCCGCTCCGCAAAGCGGGCGATGGCCCGGGCCCGCATGTCGGAGAGCCATGCCGGCGCGCTGCGGGCCCCGTTGTGCGTGAACTCCTCGAAATCGGCGAGGTACGCGTCCCGTACGTCGACCACGGCTGTCACCCGACCGCCGCCTCCTCGCGCAGCCAATCGTAGCCCTTCTGTTCGAGCTCGAGAGCCAGGTCCTTCGTGCCGGATTTCACGATGCGTCCGCCCGACAACACGTGGACGTAGTCAGGAAGAATGTGGGTGAGAATCCGGTAGTAGTGGGTCACCAGTACCGTCGCACTCTCCGGCCGCCGCAGCCGGTCGACGGTCTGGGCGACAGTCTTCAGGGCATCGATATCGAGCCCGGAATCGGTCTCATCGAGCACGGCGAGCGTCGGCTCGAGGACCGCGAGCTGGAGAATCTCGTTGCGCTTTTTTTCGCCCCCCGAGAATCCCTCGTTGACCGGGCGATTCAGATAGCTCGCATCCCAGCCGATGAGTTTGAGCTTGTCCTCGAGCGCCTCCATGAACTCGAGCGGCCCGAGCTCCTCCTGGCCGCGCGCCTTCCGCGTCGCGTTCACCGCCGCGCGCAGGAAGTACGCGTTCGTCACGCCGCGAATCGCGACCGGGTATTGGAATGCCACAAAGAGGCCCGCGCGTGCGCGCTCTTCCGGGTTCATCGCGAGCAGGTCCTGTCCGCGAAACCGGATCGAGCCCTGGGTGACCGCGTACGCGGGGTGGCCACCGAGCACCTGGGCGAACGTGCTCTTGCCCGAGCCGTTCGGGCCCATGATGGCATGCACCTCTCCCGCATTGACGTCGAGGTCGACGCCATGAAGGATTTCCCGGCCCTCGGCGCTCGCATGCAGATTGCGCACTTCCAACAGCTTCATCCGACGCTGCCCTCCAGGCTGATCCCGAGGAGGCGCTGCGCCTCAACGGCGAACTCCATCGGCAGCTCCTTGAAGACCTCTTTGCAGAACCCGTTCACGATCATGCTCACGGCGTCTTCGGCCGAAAGGCCACGCTGTTTGCAGTAGAAGATCTGGTCCTCGCCGATTTTCGACGTGGACGCTTCGTGCTCCATGATGGCGCTGCTGTTGCGCACGTCGATGTACGGGAAGGTGTGGGCGCCACACGTGTCGCCGATCAGCATCGAGTCGCATTGTGAATAGTTCCGCGCGTGCTCGGCCCCCTTCAGGATCTTCACCAGGCCGCGATAGGTGTTCTGGCCGTATCCCGCGGAGATCCCCTTGGACACGATGGTCGAGCGTGTATTCCGACCCATGTGAATCATCTTCGTGCCGGTGTCTGCCTGCTGGCGGTTGTTGGTCACGGCGACCGAATAGAATTCACCGATCGACTCGTCGCCCTGGAGAATGCAACCGGGGTACTTCCAGGTGATCGCGGACCCGGTCTCGACCTGGGTCCAGGAAATCTTGGCGTGGCGGCCGGCGCACTTTCCGCGCTTCGTCACGAAATTGTAGATGCCCCCCCGGCCCGCTTCGTCCCCCGGATACCAGTTCTGAATCGTCGAGTATTTGATTTGCGCGTCGTCCTGCGCCACGAGCTCCACAACGGCCGCGTGGAGCTGGTTCTCATCCCGCATCGGCGCGGAGCAGCCTTCGAGGTAGCTGACGTAGCTGCCCTCGTCGGCAATGATCAGCGTGCGCTCGAATTGTCCCGTTGAGCTCGCGTTGATCCGGAAGTACGTGGACAGCTCGAGCGGGCACCGGACCCCTTTCGGGATGTACGCGAACGAGCCGTCGGAAAACACGGCCGAGTTGAGCGCGGCGAAATAGTTGTCGGTGTACGGAACGACCGATCCCAGATACTTCCGCACGAGATCGGGATAATCTCGGATGGCGTCGGACATCGAGCAGAAGATGATGCCCTGCTTTGCGAGCGTCTCTCGAAATGTGGTCGCCACCGAAACGCTGTCGAATACCGCGTCCACCGCCACGCCAGCGAGCAGCTTTCGCTCTTCCAGCGGGATGCCGAGCTTGTCGAACGTCTCGAGCAGCTTGGGATCGACCTGTTCCAGGCTTTCGAGCTTGACCTTCTGCTTGGGAGCCGCGTAATAGCTGATCGCCTGATAGTCGATCGGTCCGTAGCGCAGATTGGACCAGTGCGGCTCGGTCATGGTCACCCAGTGCCGATACGCTCGCAGGCGCCACTCGAGCATCCATTCGGGCTCGTGTTTTTTCTCGGAAATCAGCCGGACGACACTCTCATCGAGCCCGGGCGGAACGACGTCGGCCTCGATATCCGTGACAAACCCGTATTTGTATGGCTGCAGGACCTGTGCTTCGATGCCGCTCGTCATGAATGCTCCTCGACTGGCTCGGCACGCGATGCCGCAGGGAAGCTCACCGCGTACTCGCAGGCGTTGCAGCCGCGTGTGATCTGAGAGCGACGTTCGACTGCGCCGCCCAGGACCTCTTCGAAGAACCGTTGCTCGGCAACGCACGCTTCTGGAAATCGCTCGGCGACCGCGCGGATCGCGCAGTTGTGCTCCGATATCCGGAACACGCCGTCGGACTCCTGCCACTCCGCCATGTATCCAGCGTCGTTCATCAAGCGGGTGACGAGCGCGACGCGCCCGGCGGTATCCGCCATGGCGAGTTCTGCCCGGGCCCGCACCGTCAGCTGGTGGAAATGGTCTTCGAACAGCTCGACAGCCGCCTGACGACCATCCTTTTCCACCACGCGCTCGAGCAGTCGCGTGAGCGCTTCGGCATAGCGGCGTGGGAACAGCGCTTCTCCTGCAGGTGACAGCCGGTAGGCGAACGTCGGAGCACCGATGCCGCGCTGCTCTCTGCCGTACAACACGAAGGCGCTCGCCTCGAGCTCCTTGAGATGGTGCCGGACCGCGTTCGTAGACACGCCAAGCCCCCGGGCCAACTGCTTCGCGGTAAGTGGCTGGGACCGCTTCAGGGCCATGAGGACATCAGCCCGAAGTCCTTTGTATTGCGCGAGTTGCATCATTTGATCAGGCTCAGATTTGGAATCCTACACTTTCTACTCGGGATTGTCAACTAAAACACAAGACTTTGGTGCGAACAGGAGTGGGAACCGAAACCGCTTTCTCTTGGTTGCACTCGGCCTCTAAACCATCACATTTGCGGCCCATGGCATCCAGGCGCCTGCGCCAACTCGGCGATCCCATTCTGCGTGTCCGCTGCGAGCCGGTGGATCCCAAATCGGCCGCGACGCGACTGATCGCCGACGATCTCCGCGATACGCTCCGGACCGCTCGAAAACGCTACCGCATGGGTCGCGCGATTGCCGCGCCACAGATTGGAGCGCCGGTACGCATCGTGTTCGTCGAGCTCGATCGCCAGCGTTGGACGATGATCAATCCTGAAATCACCGATGTCGGCCCCGACGACTTTACCGTGTGGGACGATTGTTTCTGCTTTCCGAATCTGCTGGTGCGGGTGACGCGCTCCTACCAGATCACCGTGAGTTACACCGATCTCAAGGGAAAGCCGCACGTCATGCCGCTCGAGGGCCCGCTGGCGGAACTACTGCAGCACGAGATCGATCATCTCGACGGCATCCTCGCGGTCGATCGGGCAAGCGGGCTCGATCCCTTTTCCTTTCGTTCGGAGTGGGAGAAGCTGCACGACGCCGCCGAACGGTACGGCGCCCCCAAGCCGCGCGACGTACCCTGAGCCGTACCCCCCGCCCAAGCCAGAGCTCGCTCGCCGAGACGGTTCGCTTCCCTGGTCGTGATCTCCGGTTAGTTTGCAGGTGACGGGGGTGCCCCGGCCACACGCCGCGGGCTGAGACCATACCCTTTGGACCTGATCCGGGTAATGCCGGCGAGGGAAGTCAATGAACGACACCTGCCTGACTCAAATGTTCTTGGCGCGACGCGGAGCTATCACACCCGCGATGCGCCGCGTCGCCGAGCGGGAAGATCTCCCACCGGAACAGATCCGAGATGAAGTTGCGCGCGGCCGCCTCGTGATTCCGGCGAATGTGCGGCACCTCGCGGGACGGCTTGATCCGATGGCGATCGGCGCGGTTGCGAAGGTCAAGATCAACGCCAATATCGGAAACTCCGCGGTCGAATCGAACATCGATTCGGAGCTCGAGAAGCTGCACCATGCCGTGCACTTCGGCGCCGACACGGTCATGGACCTGTCGACCGGCGGAAACATCGATGCCATTCGAGAGGCCATCATCGCGGCCTCTCCGGTGCCCGTCGGCACGGTCCCGATCTATCAGGCGGTCGCCGATCGGCCGGTGGAGGCCCTGACGGCCGATGATCTGCTGGAGATGATCGAGCATCAAGCCTCGCAGGGCGTCGACTACGTCACCGTCCACTGTGGAATTCTGCGCGAGCACGTCCCGCTCGCGCTCAAACGCGTGACCGGGATCGTGTCCCGGGGCGGATCGCTGCTCGCGTACTGGATGAGCCACCACGGTGAGCAGAATCCGCTGTACACGCATTTCGACCGTATTCTGGAGATCGCGCGCCGTTACGACGTGACGCTCTCGCTCGGCGATGGTCTGCGGCCGGGATCAGTTGCCGACGCGACCGACCCGGCGCAGCTCGCGGAGCTGACCGTGCTCGGTGAATTGACGAAGCGGGCCTGGGCCGCCGACGTGCAGGTGATGATCGAGGGTCCGGGGCACATCCCGATGCACCAGATCGAGGTGAATGTCCGGCTCGAGAAGGAGATGTGCCACGAGGCCCCGTTCTACACTCTGGGTCCGCTCGTCACGGACATCGCCCCAGGGTACGACCACATCACCTCGGCAATCGGCGCGGCGATGATCGGATGGTTCGGCGCCGACATGCTGTGCTATGTGACCCGGAAGGAACATCTCGGATTGCCGAACGCCGAGGAGGTCCGGGAGGGGGTCATCGCCTACAAGATCGCGGCGCACGCCGCCGATATCGCGCGGCGACGTCCGCAAGCGCGCGACCGCGATGACGCACTCTCCCGGGCGCGGTTTGCCTTTGACTGGAACGAGCAGTTCCGGCTGGCGCTCGATCCCGATCGAGCCCGCGAACTACACGACGAAGCGCTGCCCGCCGACTACTTCAAATCCGCCGAGTTCTGCGCGATGTGCGGACCTCGCTTTTGCTCGATGCACATCACACGGGAGATCACCCGGAAATTCGGGGCTGAAGCCGAGACATCCGATCAACTCGCGGTTCCCGGGGACTGAGGCAGCGCGGAGGGCCGCAGCACCCTCGCGAGCGCTCGCAGGAGCTCCGCGTCGGAGCTGTGCGCACCGGTGCCCGCCTCGCTCAGGACGATGGCAAATCGCCGCTTGAGGAGGGGATCGCGAACCGCATGGGCCGCGAACTGCAGCGTTAGCGGAATGAACCAGGGCGCCTGACGAGCTCCACTGCCGGCCCGCGCGACTGCGGCGTACTGCTCGAATAGCGCCAGCAGGAACGCGCCCTTCGACGGGAACTGGCCGTAGATCGCTCCCTTCGTGAAGCCGGCGGCCTCCGCCACATCATCGAGGCTCGCGAGCTCGACCCCCCGGGCCGCGAATACCTGAAGACCAGCTTCGATGAGCAAGGCCCGCGTTTCGAGCCGCCTGCGTCGCGTCGTGGTACCCATAAGTACAAAATGTACTAAAGAGTATCTTTTCGTCAGCTGGGTTACGGGTCCCGGATCATCCGGTGACAGGACATGGCGCGGTGGTGTTGAACGGTGTCGTTCACAGCGGGGCTCGCCAGTGATACTCATGAGTATCTAAAATACCTAAAAGTATTTTCTCGCGTCGCCCGGAACTGGCTTCGACTGTCCAACCCCATGCCACGGCGGGCCTTGACTCACCGATGGACCGGTCTATGTTTGCGATTCGTCGCCGCGTTCTCGCCCCTTAGTACGCGCGGTCTGCCAGCCCTCTCGGGAGTAGCGATGCCGTATATCATTGCCGAAGGCTGTATCGGCGTGAAGGATAGGTCGTGCGTTGACGTTTGCCCGGTGGATTGCATCTACGAGGGCGAGGACCAGCTGTATATCCATCCGGACGAGTGCATCGACTGCGGCGCCTGCGAACCCGAGTGCCCCGTAACGGCCATCTTCCCAGAGGAAGATACGCCGGCGCAGTGGAAATCCTACATCGCGAAGAACAAGGACATCTTCCAGAGCGCGAACCCGCCCGGCAAGCCGCAGCGCAAGGGCACCTGAGCGGCCGCGTCGCTTAAGGCGCCACCTGCTCGAGGAAATCCTCGAACGCGCGGGTGGTCGCGAGCGGTTGTTCGAGCGGTGCGAGGTGGCCGGCGCCCGGAATCACGGCGAGGCGCGCCCCGGGAATCGCGTCCGCCATCTGGCGTGCCACGTCGGGGGGGGATGCCCGGTCCTCGCTCCCGACGACCACGAGTGTCGGAGCGCGGATGCTCCCCAGCAAGCCGCTTGAATCCCCCCGATCACGCATCGCCTTCAGCGCACCCACCATTCCCGCCACCGGGATTCGCCGGCACATGTCTCGAAACTGCTGCGCCACTTCGGGCTGGTCATTCATTGTCGCGGCAGCCAGTAGACGGGGGAGCATCTCCTCGCCTACTGCGTCCACACCGCGCGTCCGAGCCAGCTCCGCCATGTCATCCCGTCCGCGTCGCGCCGCCTCGTTGTCTGCTTGAGGCCGGGTGTCACACAAAATCAGGGCCTTCACGCGATCGGCGTACCGGCCGACCAGATCGAACGCGATGTAGCCTCCCATCGACAGCCCGCAAAGCACCGCCCGCTCGACATCCAACGAGTCGAGCAGCCGAATCAGATCATCGGCGTAGCGGGCGATGGCATAGCCGTCTTCGGACGCGCTCGACTCGCCCACTCCGCGGAGGTCCGGAGCGATTCGCGTCCACCGCTGCAATCCGGCTAACTGATGCCGCCACAACGTGTGGTCGAGCGGAAAGCCGTGGATGAACAAGATCGCCCCGCCTCCCGGCGCGTTCCGCACATCGACCGACAACTCCACGCCCTCGAGAGCGACTCGACTGAGGTGTGTTCCCGCACTGACCCGCGCCGGTCCGCCCAATACGCGGCCGATTTCTTCCGGTAATGCGACCGGGCGCCCCGCGCGATCCACACAGACGAACACGATGTCCGCCGTGGCGATCGCCGTGCCGTCCTCTCCCTTCCTGGCAGTCTGTCGCAGAGTCCAGCTTGTCGTCCCGCGATGCACGATCGTCGTCTCCACCCGCAAGACATCGCCCGGGAACGCGGCGGCGCGATACTCGACTGTCGCCTTGCGTACGGCGGGCACGACGCCGTTGCGATGGAACAGACTCATTCCCGGCCCCTGCGCCAGCGCCTCCCACCGCGCTCGCTCGAACAGCGACAGCGTTGCCGCGTGATTCAGGTGCCCGAAGGCATCGCATTCGAACGGATAGACGGTGATTTCGACTGGTGGAAACGACGTCATCCATTGAGCTCCATACGAGCGGGTGGGAACGCGAACGTATGCCAAAATACGACGCGTCCGAACCCGCGCGACCCGAGACCTGCGATCGCCGCGAAGGCCTTGGCTCCATACGTGGACTCGAGCTTGAGGCCGTACTCGGCCGCCAGTTTCCGCGCGGCCTCGCCCGCCGCCGAGGGATGGCCGTACCCGGCACCCTGACCGTCAACCGTGATCAACCGGGTCCAGTCGACTGGTGGGCAAGCAATGCCATGGTGTTCGAGCAGCCTGCGTGTGCCGCGCACGAGTCGGCCGACCCGGAGGCGGTTTGCCACGAGGAGCGGAGTGACCCGCACACCCACGACGTGCGTGCTCCAGCCGAGTGCCGCCACCGCGAGCAGCAAACCAGCCACCGTTCCGCCCGACCCGTACGGCGTGACCACCGCGTCCGGAGGCTCATCGATCGCGCCGGACAACTCGAGCCCGGCAATAATGTGCCCAGCCACGCCGAGTGGCGCGGCGCCGCCGCCCGCAATCCAGCGCGTTGCTCCGAGCCGGCGCGCGGCACTCCAGGCGCGCGCCAGGGCGATCGGAAATCGCCACCGGTCCGGCGAGACGATCACGCGATCCGCGACGCGCCGGACCTCTCGAGCCACGAGGGATGCGGCTTCCGTTTCCGGCTGAGGAAACTGCGCCATCACGGTATGACGGGAAAGGCGTCGTGCGTGTACCGCGGTCGAGAGACAGTGGCTCGACCCGGTTCCACCGATCGTGAGAAATACGGTCGCAGGAGTGGAGTGCGCCAGCAAGAACTCGAGCCCGCGCACCTTGTTGCCGCCGTACACGGGCGAGGAGCAGTCCTCGCGCTTGACCCACAGCCGGCTTACTCCATTGGCGCTAGCGAGAAGGGGGGCGCTCTCGAGCGGCGTCGGCCATTCGCCCAGGGTACACGCGCCAAGGGTCGTGCGTATCTTTCGAATGAGCAGAGCGGGATCGACCAAGCGCGTGCCTCACGAGGAGGATCGATGCGAGTAGCTACGGACTATATCCGTCACGCAGCCCGGGCCGCCCGCAAGTGCGCCGGAGACGTATTGGGGAACGCACCAGAGCCTCCTGATCCCGAGTTTTACCGGACCCTCGCCAAGGCGCTCGAGGAAATCGCGGCAGGAATGGAGCAACTTGGAAAAGAAGAATGAATACCCAGTCGTAGCCGAGGTTTCCACAGAACCGCCAGGTCCTGTGGATAAGTATGTTCGTACCCCCCACGACCTCACGGACGTCGTGTCGTCCTTTTCCCGCGAGCCCCTCGTGGCTGTCGATACGGAGGCCGCGAGTTTCCACCGATACCGCGACCGCATCTATCTGGTTCAGCTTTCCACGCCCAGTGAGACCGCGATCATCGACCCGCTCGCCGTCGCGGACTTGGACCCACTCGGCACGCTGCTGTCGGACTCGCAGGTCGAGAAGGTGTTGCACGACGCCGACTACGACCTTCGCACGTTGGACCGGGACTACGGGTTTCGCGCGACGAACATCTTCGACACGCGAATCGCCGCACAACTTTCGGGTGAACAGGCCATTGGCCTCGCGGCGCTGCTTCAAAAGTATCTTGGCATCGTGCTCCGTAAGGAGCACCAGAAAGCCGACTGGTCACGCCGTCCTCTCCCTCCGGAGATGCTGGCGTACGCCGCAGCCGACACACGCCATCTCCCTGCACTGCGCGAGAGCCTCAGGAGTCGCTTGATCGAGCTCGGCCGTTTGTCATGGGCGGAAGAGGAATTCCACCGGGCGGAGAGCCTGCGCTGGACAGGCGGCGATGCGGATTCGGCGGATTCCGAGGAAGCCTACCAGAAGATCAAGGGTGCCAAAGCACTGTCACCACGCCAGCTCGCGGCACTTCGAGAAGTGCATCGTTGGAGAGAGGCGCTGGCAGCCGAACAGGACCGCGCCACCTTCCGTATCATCGGGAACGACGCCCTTCTTGCCGTCAGCACCGCCCTCCCGCGAACCCGCAGCGCGCTGCTCCAGACTTCTGGCTTGCCTCAATCTCTCGCGCATCGGTACGAACCGGCGTTGCTGGCGGCGGTGGAGCGTGCGCTGAGACTCGACGATGCGTCGCTCCCGCGCTTTTCGCGGCCGGCGCGCCGACCGAAGGACGCGACTCTGGACGCGCTGGTCGAACGCCTCAAGGCCGCACGGACTCAGGTGGCCGCGCAGCTCGGGCTCGATCCCGGAGTACTATGCGGTCGAACGGCCCTCGAAGCAGTCGCGCGCGCGCACCCCGTGAGCCGCGCTGAATTGGAGCAGGTGAGTGAACTCCGAAACTGGCAAGTCGATGTGCTCGGCGAGGCGCTGCTCGCCGCCATCCAGTAGTCGTTAGAAACCCATCAGCGCGCGCACCTTGGGGTCGATGCGCTCCGGGGTCCAGTACGGCTCCCAGACGATGTCGATGTTCACGTCCTTCACTCCTTCGAGTCCACGCACCACGCGATACGCGTCATTCGTGATCATCGGACCCGCCGGACAGCCGGGGGACGTCAGGGTCATCTCGATCCGGACTTCCCCGTCGGCCACCTCGATGCCGTAGACCAATCCGAGATCGACGATGTTGAGGTCGAGCTCAGGATCCTTGACCCCTCGCAGGGCACTTCTGACAATTTCCTCGGACAACACGGCGGTTGGCACACTTCCTCCTCATTGCGCCGAACTCTAAACCTAGCGCGGACCAAGTTCCCGTGCGGCCGCATCCGCCAGCGCTCCGCGAATCGCCTTGAGCTCGGTAAACGGACGATGCGCCCGGGGAGCGAACGCCCGGTTCGTCAGGAGCACCACGAACAGATCCCGGTCGGGATCGATCCACAGAGACGTTCCCGTCCAGCCGGTGTGTCCGAACGTTCGGGGTCCGAATAACGTTCCCGCGCTGCTGACGTTCTCGCCGGTGGGCACCGCCTGCCAGCCGAGCGCTCGGGCCTCTTTTCCCTGCGCCGGCGAAGTGGCACGGGTCGTGAACAACCGGACGGTCTCCGCCCGAATCAGGGGCGCACCAGCCGGATCGGTGCCCTGTCGTAAGATGAACTGCGCGAATCGAGCCACATCGCGACCGGTCGCGAACAGCCCGGCATGCCCAGAGACTCCGCCGAGACGCGCCGCATTGGGATCATTCACGACGCCTGCAATCGGATGTCCGTGCCACAACCCCGTTGGGGCGATGCGCGCGGTGAGCTGTCGTGGCGGACGGAACACCATGGCATCGAGTCCCAGCGGGTGGAACACGCGCGCCCGGGCAAACACGTCCAGCGGCTCGGTGGACGCCCGGTGAACGATCTCGCCCAGGAGAATGGCATTCAGGTCGCTGTAGATCACCCGCTGTCCCGGCGGGACGATTGGAGTCTGTTGGTAAACAAGGCGCAGCGCCCCGACGCTGTCCGCCGCTTCCTTGTAGAGGGGCAGGGTGGCCCGCAGTCCCGAGGTATGCGTGAGCAGCTGCCGCACGGTGATGTCTGCTGTCCCGGCGCCGTTGAACTCGGGTATGTACCGGGATACGGCATCGTTGAGACGCACCTTTCCCGCGTCCACGAGCATCATGAGCGACGTCGTCGTGGCGATCACCTTGGTAACCGACGCGAGGTCGTAGAGTGTGCTATCCACGCTGACGGAGGGACTGGTCGGGGACCACGTGAAGTGACCGTAGCCGCGGGCGAGGAGGATCGTATCGCGCCGGCCCACGACGAGTGCCGCACCCGGGTACACCCCCGCCCTGATCCCGGATAAAGCGATCGAATCGAACGATGGGGCCCGGGTCTCGAGACGGGACGCCGGAGCAGTAAAGACCAGCGACAGCACCAGGTACAACAACATCACGACCGAATCCCCCGGCTCAGCGCACCGGACCTGGCGCCATCTGGTACAGCATGAGTGCCGTACGGATATCGCGTGGGGAGAGATCACGCGCC
>Ga0335085_10002736_pt1 | contig 32187 bp, 32 predicted proteins | sample Lox_Sample_45_FD_206712 | JGI IMG/M metagenome (GOLD analysis project Ga0335085, IMG submission 206712) | Soil microbial communities from Loxahatchee National Wildlife Refuge, Florida, United States - Lox_Sample_4.5 | ecosystem: Environmental > Terrestrial > Soil > Wetlands | place: USA... | reverse complement strand
GATCCGTGGCCGCTTCAACCCTGTTTGCCCTCTCCTGATAGAAGCGTTTCACGCTTGGATGTTCAGACAATTGCGCCACGAATGTTTCTCCTTTGTCTCAACTGGGCAGCGGCGTCCAAAACGTCAGCTGCAACCGACCCTATGCCACGACCGGAACCAGCTTCTTAGACAATTTCCAGAGTTGCCGGTTGATGAAATTGGGGGCGAGGCGGCGCATGAAGGCAAGCTGTTTGGACTGCCCTGGCCGGATCTCGAGGGTTCCGGTCTTCAGCAACGCAAAGGATTGTTTCACCAGTTCATCGGTGCTGATCACGGTGCCGCCGCCCTCAGCAAGCTCCGTCGTCATGTCGGTCTTCACCGCAGGAGGCATGAGTTCGATGACTTCCACTCCAGTTCCCTCCAATTGGAACCGCAACGACTGGGTGTAGGAATGGATCGCGGCCTTGGTAGCTGAGTAGATTGGCGCTGCCGGCAGCGGCACAAAGGCAAGCCCGGAGGACACGTTGATCACTGTGCCCTTATTGGCCCTGAGAATATCGATGAATGCGGAAGTCGTAGTAATTACGCCGCCTACGTTGATGTTTACCTCCGCCATCAAGCCAGCGAACTCGGCAGCCGGTGCCGTAAGGTTTTTATAGAGCATGATCCCCGCATTGTTCATCAGCACGTCGAGTTTGGGGAAATCCGACTTCACGCGCGCCGCGAGCGTGGCGATTTGCGCCGGGTCCGCGACATCGCTCTGGATCGTGTGAAGCTTTGGATACTTCGCCTTCACCTGATCGAGCACGGCCCGACGCCGACCAGTAACGATGACTTCATTGCCCAGTTCGAGGAACTTGCGGGCGAAAGCAAGCCCGATGCCGGCTGAGCCTCCGGTGATAAGAATTGTGCGACCAGTGAGTTTCATAAGATCCTTTCGCAACTGCCTAGATAAGATTATGAACATAATCCAATCGATGCAAAAAAAAATCAAAAGCTTCGTAAAAGGTAATCTCTCATATCTGCCAGCACCTTCTTCCTGTCGGCAGGGTCAGTAAGGATGCGGGCTACAGATACGGCACCCACCATCGCAGTAAAAATGAGGACGCAGTTCCGCTCCCGTTCTGCTGCCGTCGATCCAGGCATGAACTCGACCCAACGCTTCGCACGATGTTGGATCAAGCCGGAGATTCGTTTTCTGACACCCAGTTTGGTGCGCGCCATTTCAGGCGCTAAAGCCGCCACCGGACAACCGGAATCGGGATGGTCACAGTGCTCGGGTGAGAGATACGTTCGAATGAGCGCCTTCCACCTATCCTCGCGCGGTACGTTCTGTAGGGAGGAATAGATCTTCTCGCTGGATTCCGAGAAACCTTCCTCAATGGCGTCGGTGAGAAGGTCATCCTTGCTCCGAAAGTGTTTGTAAAAGCCGCCGACAGTCAGACCCGATGCTTTCATGACGCTTGCGACGCCGGGACCGCTCAATCCCTCAGCGCGGAGCTTGCGAGCAGCATTTCGCACAATACGATCGCGGGTCCGCGTCTTGTGTTCCGGTTCATAACGCATATCAGATTATTGGATTATATACATAATCCACGGACTCACAATGTTTTAGTCGGCGGCAAGCGGCGCTTTCGAGCCGGTGCCCAGTGAATTGTCGGCAATCCAGAAGGTAGGGTTTTAGATTCGAGCGGATGTTTGCCCTATGCGGTGAGCGGCTGACCGACAGTCAGCAGGCTCACTGCCCGATCAAGCGTCCTTTGCCCTGCAGCGGGCGCGCTTCTTACTCCGCTGCATGGACCGGGCCAGGCGAACGGAGAGAAAGAATGATTCCGAAAATCAGAGATCCTGGAAGCTTTATGCGAAAGTGTTCCACGACTGGCAGGTCGGCATAAAACAAGGTATAAACGGGAGGGTAAGGGCGAGAAAGTCCTCTCGCTTCAATGACGTAGCAATGGTTTAAATAAGTTCTGGGAGAGTATCGCGCATTTCATGACTCACGAGAAAATCACCTTATCCCAGCTCGAAACCTTTCTCTTCAAGGCCGCGGACATCCTTCGCGGCAAGATGGACGCCTCAGAATTCAAGGAATTCATATTCGGGATGCTTTTTCTCAAGCGGCTGTCGGACGAATTCGACCGCAAGCGGGCGCAACTGCGGGAACGGGACTTCGCTCATGTCACCGATCAGAAGCTGCTGAAGGAGCTGCTGGAAGACAAGACATCCTATGGGGAAACGTTTTATGTGCCAGTGCGTGCGCGCTGGCGCGAGCCGTGGATCGATGAAAACGGCGACGAAGTGCCTGCGCTCAAAGACCTTAAGCAGGACATCGGCAACATGCTTAACAAGGCCATTGCCGCGGTCGAGGACGAAAACGACGCACTCGCCGGCGTGCTGAAGAACAACATCGACTTCAACGCCGTTAAGGGAAAGACGAAAATCCCCGACCAGAAATGGAAGGACCTGCTCGACCATTTCAACGATCCGGGGTTCGTTCTCGTCAATGGCAATTTCGAGTTTCCCGACCTGCTAGGAGCGGCTTACGAATATCTGATCAAGTATTTCGCCGACAGCGCAGGGAAGAAAGGCGGCGAATTCTATACGCCCAGTGAAGTGGTACGGCTTCTCGTCCAATTGGTGAAGCCCCAGGCCGGTATGGAAATCTACGATCCAACCGTTGGCTCGGGCGGCTTCCTGATTCAAAGCCACCAATATGTGGAAGAGCAGGGGCAAGACCCGAACAATCTCGCCCTTTACGGCCAGGACTCCAACGGGACGGTCTGGTCCATCTGCATCATGAACATGATCCTCCATAACGTCACGCGGTTCACGATAGAGAACGCTGACACGCTTGAGGACCCGCAGATTCTGGACCACGGCCAGATTCGCCGCTTCGACCGTGTGCTTGCCAACCCGCCGTTCTCCCAAAATTACAGCCGAGCCAACGTCAAGTTTGCCTCACGCTTCCGCGAGTGGTGCCCGGAGACCGGGAAAAAAGCGGACCTTATGTTCGTGCAGCACATGCTGGCGAGCCTGAAGGCCGACGGGCACATGGCCACGATCATGCCACACGGAGTGCTTTTCAGGGGCGGCAAGGAGAAGCTCATTCGCGAGATTTTCATCAATGACGATGCGCTGGAAGCCATCATTAGCCTGCCGCCCGGACTTTTTTATGGCACTGGTATTCCGGCATGCGTACTGGTGATGAACAAGAACAAGCCCGATGCGTTGCGCGGCAAAATCCTCTTCATTAATGCGGATCGCGAATACGCTGAGGGGAAGAATCAGAACAAGCTGCGGCCCGAGGACATCGAAAAGATCGATTTTGTGTTCTCCCATAAATTGTCGATTCCCAAATACAGCAGCCTCGTTGACAAGAATGAGATCGTCGAAAAGCATGACTACAATCTGAATATTCGCCGCTACATCGATAACACGCCGGACCCTGAGCCGGAGGACGTGCAGGCGCACCTCATTGGTGGCGTGCCGGAGGCGGAAGTAAAAGCGCTGAGCGCCGAATTCGGCAAGTTTGGTGCGTCGGAAGCCGTGCTCTTTAAGCCTGAACGCAAAGGTTATCTGGCATTTGCGCCGGTCATCGCGAACAGGGCGGCTATAAAGGCGGCTCTTGATGCCGATCAGGCTGTACAGAAAGCCCTTTCGGCACATCGGGCCATTCTTGAGACATGGTGGAATGTGGCCCGCGATGACTTTGCGCAATTGCGGGATGGAAAGAAACTGCCCGAAGTTAGGCATGAACTACTCACAACTCTCAAAACAAAGATTGTGCCGCTACATGTTCTGGATGAATTCAAGTGTGCCGGCGTGTTCGTTAACTGGTGGCAGCAGATTCGTTATGACCTCAAAACGATCATTTCAATTGGCTGGCATCACACTCTAATTCCAGACGCTTACCTTGTAGCTGCATTCTTCCAGGCGGAAGCTGACGCGATCTCCGCTCTCGAAGTCAAGATTGGAGAGATTCAGGGTGAACTTGCTGAGGCGGTTGATAAAGCGCAGGAAGTCGCCGCTTATGAGCCTGAGGAGGATGAGACGGTCACGGCCGCCGTTATTAAACGAGCCTTGAAAGAGCTTATTGACGACCTTAAGGACACTGCGGGTGAATCGGCCGCAAAGGAACGAAAAGCCCTGCAGGATCAGGATGCGGCCATTGCTACGATTGAGAAGCGCATCAAGGAGAACAAGGCCGCGCTAGGAGCGCTCACTGATGAACTAGAACGGAAGCTTGAGCTAAAAAGATTCGGCGGAGCTGGTTTCAAGGCGGAAACCGAGAAACTCGTCGCTCAAGTCGAGGCTCAGCTCACTTGCCTGGACAGCAGCAAGAGAGAGGACAAGAAAAAGATCGCGGCTTTGCAAAAAGACAAGGCGGCGTTGCAGGCACGCCTGGCAGGAATCGACTCACTCCTTTCTGCTATGGGCGGGCAGCTTACAGAAGGCGAGGCTAAGACCATCATCCTGAGAAAGCTATACGACCTGGCAACGGACCAGCTTAATCGGTATCTCGACGCGGAGAAACGCGCCGTGATCGGGCATGTCGAAAACTTGTGGGACAAATATGCAGTTTCGAGTCGCAGCCTTGAATCGGGCCGAGATAACGCGGTCAAGTCACTGAACGGCTTACTCAGCGGGCTGGGGTATCAGGCATGATCGCTGTCACGGGCTGGGACGAGAAACCGCTGATCCAATTGCTAACCTTGATACTCGATTTCAGGGGGAAGACGCCCAAGAAGTTGGGGATGGAATGGGGAAATGGCGATATTCCTGCGCTTTCAGCAAACAATGTGGAGATGGGAAAGATCGATCTCACCAAGGAGTGCTATTTCGGGACCGACGCACTGTATCGGAAGTGGATGACGCGCGGTGACACTCGCGCTGGAGACATTGTCCTAACCACAGAAGCTCCACTTGGTAATGTGGCGCAAATACCTGACGAACGGCGCTACATTCTAAGTCAGCGAACGATTCTCCTGAGGGCGGACGAGACTCGACTGTGTAATAGCTACTTAAGACACTATATTTCGTCTGACGAGTTTCAAACGCTGATGCGGCAGCAGTCCTCCGGCACGACCGCTACGGGAATCCAGCGAGCGAAACTCGAACCTCTGACGATCCGTTTTCCTGTTTCAACGTTGGAACAAGAGGAAATTGCTCGAATTCTCGACACTGTGGATCTGGCAATTGAGAAGACCAACGCTCTCTTTGCCAAGCAACGCCAGCTCAAAGCGGGACTGACTCACGATTTACTCACCCGTGGGATCGATAAAGCCGGTAATGTCCGATCTTTTCAAAGTCACAAATTCAAAGACTCATCTCTTGGAAAAATTCCCGTGGAGTGGCAGGTACGCACGTTTAGCGAAATATTGAATGAGAGGGGGGGGCATATTCAGACCGGTCCATTCGGAAGCCAACTCCACTCTTACGAATATGTTAGTGACGGAATTCCGGTCATTATGCCCCAAGATATTTCCGACGGCGAGATTCTTGAAACGCATATTGCACGGATAACTGAGGAAAAAGCTGTTTCTCTATCTAGACATCGTGTGATTCCAGGAGATCTCATTTTCGCTCGCCGCGGCGATCTTTCACGATGCGCAGTTATCACAGAACACCAGCGAGGTTGGTTGTGCGGAACCGGTTGCCTCCTGATGCGTCCGCCGACCAAAGCATTGTTACCGTATTGGACTGCGCAAGTCTATCGCTTCTCGCAAATTCAGTCGCAAGTCGCCATCAACGCGGTAGGTTCCACAATGCCTAATCTCAATACCGGCATTATAGCCGCGCTGGCTATCGGTTACGTTCACATCGATGAGCAAGCGCAGATCGTGGAGCATCTGAACAGTCTGGACACCGTCATGCAAAAGACGAGGAACGTCCGCGACAAGCTTATCTCCCTCAAGACCGCCTTGATGCAGGATCTCCTCACAGGCAAGAAACGAGTGACAGGGTTGTGCCAATCAGCAGCCTTCCTCGCCGCGGAGGCGGTTTGAAGGCGTTGAACGAAAAACTCGCCAAGGAGCTCAAGCTCGACGAACGGAATCACGTCGAGAAGCCGTTTTTGGACCAGCTGGATGGTCTCGGCTGGGAAATCATCGACCTCGACAAGCAACAAAAGCCTTCGGACACTTATCGCGAGAATTTCACGGAAGTCGTCATGCTGCCGGTGTTGCGGGAGCAGCTGAAAGTCATCAATCCCTGGCTTGAGGACGACCAGGTCGAAGAAGTAGTTAAACAGCTGACGGCGAATTTTCCCGGCACCGGTCTCATCCAGAACAACAAGCACGTACTACAGCTTCTGCTGGAAAACACCAGTGTCAGCGAGAACCGCAATACGGGGGAGAAAAGCCCCACTGTTCGGTTTATCGATTTCGCGCACCGCGACAACAATCGCTTCATCGCGGTATGCCAGTTCAAGGTACGAATTCTCGGCACCGAATACCACATTGTTCCCGATATTGTCCTATTCCTCAACGGATTGCCGGTGGCTGTAGTCGAATGTAAATCTCCGAAAGTAAAAGAGCCGATCCCTGAGGCCATTGACCAGCTCCTGAGATACAGTGAGCAACGCGGCGCGAAAGGAGAGGGGAGCGCGCCGCTGTTCTATTACAACCAATTCGTGATCACGACTTGCCGCCAGGAAGCGAAATTCGGCACCATTACCACCCACAACGAGAAGCATTTCTACCGTTGGGCCGACCCCTTTCCCCGCGCTCTCAACGATCTGCAGCACGGCAATAGCAGCCCCAACGACCAGCAACGACTCGTCGCTGGAATGCTTGACCGCGACAATCTGCTCGACATCATTCGCACCTTCACCCTTTTCTCTACCAACGAGAAGGGCGAAATCATCAAGGTCGTAGGGCGCTACCAGCAGTTCCGCGCCGTGAAACTGGCGGTTAGGCGCCTGCTCGACGGCAAGAATCCGCGCGAACGCAGCGGCATCGTGTGGCATACCCAGGGCTCCGGTAAATCGCTGACGATGATGTTCATGGTTCGCGAGATGTACCACCATCCGTCCTTGTCCAAATGGAAGGTTATTTTCGTGACGGACCGCACGCAACTGGAAGATCAGCTATCGGAGACCAGCCAAAGCATTGGCTTCTCGGTCAAAGTCGCCGACAGCATCAAATCGCTTAAAGAGTTGCTGGCCTCCGGGTCATCCGACCTCGTCATGGCCATGATTCACAAGTTCCGCGAGGCCGACCTCAGAGAAACCTTCCCGGAGCTAAACGCCAGCCCCGACATCCTCGTGATGACAGACGAGGCTCACCGCTCGCAGTACTCCCTGTTAGGCGCCAACCTCGACAAGGCAATCCCGAACTCCGCGCGTATCGGATATACCGGAACGCCTATCGACAAGACGGAGCGCGTATTCGGGGATTACATCGACAAATACACGATGCGCCAGTCCATCGAAGACGGCGTCACCCTTGAAATTGTTTATGAGGGGCGCACGCACAATGCGGAGGTTGCGGATCGGGATGCAATGGACACGGCGTTTCAGGACGTGTTCAGCGACTACAACATCCAGGAGCGTCTCGCGATTCTGGGCTACGGCTCTCGCGATGCCTACCTGGAGGCGAAGCCTACCATCGAGGCCAAAGCGAAAGACATGGTCCAGCACTATGTCACGCATGTCTTCCCCAACGGCTATAAGGCCCAGATCGTGGCCACGTCACGCGAGGCGGCGGTTCGCTATAAGGAATATGTGGACGCGGCGCTCGCCGAGACCGTCAAGGCCCTGGAACAATCGAATCCTCTCAAAGTCAATATTGATCGGTTGAAGCGACTTAAGACTGATGTGATTATCTCCGGCAGCCACAACGATGAATTGCACCTGAAAGCCTTCTCAGACGAGGCCACGCATCGCACCTCCATCAAGAGCTTCAAATTGCCCTTTGATGCGGAGGAAGAAGGCGTCAAAGGCGACATTGGCATCGTCATCGTGAACAATATGCTCCTGACCGGCTTCGATGCCCCAGTCGAGCAGGTGATGTACCTCGACAAAATCATCGTGGAGCACGGCTTGCTCCAGGCGATAGCACGCGTCAATCGCGTCGCCGGCAGCACGAAGGAGAAGGGCTTCGTAGTGGACTATGTCGGCGTCGGCCACCACCTCAAAAAAGCCCTCGATAACTACGATGAGCGAGAGCAGAACGAGGTGCTGGACGTACTCAGTTTCCCTGAAGAGGAACTGCGCGAGCTGAAAGCCGCCCATGACGCCGTACTCGCATTCCTGAAAGATCACGGACTTACGGACCTGACGGATCACGATGCGTTCTTCGATCTCTTCTACGATGAGGATCTGCGCTTCGATTTCATGAAGCTTTTCAAGAATTTCACGAAGGCGCTTAACGTTGTCTTTCCTTCCAGGGAAGCCATCGCATTCATGGGCGACTACCAGGCGTTGATGGAAATAAACGTACTCGCTGGGAAGCATTTCCGGGACGAGCGCCTCAGCATGAAGGGCATTCCTCCGAAACTGCGAAAGCTCACCGACGCATTCCTCGTATCACGGGGTATTGATGTCCGCGTCAAGCCCATCTCCATTTTGGATGAGGATTTTCAGAAGGACGTAAAGAGCCGCGCCCGCACCAAGACAAAAGCGGCCGAGATTGAGCACGCTATCCGGCATCACCTCGACATCGACCTGAACGACGATCCTGACCTGCAGGCGTCTTTTGCGGATGCCCTGAAGCAAATCTTCGATGAATTCCGGGACAACTGGAACAAGATTTACGAGGAATTGGAAAAGCTTAGAAAACGCATCATCGACGCCGGCAAAGAACCGACATACGGCCTGCATCGCAAGAAACAGATGCCGATCTTCCGTATGCTCAAGAAAGAAATTTATGGCGATGCAGCGCTTGATGACAACGCCATCGCCGCGCTCGTGAATCTTACACAGCAGCTTTTCAATGAAGTGGAGCGGGAGCTGAAGCTCACAGGCTTCTGGGAAAGCATACCCGCACGCAACAAGCTCAAGTCGGACATTCAACGGACTCTTCTGCAGCCAGAGTTCTCAAAGCTTCCCGGGCTGGTCCAGAACCGCGCGCACATCATCACGCGCCTGATGGAGATCGCGGAGAAGAATAACGATACAATTCTCTACGCCTCATGACACACGTCGATTACACCATTGTCCGCTCACCGAAGCGAAAGAAGCTGACCATAACGGTCGAGCGCGACAAACGTGTGATTGTGCATGCACCGGCCGGGGCATCGGATGATGCGGTTTCACGCGTTCTCGAATCCAAACGGCAATGGCTCCTGTCCAAGCTGAAGCACGAACAGAAATACCGTGATCGTCCCCATCCGCCCGGAAAGGAGATCGTGAACGGTGAATCCGCACCTTACCTGGGCAGCGATTACCGGATCGAGATCAAAGAAACGCCGAGCGGCAATGTGGAGTTCGAGGGTGTCTTTTTGGTACCGCCATCTAAGACCGGCAAACGCCGGGAAGTGCTGCGAAGCTGGTACATGGAACGTGCCAAAGAAAAGATTCTGGCCCGCGTTGATCAACATGCGAAGGAACTGGGTGTTGCCTTCGGCGGCGCGAAAATAGTCGATAGCCGCTATCGCTGGGGTTCCTGCACCGTTCAGGGCAATGTCGATTTCAACTGGCGGCTCATTAAGGCGCCGATGTTTGTCATCGACTACGTCGTTGTGCATGAGCTGGCGCACCTTATTGAAAGCAACCACACGTCCCGGTTCTGGAATGTCGTGCGCGCCGCGGCGCCTACCATGGAAAAGGCCAAGGCCTGGCTGAAAGAACATGGCCAGGTCTTAGAAGAGGCGATCTGACCTTCCTAATATGGTTCCCCGCTGAGGGCAGTCCGGGCCTTTCGCGTTGACTTGCCCGTGTCCGCTTTATAAGCTGACAGTATGGAAGGAATAGGGCCATTCATACGCAAGCGCCGCGATGAGCTTGATCTTTCGCTACGCGAACTTGCCAAGAAGCTGGATTGCTCCCCAGCCTTTATCTCCGACATCGAACTAGGCCGCAGGCATCCGTCTGACAAGGTGCTGCTCGAAATCGCGAAAATCCTTAAGGTAAAGGTCGAGGAACTGCGGAAGATGGATGTGCGGCCGCCCATAGATGAAATCAAGCGCGCCGCGCTTGACGATCCGACATTTGCGCTGGCATTCCGCACCGTTCTTGACAAAAAAATCAGCGCCGACGAACTGCTTGCGTTCGTGAAACAGAAGGAGGACGAGAAGAAAGGCAAGGACAAGAAATGAAGCCCTTTGGATCTGGCCAATCCTACAAGCCGCCCTACTTCACCCCCGGTCAAATCGACAATATGTGCTACGACGAGCTTCGCGCCGTCGGCCTGCTTCCCAGCTCGCCGGAACCGATTCGCATCGACCGCTTCATCGAGAAGCGTTTCAATGTTTCCCCCCGGTACGAAGACATGCCAGCTGGTGTGTTGGGATTCACCCGCTTCGGGAAGAAGGGCGTCAAGGCAGTGGTGATCTCCGCCGCACTGGACGCCGAGGGCGGCAAGGTCGCAGCACGGCGCGTCCGGACAACGATTGCCCACGAGGGCGGACACGGGTTGCTGCACGCGCACCTGTTTGCGCTCGATGACATCCCCCTCCACCTCTTTGACCAGGACAGCCATTCCGGAGATCAGATTCTCTGCCGCGATGTGCATGGCGACGAGAAAAAAGCACATCGCTACGACGGAAGGTGGTGGGAAGTCCAGGCGAACCGCGCCATGAGCAGCCTCCTATGTCCCAAGGCTCTCGTTCAGGAAGCCATGAAGCCGTTTCTCTCGCCCGCAGGACTCCTGGGCGTGGAAGTGCTTGCCGAAAACCGCCGGGAAGAGACAGTGCGGGCGCTTGCTGAAGTGTTCGACGTGAATCCTGCGGTGACGCGCATCCGGATCGGTGAGCTGTACCCGGCCCAAAGCGGCCAAATGCACCTCTAAAAACAAAATTATTGACGCTGTTCGCTGCGTCCGCTTACACTGTACAAATCCGTGGTAAACTGATTTGTATGGTATCCAGGAAGCAGCAGCGCAGCAGCAATCCGGCCGCAGTGGCGGTCTCTCCGGTTGTCCGTGTCACCCGCGGCATCAAGGAATTCACGCGCCTGCTTCTGGTGGTCCGCGCGGGCGGCCGCTGCGAATTCGACGACCATAACGAATACCTGCTGCACCATCCGCTGACCCTGGCTCCCGGGATTTTCGGGCAGATGGCGCACATCGTCGCATTCAGGGAGGACGGGCCGCGCGGCAAGTCTCCCCTGCGTCCCGCCTACATCAACCATGTATCCAACCTGATGCTGCTCTGCCCACAGTGCCACAAGCTCATCGACGATCATCCCGACAAGTACCCGGTGTCCGTTCTCCAGAAATACAAGGAATCCCATGAGGATCGCGTCTTCCACGTCACGGGCCTCGGGCCGGACAAAAAGACGACGGTGGTGCAGCTCAGGGCCCGGATTGCGGGGCAGACGGTTGCCATTCCCGTCGCCCAGGTCACAAAGGCTGTCGCGCCGCGATATCCAACCGACGCCAAGGGCCACCTGATCGATCTCACGGCAATCAATTCGGAGGGAAAGGCCTTCATCGAGGAAGCCTGCCGGTGCATCAAGCAGCGCATCGAACGCCTCTACGAACCGGGCATGGATGTGCATGAAACCCGGCATATTTCATTGTTTGCGCTCGCGCCGATTCCGCTGCTCATCTATCTCGGCAGCCAGCTCAGCAACAAGGTGCCGGTCGATGTGTTCCAGCGACACCGGGATACAGAGGACTGGGTCTGGAAGGATTCGGGCACACCGGCCGAGTATCGCTTCGACAAAATCCGCGAGGGCAACGTGCCGGGCCGGATCGCCCTGATTCTGTCGCTCAGCGGCAAAACCAAGCCCGAAGCACTTCCTTCCAACATCGACGAGAGCTTCACAGTCTACGAACTGACGCTTGCCAATATGGAGCCGAACCCGACGTATCTCCGCCAGCGCGAAGATCTCACGCGCTTCAAGGACGCTTACCAGGCCGCCCTGCGCACCATCGCGAGGGAATGCGGCCAGTGCGACGCGATTCATTTTTTCCCCGCAGTTCCTGCTCCGGTTGCCGTGTTCTGTGGCCGGGAAATCCTTCCCAAGGTCGATCCCAAGCTCGTCGTCTACGACAACGACAAGCGTCAGGGCGGCTTTATTCCGATTATTGAGGTGAACTAGGTATGACTGCTGACGAGTATTTGAAAGAGGTACTCGCCTCCCAGGCTTTGGGAGACGATAGCGACGAGGTAAAAGCACTCCAGAAGCATCGCGCCGACGTGGAAAAGCTGATCCGCGATAATTTCAAGGACACGGCACTGACCATCCGGTACGCGGGCTCGAAGGCCAAGGGAACGATGAACAAGGAGTCATACGACCTGGACATCATCTCTTACGTCTCCTCCGGCGACAACACTGCCGGCGAAACCATCGAAGACATCTATAACAACCACAAGAAGGCACTGTCCAAGAAATACTACGTGGAGCCGAAGGGCTCGGCGCTGCGGCTCAAGGGCTGCGACGCCGAAAATCTTGGCGTGGACTTCCATATCGACGTGGTGCCGGGGCGCTTCAGCGACGAAACCAAGACCGACGCGTACCTCTATCAGTCCGGTGGCGACAAGAAGCGCCTGAAGACCAACCTGGACGTGCATCTCGATCACGTGCGCGAGAGCGGCGTCATCGACGCCATCCGGCTGGCCAAACTCTGGAAGGCCCGCAACGGCCTGCCCATCCGCACATTCGTCCTCGAACTCGCCGTCATCAAACTGCTGGAAGACAAGAAAAAGAAGAGTCTCTCCGCACAGATGGAACACTTCTGGACGGAATTGCGCGACAACTCTGACAACCTCACAGTTGAAGACCCCGCGAATCCGAGCGGCAACGACCTCTCCAAGTACCTCGACGACAATCTGAAAAGTCAGCTTGCGGCTGCCGCAGAACGCACGCTTGATCTGATCGATTCGTCCGGGTGGGAAGCCGTCTTCGGGAAAACGGAAAAACAGGAGAAGGCGGCGCGCGTCGAGATTCTGCGGCGTGCCGCGGCCGTCGCTACGCCATCGCGGCCGTGGCTACCGGAAGAATGACGTGGCATCGCAGCGATCCGGCACTCTATGAGAAGGAGAAAGCCGAGGTAGAGGCGCAGTTCCCCGACCTGCGTTTTGTGGTCGAGAACAACCAAGTCTATGTGCGCGGCAGCTTTCCCGTGATGTTCGAGGGTAAAGCGCTCGACCGCTACTCCGTCGAACTGCTGCTCGCACGAAACCATCCGGCCGGTCTGCCCATCGTCCGCGAAACCGGCGGCCGCATTCCGCGTGACCTTGATCGGCACATCCTGAAGAGCGGAACCGCCTGCGTGCTGATCCCGGACGAGCGCTGGCACCTCTGGCCTGAAGGCAGCGCTCTGCTGAAATACCTCACCGGACCGCTCCATAGCTTTTTCCTTGCACAGACTATGGTAGAGGAGGGGCAAGACTGGCCTTTCGGGCAATGGGCGCACGGGGCGAAAGGCATTTTCCAGTACTATCGCGAGCTGCTCAAAACATCGGATCTTCGCGCGATGACCACGTATCTTGATTACCTTGCGGCCAAGAAGGTCAAGGGCCACTGGCCATGTCCCTGCAGGAACGGCAAGAAACTCCGCGATTGCCACTTTGACCAGGTCAAAGACCTAAGAGGAAAGATTCCGCGCAAGACCGCGGAATGGTCACTCTCGATTCTCAGGGAAGCAGGGGAATCGGCCATCGAGATGGACGAAGCAAAACCAGCCGCGTCGGTTTCCAAATCCTAGACCATCGTCCGATGCTCTTGCGCATCGCCTGTCAGAATCCTGTTAGCAACTTCCGGAGCCGCTTGCCGCGCTGCCCCGCTTGATAATTCGATTTAGAGCGCGTTTTTGGGTGCCAATTACATTGACGGCTAGGCTCGCCGAGTGCCGGAGTGCTGCCTTCGTTACCGTTCGGGGTGGGCGCTTAACCCCGTCCACCTGGTTGCCTAAGACGGCGTTTCTCTCACAGAGATAGTCATATAAAGAAGATAGAGCGGAGAGCTTGCGACGGATGCTCGAAGGCGTCAGATTGCGTGCTTCAAGAGACTTGCGCCAGGCGATGACATGGGCGCGCGTGACGGTTCGCAGCTGGACGGGTTCACGCAGCCCGGAGAATGCGGAGAATTCAGCGACATCGATCTTGTAAGCGCGTCGCGTTTTGGGATTGGTGATGTTTGCGAGCCGTTCGAGTTCGGGCGGTACGTCTTCGAGCTGCCGGTACTGCACAGGTCTTAACGAGTCTTCACGAATGACAACAAGATCGCTCACCGCCCTGCCCGAACGGTTTAATCCCGATAATGTATTTTATCGGGATTAAAAGACAAGGCCCAAAATCACTGTCAAACGCACCGTGGCCGTCTTGCAACACCGCATCCGGAGTTGCGACTACGACTCGCGCCGTTACGAAGTTCATTTTTGTATATGCACAGGCAATCTTCAATCTCAGACGGTGCCAGGCGTGCAAACGGTTTGGGCAATATCTTCGGATCAAATGAATCGCCCTCGATGCCAAGTGCTCGCGCGCCGACTCTTACTCCGGCGTGCACGTACACATGCTTCGGCGTTTTTCCGAAGTGAGCGCCGATACGGTGAGCGATGTCATATACCGTGAGCGCACCGATACCCTTGATGGTTCCGATTTCTTCATCCACCAACTGATGCAGCGCGTCGAAATCAGCCGCGTTAGCGAGCTTGCGTCGAATAGCCTGGAGCTTTGCCTCAACGTGTTCCAGGAGCACTCTGGGAATGCGACGCTGATGGTGATGGCGTTTCCCGTCTTTTCTTTCACAGAGCGCAGCTCTGCGTATGGCAGCCGATGGAGTGGGCTCTTTTGCAAATTCCATCATCTCCTCGCCCGTATAGGGACGCTGAGTGCGGATATAGTCGCTGACAATCTGATCGAGCGTCATGCCTGCGCCTGCTGGCGCGGGTGAAGTCCACCGCGAATCTCTTGATCCTGGAAGGTCGTTATCCCGTTGTCGGTGTTCTTCCAGAAGTACTCGGCGTGTACAGGGGCCGCCACGTTCCACGCGTTCACTATCGTCTCTACGCCTGGATATGATTGAGGCGTTCCGGTAAGTGTCGGGTCGTTCGCAGTTACCAGCAGCAGATCGAGATCAACCGGCGCTCCGCCTGCAATGCACCGCGGCCAGTCAATCTGCAGCACACCGTCTGGGCTTATAAGGGCGCCTTCGTCGGTCGTCTGCCGTACGTTCCCGTAACCCTGCTCGTGTTCGACGCGCTCTGCCCACGCTTTCAGAAGGTCTGCCGGGATTTCCCGTCCTGGATTGCGCAATAGGGCCACGCATCCCCACCTCTTATTGGCAATTCTCCCGGTGTTTTTGGCGAGTTCCTCGGCTTCCCACAGATGCAGCGCCTCCGTCATGAGATCGCCCGCCGATGTAATGGCATGGGAGCAGCGCACCACTCTTGCATGACCCATCGGAGCGCTGCGGGAGAACACCATCGTATAGGTATATCCTCGCCGCTCACCCGACAGTCGCCCATAGCGAATCGGCGCTGACACCAATTCTGACTGACTGCAATCGAGGCGCTCGTCGCGCCATTGTTGCCGAATCTTATCCTTATCCCACAGCAACGAACCAATGATAAGAATTCCGGTCTCCAGATGCACAGGATCACTCCTCTTCAGCTTCAGCCGCCTCAGCAGCCACTGCCACCAGCTCAGGCACAAACGGTGAGACATCCTGAATCACCACGCATCCTTTCCGGAGAAGATAATAGTCGCGAACCGTGCGGTATTGATCCCCGAACTTCTCATGGAATCTGTTTCGCACCGTCACATTGCCCTTGAGCACGCTCGATAGGGCGCGGCGGCCATTGAAGAATTTCTCGCCATGTTCGGTTCCGAGCACGTACAGATACTTCTCCTTCGCCGTGTCGTGCTCCGCCATTTGATAGAAATCCTTGAACAGCGAGTTTTGACGTATCGACTCTGCTCCTCCCTGCCAGTGGATAAATTTGAATTCCGCGACACGCTGATTTGTTTCAAGGTCAAAGGCCCGCCCCGTGTTCCCGGCACCAAGCGAGACGTACTCAATAATCTCGCCTGGCCGCAGAATATGCGGAAGACACAGCAGGATACCGAGCGCATGAATCACCACATTGATTTGCCCGGCTAACTGCTTCACCAAACCGGCAGCGCCGAGAACCTCGGCTTTCGCACCGCTCGTTGAAAGCACCGCCGCGTATTTCTCAGCGGGGACGCCTTTCACCGACTTTTCAATCTGGTAGATGGTCTGGGTTAAATCCGCACCGCGAAACGTCTGAAGCAAATGAAGCGCCTGCGCAATGGCGATCTGCTGCGGCTTGGAATCTTCTGCCATCGTTCATTCTTGCGGTCGCAGATTCTTATCGTAATGCTCGTAGAAGAATGCGTCCAAATCCAGCATGGAGTGGGCGCCCGACTCTTCCCGAAACTTCCTCATGAGCTTTGCGAATTCCAGATACTGCTCTCCCTGCGAAGATCCCCTGGCCTTTTCATACCCGAAGTCCTTCATTGCCTGCTCGACGACGTTATTCCATACTGGGAGATTCTTTGCATCGTGCACCGCCAGGATTTTCGTAAAGAAGGCAGGGCCTACGCGATCAACCCGGTATTTTCCGTCCAGCACCGCATCCACCCGCGCCTCGACGGGCTTTGCATTATCCACCAGATGACGAAGGCCAGCCTGAAGCCTTGATCGCTGCTTCCATGCCTGCGGCTTTCCGATTTCAATCAAACGCCCGAGCGCGTGGATCTTGTAGAACGCCTCCAGACCGTCCCGATCAAAATCGAATGTGGGATAGTTGAGCGCATCCTTGATTTCCTTGGCATCACGGGGCCGTTGTGCCGCGTAGTGGCCTTTGAACTTCCTCGACTTGAAGAATTTCCGTGCGAGCGTCACGGCATGCTTCCAGCGGCGCATGCCGGCATTGTGACGCTCGCCGATATCTTCCTCTGCCTGCTCCTGAAGCTTTTCGACCTGTTTCCTTGCCTTTTTCGCGGCATCGTACCGCTTCTTGTAGCGGCGAATGTCGGGCTCCGTCAGATCTGCGGTCAGCGCATCATCCCCGAAGAGCCGCTCGAACCAGTCGTCCACGCGGGCATACACACCCTTGTTCTCGGAGTAGAGGCCGCATTCGACGTTCTGCAAAAGGCCTCCCTCGCTGAGGTTTCCTGAGCCCACAACTATGAATGCCCGTCGATAATTCTTGACCAGAAGTACTTTGGGATGAAATGTCGTCTTCGCATCAGTGAACAGCCGCGCCTGAACGCGGCCTTTTTGTGCCCGCTGCAACCAATCGTAAAGAACATCCGGTTCCGTTTGGCAAAAGGAGAGCCCGCTTAGCAACTTCACGTTTGCAGATGTCTTCTCAATGTGTGGTTCAAAATGCTTCCAGCCCGTCCAATGTACAAATGCTGTCGCAAGCTTGATCGATTGGGCGTGGAGCAATTCGGCTTTCAGATCAAATCCGCTAGGTAGGTCCACAATTAGTGCAGACCCGAGCCCGAGCAGACCATCGACGTTGAGCGCTGTTTTCATCTGTCACCTGCATACCCGCTAAGACTATGAATGATAACGTTCCTTATCATCCACGATCGGAGGGATTTTGCGCGATTGGTTTAACTGCCCAGAATCACGCACACAATTGGCGCACGGCGAGCTGACGACAAACGGACTTTGTCGCGGCTCTTAACGAATGGCCAGCTGATCGGCCGTCAGCCATCCATTCTTGTCGATCCTTTTTCGTCATTACACCAGTAGTGTGTGGCTTGAATGTTGTCCGGATGGTCATCCCGCCACGCTCCGCCCATCCCTTTCGGTTCCCTGTGGTCCGGTACGATATCGTTGTAATTCGTGAACTCTTCGTGGCAGATAGGGCATATCCCACCCTGTTCGACAATCTTCCTGTTCATCAGTTTCCGCATTTCCGCCGGTGACCGGAGTTCGCGATATCCCCGCGGGTGATGCGGATCTTCAATTCGCTGAACTCCAAGCCTGATCAGTCTGGATCTGGGCATGAGTTCCCGCCCACAGCACGACGTTGATCTGTGAATCGGACAGAATTCGTTGGGACGCAGTCTCATGGCGGTTCTCCCAGGTTTCTATGTTGAATTCTGGAGTGGTTCAGCGCGGCGTTGCACGAAAGGGAAAGCAGGAAAGATCAAACCGTCCATGCTTTCCAGCTTTCTTATCCTGCGATGGCGAATTACCACTGCGCGCCGACGACGAATCAGGACAAGAATTGCTGAAAAAGAGTGTCAGCATTTCGTCATTTCTCAACGGGCCGTTCGACACGCCGAAGCAGAACCCGTAGCGCGGCTCGAATGACCTGAGACTGTTTAAGTCCGGTAAGCCCGGTAAGCCGTTCCAATATCTTGCGGTCGGCCTCTGTCAGCCGGATCGTGGTCTTCCCCAACTTGGACGGATGCCGCATGGCAATAGTGGCGGTGCAATCCAGATGCCGAATTGTGTGGCGAGAGTATGGCGTATGGCGGAAATTGGCGCGAATTTAGGCTATGGTAGGTCAAAGACAAGGGGTAAGCACGCTGGAAGGTCATACCAGTCGTGTTGGGTCGTGACGAAAACAATCAACTTCGACAATTTAGGAGAAATCGCGCCGTAATGTCTTGCAAGTCTTGCCAATCGGAGAACCACCGCAACTTTAACGGAGAAGTCGCCATTCATTTCCCTGGACTCAAGGGTCTGAACAAACCCATCGTGTGGGTCTTTCCCAAGCTTCTGGCTTGCTTGAATTGTGGCTTCACGGAATTTGCAATTCCCGATACCGAGTTACGACTGCTTCTGGAAGGCACGTCCGACTGAGGGCTAAGGCTTGCCAAGAATTTATGAGCAACCGCTCGTGCTGCCACAGGTCGTACACCGATAGCAGGAGCCGTTCCTCACCATGAGTGAACCGCAGAACTGGCATGAAGGTGCATCTCCCAGATCTACGATCTGACTCAATCCCTCGACCGCGCTGGTCACCTCGCGCAGCGGTTGGGCCGGCTTGGGCAATTCAAACAGAAGCCCCTGCTCCCCTCTCAGGAAGCGCAGTTCGAGCCAGCGGAATAAATAATCGGTTAGAGACTTGGCGTAGCCAATCTTTGGATTGCCCGACCACCCGCTTGGCTCAAACCGTGTGTGGCTGAACTTATCGCATAGGACGCGCAACGGGACGCCAAACTGCAGTGCTAGGGACACTGCGGTTGCGAAAGAATCCATGAGCCCGGAGACCGTGGACCCTTCCTTCGCCATTCTGATGAACAGTTCGCCTGGCAGACCATCCTCGTATAAACCGACTGTGACATAGCCTTCCTGGCCGCCCACCGAGAAGTGATGGGTCAAGCTGTGTCGCTCGTCCGGCAGCCGCCGCCTCACTACTGGAGGGCCCTCCGCGTGCGGGGCACGCGTACTGTTTGCCTCTCCTGATCCGTTACTTCCTGCTTCCTTGCTTGCGTTCTGAGAATGCTCTTCGCTGTGCTCGACAATAACAATTTCCCTTGCTGCTGACATTACGCACCTTCTTCGGAACCGCAGGCCGATTGAGACGCCGTGTTCGCGTCGGTCTCAGCGCCTGCATCGTGCTTTTTGTAGGTTCCTCTCACCGACAGCAGTTCTGCGTGGCTTGGCGGAAACACGTAATTCCGCACAAACCACAGCGCGTCATAGGTGAGGCGACGGCCCACGACATCACGCCCGTGTTGTTTTACAAACTCACAGAAATCATCGGCATAGATAATGCGTGCGTGCGCACCGGCAGTGGTGAGAGTGCGCGACCTGAGCCAGCCAGCGTCGATCCATTTCTGGATTTCGTCGGGCCGGGTGTGTAGCGCCCGGGACAATGAAAACTTGGTGAACCATTCACGGCCGGTTCTCCCGCCCATGCCCAGGCGGTGCAGCATCGAACGAACAGAGCCTGGAGGCCGGTTCAGAATTCTTGCAGCCTCCTCCACCGGGAGCGCAGTAATCAGGTCGAGAAGCCGCTGTTGCTCCCGTTTCGTCCATTCACGATAGCTGCGTTTCCGAGTGATGCCGAACTGGCGCACGAACCGTAAGCAAGCATCCCGCGGGTTCCCAGAGATCTCGGTCAGTGTTGTTATCAGCATTCGCAGGTCCGGTTCATTATGCCCAAGGCTGCTGCCGATTCGCGCCTTGTGGTCTCTGACCAGTCCTCTTGCTTCTTTGCTCCAGCAAAAGGAACGACGCTTGCGGTCACTGTCAGTCTCACCCATACAACCGTGTTCTGGAATTGAGGGTCGGGCTCCAAGCCCGCCCAGCCGCCCACGGCACCGCTTCCAGACTGCCTCCTATACCTATATATGGAGCCGAAACGGAAGTGTGTGACAGGAAAAGTTGGTTTGCCAGGCAAACATTTGCGGTGCCGCAACATTCTATGCGCAACTAAAGTGCTGCCAGTTGGGTTCTATAATCAAAACACGGGACTCGGTTGCTCCCGGCCACAGCCTGTACTCACGATCCCGCAACCGGGTCAACCAGCAACGCAAGAATCTCAGCAGCCGCCACGTCGTTGCTTTTACTCAAGTTTGTGCGGTGGAACCGCCGACGTGTGTTCGCCTCAGTGAGATTTCGTTCGCCGCGGTGGGCGGCATCAGCAGCCGTTTTGGTTCTGACGCTCGCCCTTCTATTCCTGTCCTATGCCTACGTGAGGCACCGTCACAATCAGGCTCTCGACAATCGTCGTGGAGCACTCCCGATCGGTTTGGACGATCCCGAAAAATCTACAGACCCAGTCTCGCTCCTGGGGGAAGCCAAACGCCTGTATTGGCTAAACAATGGGCCGAAGGCAGCCCCGTTATTTGCAGGAGCGGAAAGGTTATTCGCCGACAGGGGTGATGCGCGGAATGAACTTTACGCAAAGGTTGGACACCTCAGATCAGGCGCCGAAACGATGTCCTTTGTTGAGCTTTCGCGTTTTGTCGATGAACAGCTGCAAAACCCAATCGTGCGCGGCGACGCCAAACTGCGCCTGTGGTGCCTGATTGCAAAAGGCTATACCGATATCGAAATCGACTATCGCGCTGCAAAACGGGATTGGCTGGAAGCTCAGGAAATCGCTAGGAGTTTGGGGGACGAACGAGCCGTGACCAGGGCCTCGGGCGAGTTGGGGCTCATTGCGTTCTTGGAGGGACACCCCGGACAAGCAGCAAGGCTTCTCGGGGGCGCGCTGCTCTCGACCATGGCCAGCGGCGACACCGGTGGGCAGATCAGATTCCTGGAGCTATTGGGAACTGGTTTCGAAGAAGTCAATCGTCACGCTGAAGCCATGAGGTTCTTTGAGAGAGCCATCAAGCTCGCCGATGCGGAGAAGGATTCCGGGCTTCCCTTCATGGCGTACGAAGGAAAGGCCCAGGCCCTGGTCGCGTCAGGAAGAACAGAGGAGGCAAAGCGGGTTCTGGAGGACGCACTCACAAAAGCCCGATCGCAGGAGAAGAGAGGGCACGAGGCACAGTTGCTGATCCTCTTAGGAAGGCTGACGGCACAGATGGGAGATAGAACCCAGGCAATCGCTTACTTGGAAGGCGCCGGTCAATTTGCGACGCATGTGCAGTTCTTCCGAATGGAAGCCGACGCGATGTTCGAACTGGCAAAGCTGTATCGTGATGCTGGAGATCTTGCCACTGCCGACGCGCGCGCTACACAGGGGCTCGCTGCGAGCCAGCGCGTTGGCGATCGTTATTATGTGCCGCGCAATTTGACGATCCTCGCAGATCTGAAAGCACGCCGTGGCCACACTGAGGAAGCAAAGGCCCTCTACGAGCAAGCTGAAGACGTGATCGAAGGAATGCTGATCAGTGTGGATGAGCCATACTGGAACAGCTCCGTCGCCGCCTCCATGAGTCAGACCTATCTGCAACATTTCGAACTGTTGAATCAGAATGGTGACGTACCCGGCGCCTTCAGAATTCTGGAACGCATCCGTGGGCGAACTCTGGCTTCGGCTCTCGAAGATAAGAAGGCACTCCCGACCGCGGAATCAGAACAAACTCTGGCGCTGGAAAATGATTTGTCCGCTCTCCAGACCCGGCTGCTGCAAGCCACCAGTGTCATCGAACGTGAACAACTGCTCGATAAGCTGGTTGAATACGAGCGGCGCCTGGGACTGGCTTGGACCAAAGGGGATGCCCCGAATAAACGTTTCGCAGTACAACCAGCGTCATTGACGAAAGTGGTCGACGATCTGAATTCAGATGAGGTGTTCCTGGAGTATGTCCTCGATGACCCACATTCGTTCTGCCTCTCGATCTCGCGCGAAGGTGCATACCTGCGAGTGCTCCCGGTTGGACGCAGGGAAATCCAGACGGTGACGCAGCAATTTGTCGACGAAGTTCGGGCGAAAGGCACGGGGATCGATGGTGCGAAGCAGCTCTACGCATGGCTGCTAAAGCCGATTCCGGAAACAGCGAAGGCTAACAAAGTTGTCATTGCACCAGATGGGATATTGAATCTTCTGCCGTTTGAAGCACTCCGAGACAGGCAGGGCGAGTATCTGTTGAAGTCGCACATTATCAGCTACGTGCCTTCGGGCACAATTCTGGATGTCCTTCGACATGCAAAGATGCAGCCATCGGCACCCAGGCCGTTTCTGGGAGTCGGTGATGTTGCGTACGAAAACCAAGGCGGTGCGGGGCGCAGAATGCCGGCTCCCGAGACAACGCGGGGGCAGATTCTACGGGGCATGGCAGATCTGTCGGGGATACAACTACACGACCTTCCTCAGACACGCGACGAAGTCCAAGGAATCGGTAAAATGCTTGGGCAGGAGTCGGTGATCTTGCTCGGCAACGACGCCACCGAAACTGCCTTCAAGAAGGAACCGCTCGATCAGTTTCGCATCTTGCATCTGGCTGTGCACGGGTTCGCCGATACCCAGTATCCGGAACGATCAGCTCTGGTCCTGGGAAAAGATCCAAGATCTGGTGACGACGGATTGCTGCAAGTACGCGAGATCATAAGATTGCGGGTGAATGCCGAACTGACCACCCTATCTGCTTGTGACACTGGTGTTGGCAAGCTGCAGGGACAGGAAGGCATTAGCAATCTGGTGGAAGCATTTCTAGTCGCTGGTTCACAATCGGTTGTAGCGAGCCTGTGGAGCGCGGACGACACCTTCGCCAGCGCATTGATGGAACGGTTTTACCAGCGTATGGCCCAGGGCGAAGATACGAGTTCGGCTCTGCGAAACGCGAAACTCGATCTGCTCGCGAAATACGGCGACCAGGTCCGTCCATTTTATTGGGCAGCCTTCATAGCTGTGGGAGAGACTTCCACACCGATTGGCATAAGACAACAATGAATCTGACTCTTGACGAGCGCACGAAGATTTTCGACAAGGTCTGCCGACTGGTGGAGACCAAGCATTTCAATCCCGCCATGAATGGAGTGGACTGGAAGTCTCTGGTTCAGAGCCGAAGGGAGCAGATCCTTGCCTGCACCGAACCACAGGCCTTTGAGAAGGAAGTCCACAGGTTGGTAGCAGAGCTTAAGACCAGCCATACCGGATTTCGACACGCCGGCTTGCGGAACATACCCGCTCGGCACGCGATCAACGCAACCATGCAGCGGATCGCTGTCGATGGCAGCGAACGGTGGATGTTCCAGGACGTGCATCAGGGCGGTCCAGCCTACTCTGCCGGCATCCGGCCTGGGGACTTGTTGCTCGGAAGCGGCGAGCGAGACATTCGCCCTCCGGAAGATTTGACGTTCTCGGCCGGAGAATCGGCAAGTCTGTTGATCGAGAAGCTCGGTGGAGGACGGCAGAGGATCCAAGTCCAACTACCGATGCCTAAGTCGAAGAAACATCCCGTCACCGCTCCCGAAGCGGTGCGCACGGAGAAACTCAGCGACGAAATCGGATTGCTCAAAGTTGCCATGTTTCCTGGTGCAGTAGGGATCGACGTCGCAAAAGATATTGATCGTGGAGTCGCATCTTTAGAAGGATGCAGCCGCCTCATTGTGGACTTGCGAGGAAATACAGGCGGAGGCATCGGTGGACTGCGTCTCATGAGCTATTTGACGCCCGGGAAACTGGAAGTCGGCTACAGCCTCACACGAAAGAAACGGGAGCGTGGCTATCGCAGAGAGGAGCTAACCCGTTTTGGGCGAATCCCTTCTCACAAAACGACCCTTCTCTGGCTGGCGGCCCGGTATGCATTTGTGGAGAAATCTATCCTGGTTGTCACCGAGGGCCTTGGGACGCGCCCGTTTCAGGGGCGCGTCGTGCTGCTGGTCAATGAGCACACTGCCAGCGCAGGAGAAATGGTGGCGGCTTTCGCCGAAGAAAATAATCTGGCAACTATTGTGGGGACCAAAACACCCGGACGCTTGCTCAGCGGCAGTGCCTTCAAGGTCGGTCATGGGTACATTCTTGGATTACCAGTCGCCGGTTATTTGACGTGGCAAGGACGGATGCTGGAGAACAACGGGATCACTCCAGCATTTTCTGTCGACCTGTTACGAGATGCCCTGCTTGAGGGTAGGGATACGCAATTGGAGCAGGCGGCCGAAGTGGTCAAAGCTCTCTGAGTTTTGGGTAGTGCCTCAGTTTGAAATTTACGCAAAAAGGGAGCGGAGAAAAAATGAAAATTCTATGGTTGAATGATTCTTTAGTACTACGCGCTGAAAACTCCAGAGAGAAACAGGCTCTAGCGACCGTGTACGACGCATTAGAGCCGAAAGAGCCTGCCCAGCAATCGAGTGGCCCTGAACAATCGGAGACTATAGGTCTTTCAGTTTCGTAATGGCATTCTGGGACTTGTACCCAGCTTCTTTATCAAACGGCACAACAAAAAGCCTGTCTTTTTCGTTGTGCATGTGCTGCCAGAGATAGTCGAATACCACTTCGGAAGAGGAGCTTGTGTTTACGCCCCACACCGAATCTTGCACGTGTTTTGCTTTGATTTTGGCCAAAGCATCATAAAGTGGCTGGTAATCGTAATCGGGCTTGCGCAGATCATACGAAATCAGAAATACGGCCATACTTGCTCGCTTTCCGAGGGAAGGCGAACGTTATAGCAGTGGGGATCATAGATGGGAATTACACGTTCGTGCCACGTTTTTTGTAAGGGCCGCGCGACTTTGGCGCGGGAGCGTAGCTGTCGGCCATCATCACGATTTCTTCCAAACTCCAAACATGATCAGACAGTCCAGCAGCCATTGCCGGAGTGATTCTCAGCGATTTGTGGATTCTCGCATAGTTGTAGTGGACGGTGTGAATCGCAACCATAGCCGCATGGTTCTGGATTTTTTTGGAAAAAGCATTTGTGAGTCTCGTGAAACGGCGCATTGACATACGCATCGTGAGGTTGTGCCGCTCCACGTAGGATGTAGAAACGTGCTTGGGATCGGGATCGCCGCTCACGACTTTTAGATCGCAGCCGATGCACCGCGCTGGAGAGTAGCGTCGCGTTTCCTCGTCAGAGGGTGCTCCGTAAATCTTCTGGAGCATGGCGTAGTCGCAATCCGCTCCGAATGCCGTCTCGACAGCTTCCAAGTATGCCTTGTGACCATCAGTTGTAATCTGTACGCGACCCTTGATTCTCGCAGCGCAATCCAACATGAACTCCATTGCCCAATCTGCGCTACGACCGCCGACTAGGTAGCTAACGCACAACTTGGAATCAGCGCACAATCCCGTCCATGTCCATGTATCGCCCCAACCTTGCGCTTTTTGCTCTGGTGTGACGTTCTTCGCCTTTGCACCGACAAAGCACCAAATCTCATCCGCCTGTAGGCGGCGCACCCGGACATCTCGCACGTTTTCATCGTGGAATCGCTCACAGGCTTGGCCAATGTCCACTAACAATTTAGTCACTGTGTTCAGGGACACATCCGCCATCCGAGCGCACGAGCGAAGACTATTGCCTTCTACCAGCATCCCAAGAATCTTGGCGCGGTCTGCAATCGAGAGGCGATTCATGTAATTCAAGGTACGTGCGGTTAGTTTATTTGTCAAGCATAAAGTTCAGTTTAACAATTGAATTCAGTCGGTATTGACAACGTGCTTTCAGTAGCTTAGAGTGAATAATCATACGGAAGCCGCATGGATGTCGAATTTCGTGACAAGAAACTCGCTCTCATCGAAACGGATCGTGCGGCAGCCGATACGGGCTTTTCTATCGCTTTGATTGAGTCGGCTAGGGATAAGCTGAACTTCATCCGTCAAGCAGCAGACGAAAGATCACTGAGGAACTGGAAGAGTTTGCACTATGAGAAGTTGGAAGGCGACAGAAAGGGGCAGCGCTCTATCAAACTAAACAAACAATTTCGGCTGATATTCGAGATAGACAACGAAAGTCGTCCACCGAAAGTCACAATACTTTCCATCGAAGATTATCACTGAGGGGATCACTAACATGGCAACCACAAATGCAACTTGGATTAAGCATCCCGGCTTTTACATCGCTGAGGAAATTGAGGCGCGCGGATGGAGTCAGCGTGATCTCGCGTTCATCCTAGGTGTGCCAGAGCAGACGGTGAACATGATCCTTAACGGCAAGCGGAGTATTACCCCGGAAACCGCGAAGGCGCTCGGTGATGCATTCGATATTAATCCCGAAACATTCGCCAATTTGCAGAAGTCATACGACCTATCTCACGCGCCTCAACCCGATCCCGGCATAGCCGTTCGCGCCAAGATGCAAAACTACTATCCTGTACGCGAGATGATCAGACGAGGATGGATTCGACAATCTGATCCGGCAATGCTGGAATCGCAGCTTATGAGATTCTTCCTCGTTCCTTCGCCCGATGCAATCCCTTACATGGAGCACCGAGGGAAAAAGAGCGGATACGAGGAAAGAGATATTACGCCAGCGCAATTGGCGTGGCTATTTCGAACGAAGCACATTGCTAACTCAATTACGGTTCCGAAATACTCGGAGAAATCCCTCCGCTCTGCACTCACCGAGTTTGAGCAGCTTCTATATGCGCCAGAGCTTGTTAGGCACGTGCCGAAACTCCTTATGGAAGCTGGAGTGAAATTTGTTGTAGTCGAGAAACTACCTAACGCGAAAATTGACGGCGTGTGCTTCTGGATTGAGGACTCTCCAGTCATTGGAATGTCATTGCAGCATGACCGCATCGACAATTTTTGGTTTGTGCTTCGACATGAAATTGAGCACGTCCTTCGAGGACATGGACGGGACGAGGAAAAGATAGACGTTGATTTGGATGGCTCTACAAGTAGCCAAGATGCGGAGGAAAATGTAGCGAATGCGGCAGCAGCGGAGTTTTGCGCTCCGAGCACAAGGGTGGATTACTTTTTGCTGAGGAAAAGACCCTACTACTACGAAAAAGATGTCATAGCGTTCTCTCGTACCTTGAATCGACATCCAGGTATCGTGGTGGGGCAAATCCGGAAGCGCTTGAACCGATGGGACTACCTGACGAGGCACTTGGTGAAGGTTCGCCAGTTTGTGGTTCCTGATTCAATCGCTGACGGTTGGGGCCAAGTAGCTGCGGTATCTCTTTAGCGAGGGAGTGTTATGGCGACCAAGACTGAACGATTGCAGCAAGCATGGCACAGGTTCGATAGCGATAAAGACCACCAGCCCACAGGCACGAGGCAAGCTGTGGAGTGGGCGGTCGCGGAAGGTCTTATAGAGCTTCCTGACGTTGATCCATACGACGTGCTCGCAGAGCAGATGTCGCAAGCACTTCGCGCGGAGATGGCCACGGATTCAAAGGGACGACGCTATCGGGTTAATCATGCTGTTCGCATCACGAAGGGCGGAGTGCAATTTACCTTTTGGGGTGTCATGGGATTCGCATCTCATGAACACATGGAAAAGGCTTTCGCATTGAGACGTGAACAGATCATTGGCGATAACGTGCAACTAGCGACCGATGTTGAGGTTTATAACGATCTAGTTAAAGGCAAACACCCGCCAATTCAGATAGTCATGGACTACACGGATGACGTGGCAGAGCGCCAGATTATGAAGCTCCCGCCAAAAAAGGTTGACGTTGCTTAATCAGTCTTTTTCCATCTGGCGCGTGCGGCTAGTCGCGCGATGTCTTGGCGTTCTTCTCGGGTTAGATTGTGCGCTCTGGTCTTACCGCCTTTTAGCCCACCTGCGCGGCGCTTGGACGGATGTTTTTTTGAGTCGCTCACGGTGTCTTCGGCTTCGCCAATGGCAATGTCAAAGATCTGCTTGGCAAGCTGGGCGGGATCACGCGGACGTTTGGGCACGAACCGAGTATCGCACAGGCCGCGCCACTGATCTAGACTATGAAATTTCAAACTGAGGCACTACCGAGTTTTGAGTTTTTTCGGCTTAGATTAGACTCGATCATCGCGCGGCCGAGACGTCATCGCGATGAACCTCAAAACACGCGGACAGGAAATCGCGTCCATTCCAGGCCAGGCTGGCGGAGACCGAGAGAATACGGTCCTGGCCGAACGCCCGCAACCTCAACATCGGCCCGCAGTATCACAACGTGGTTCTCCAGTTGGGCTGTACCGGCCGCACGCAGTACCTCATCCCCTGTGTCGCTGAAAAGGGCAACATCGTAGCTACCTTCCTTGCTCCCGATCGGCATCTCAACCGTTAGATGTTTGGCCCCGTGAGGGATCTCCAAAGGTGGTTGAGCGGTATCCGCGGGATTTTGCCCGCGAGACACGGAACGCTCACGAAGATCGAGAGTTACGGAAGCCGTTTGCACCGAAGGCCAAGTTCGCATCCACAACCACCCGGTAACGGCAAAAACCACAACCGCAGCCGCGGCCAACCATACTTGAGTCCTGCGTCGCCCGATCGCCGCTTGCTTACGAAATTGGGTGAATTCCTGAAAGCATGGGCTGCACGAGCCCAGATGCTCGAGCCACGGCTCCAGTTCTGTCAGGGACACTCTGCCCTGCGCGATGCGGTTGAGTAGGGCAGATCCAGGACACCCGATCCTCTCCGGGTTGGGGAACTCCTTGGCAAGGCCCTGCCGGAGGATATCGAGCAAGCGCTGGTCAGCTTCACCTGAATGTATTTTGCTGCTCAGAGAAATCAACTCGTCACAAGTTCAATCTTGAAAAACAGCCCAAGTGTAACCGAAAAGGTTGCGTGAGACACATGCATGATTCGTAACATCAGAGGCGGCGCGACAAACGTTCACGCAGGATCTTCATAAGCCTGCGAAATCGAAGCATGACGTGGTGGCCGGGCATACCCATCCGGTTGCCAATGTCGTTCCAGGAATAGCCATACTCGCGCGCAACCCAAACTTCGCGGCTCCACGAATCCATCCGCTGGATAATCTCCTTGGCGTAGATGGCGCCTTCAAGGTCTTGCTCATGCTCTCTGCGACTCGCGGCGCCAAGAACCTCTAATTCCTGAACGGAAGACACGAGCGCAATTGTCTCCTCACGACGTTGTTCCTTCCTGACTGTCCGGCTGAACCGATGGTAAAAAGTTCCGAGAAGATAAGCTTCCAGATCAGTAATTTCGCGACGTCTACCCTTCATCCGTTCCAGCGTCTGAGACACCGACTGCAGAACGCCCTCCCAGACTTCCGTGACCAAGCCAGTTTCGTCAGAACGGATTCCGTGGCGCGAAAGCTCTTTGCGAGCGTGCGCTAAGACTCTTGGCCATGCGGATCGAGCCGCCTCTACGAGTTCGTGGTCAAGGGCCGTTTTCGCGCGTGTGCTCGCGCCCGTGGATAGAAGTACCCATTCGGGGCCGGGTTCGGCGTCGGGCATGGCTGGCGCCTCACATCTACTACATTGACAACGGAAGGATTACTTACAGGGTACTGTGAACTTGAACCCAAAATATTTTCGATAGTTTCGGGCCCGATGATGTTCCTTTTATAAGTGTGGGGCTGCTTCGTCTGCAATTTGAGAGCGTCAGTTCAGGCTTAGAGGCCTGCCGGCGGGCTCTGATGGGTTAACTGCTCATTTTCAGGGCTTTACAGACGAGTCAATGCCAGCCCTCTCCAAGGCGAGACCCCCACCGGAGGAAGCCTCAGCTTTCTCGCCGACGGGTGCGACCAAAACGCAGGACCCGCAAGCCTTTTCACCACATATGCGGGTCTAGGGTTCTCCGCTCACCGCCGTCCGGATATCCCTGTCTCGTTTACGCGGGACGACTTGGTTCGGATTCCACGAGGTGTTTAGGAAACTCTCGCGCGTATCCGGTGCCTGATGTGTTTTCCCAGATTGCTGTTGACTGGCGATATTGTCTATGACTGATCCTGGTAGGAACGCTCCGGTTTGGTGGGACAAAGAAGTGGATGCCGCGGGCCGGCCAATCCGGCTGGACGTGCGTACGGCGGCACACCAAATATGGGACGCAGCCCGCAGACAGGCTCAACACCTTCTGGGTGACGCGAGCGAAGCACCGGAAGTGATGGAGAAGGTCGTGGTACAGGTCTCCCGCTATCTTGATCGCACTGGTGCGGGCCTCTTCACGCAGAACACGACAGGAGTTCTTATGTGCGCCTTCTGCCGGTCCCTTCGACGCTATGCCATGAAGCTGAAGCGCCTGCAACTCGTCGGGGGGAGTGCCGAACTCGCACCACGGCGAACGGCACAAAACTGGTCCGCTCTGGTGGAGCTCTGGTTGGATCTGGAGAAATTGGGTCGCGATCTTTCTCAGAAGACGCGTGTCATGCTGCGTCTCCGCTCCACGGGATTCGATTGGAAGGAAGTTGCCGGGGTGCTTCACATGACGGACACCGCCGCTCGCACTGCATTTTGGCGGGAAGTGAGACGAGCGCGCTCCAAGAGCTTGAGAAGAAGCCGGCCGGAGGGACGTGAATGACTCTTACCGCAATCGGTTTCTTCGCCGACGACAATCACATTCCCGAGTCTGCTGAGTGATGCAAGCGAGACTGTGGAATGCCCCGTCTGCTTCAGCATGCATCGATGTAGAAAACCAATTCCCCATGTTTTCCAATGGAACTCCGCCATTGTTTCGACAAGCTCTGCATGTTGTCGATTAGAGCGATCAGGTCATTCTTGTTAACAATGATCCCTTGTTCTTCCAAACTGTCATGGAAACTCGCCGCGCTGAAGCGCTCATCTGCCTCCATATAGTCCAGCACCCTGCTGCCGTCTTCGAGCCAGACGGCCTTGTTGTCTCCGTATTCGTGATCGTCGCTGGCCGTGCCTACTCTGGCGGCGAGGTCGTGGAGCAGCGCAATCAACTCCTCAGGTTCAACGAAGGAGGAGGAATGCGTATTCCAGATTTCTTTCACTGGCCGAAAACTTTGGCTCATGGCCTAACCACCTTCTTTCTTCGTTCTCTGCGTTCTGCTTCCTGGATATTCGGAACCTGATGACTGCATCCTCATTCGTTGCCATAGCACCGGCTCGACCGGGAGCGAGGTTGTGCGCCCCGAGCGCAGATTAACGAATCCGCCGTGGTAGGAAAGGCGCCCATATCGAAACAACCGAGCGAGCATTGCCAGCGCTTGGTACGCGAGCGTCTGGTTCACGAACGGCTCCTGCCGTTCCAGCGCTTCCAGCGCGCTGCAGGGCGGAAGTTTGTCCTTCTTGTCGAGCTTTGCGTTAATGAGTTCGGGGAAGAGTTCGGGAGCCGTCGGCAGGCGCGAGTCTCGCATTTTGTTTCTCTGGTTTTCCGGCTCGCCGAGCACGAACTGGCCACTGTCGGCATTGTTGCCCAGATCCAGCCAATAGTGGCAATTCCAATAGGTTGAAGTTCGGGTCATCGCGTTGCGGGCGGCGCGAGTGTCCACGCAGCCAATGAGAATGTCGGTTTCGTGCCCCCAACTTTCATCGACGAAGTGCGGCACACCTTTCCATCCCAGGCCCCAAAACAGATTGATTCGCGTGACGAGTACCGTCGCCTTATGCAGCCCGATCTCACTTTCGCTGAATGGTTGCCGGACGCAGTTGGTGCGGGAAATCCGGTCGCCGTCGACCAGGGTCACATCGAACCCATGCGGATGTCCTAAGGCAACCATGGCTTGGTGCAGATATGGCAATCCGGCAGCGATGGCGCTTCCCGTCCCTCCGCAGCCGACTACGGTGACCTGAACCTTCTTCTGCAGCAGCACACTGGGTATCTCATGGTCGATTGTCGCGGGGATTGTCGTTTCGATAGGTGTGGTCATCGTTCCTCACAAATTCCGCGAGTGTCTGCGGCAACTTGACCAGG
>Ga0335085_10002735_pt1 | contig 32197 bp, 30 predicted proteins | sample Lox_Sample_45_FD_206712 | JGI IMG/M metagenome (GOLD analysis project Ga0335085, IMG submission 206712) | Soil microbial communities from Loxahatchee National Wildlife Refuge, Florida, United States - Lox_Sample_4.5 | ecosystem: Environmental > Terrestrial > Soil > Wetlands | place: USA... | reverse complement strand
AGCAAATGGATTATCCGTGGAGCGGCAAAGTCGCCATCACGGTCGATCCCAAGCAATCGGAAAAATTCACGGTCTACGTCCGCGTGCCGAACCGCACCACCAGCGAACTTTACACGCCCACACCGGCGGTCAGCGGCTTGAAATCGCTGGTGGTGAACGGCGAAGAATTGGCTGGGAGCGCCGGCATCCTGCCGGCGGATGGGACTGCCGGGCTGGTAGCCCGGCAGAACGGGCAGGTTGCCCGTTCCACCCTGCAAATCAAAAACGGCTACGCCGCCATCACGCGCGAGTGGAAGGCTGGCGACAAAATCGAACTGGAACTGCCGATGGAAGTTCAAGTCATCAAGGCCGACGAACACATCGCCGCCGACCGGGGCCGCGTGGCGCTGCGTTACGGTCCGCTGATTTACAATGTCGAGTCCGCCGACCAGTCGAATCTCAATCTCACGCCGGATGTGAAATCACTCGCGACGGAATGGCGTGGGGACTTGCTTGGCGGCGTGATGGTCATCAAAGGCAAATGGAACGACGGCAGTCCGCTTCTGGCCATTCCCGATTACGCCCGCGAAAATCGCGGCGCGGATAAATCACTGGTCTGGCTGAGCGATAAGAACTGATTCCGGAGAGCCGCCTTCGGGCTGGGTTTCGGTTGGGATTCGCGGCCTGCCCGTGCTCAGGCCTGAATCCAACCCGGTGTCGCCAAACTGAGCGCACACCAGGCAGCCAACAAAATATTCACAATCGCACTTACGCGACGACCGGTAATCATCTGACGAAAGCCGACAATCAATAACACGAGGAAGCACAATGCGTATCCGGGCGCCATTTGGTCATAGAAATGATTGAGCGGTGCAACATCTCCCCGATGCGGCCAATGGAATACCAAGTAGTAACTCATTAGATGTGCGACGACCACAAATGCCTGAAATGGGCGTAGAATCAATCTCAGCCAATCATCCCTGTCTTTTGGAGCGTGAAACATACAATTGGCCTAGTGAGTAGGAGCTGAGCCACGCTGGAATGAAGTGTCGCCCACGCTAGCGGGACTGCTGTGCCTACCACGCGAAAGAATTAGTCGAATCCCCAAAACGACGGCCGACCATGTTACTATAGCTGAAATGAAACAAGCCAAAAGTGGTAGATGTTCGATGAGCAACTTCAACCACAGAAAACTGAGTCCGGAACCGACTATTTCCAGACAATTCGCAATCACCCCGTGAGGTCGGCCAGACTGCTGGATAACCATAGGCCAGACGACAAGGCAAATCCCAGTCGCCGTGATTAGCAGACTGCTCAACATCGAAGTCACTAAACTTCCAATAGGAATTCTCATAGCAATCCCCAATACTGATAGCAATTATCCGGCCAAATTCGTGTTTCACTCGGCAGCGAAGACGGCTGCGTTGGGAGGGACGGCGTGTCGCCGTCCCTGACTTTCGAATTTAATTGGGGACGGCGACACGCCGCCCTTCCCAGTAACGAGGAAATACCCGCCGCAAACGCAGAAAGCGGCGCGCACGGCCAGTCCCGCCATAGCCAGGCGACGGCGGAAGTGACGCGCCCTACCATCTACTGCCCAATCACGACACCTTTCCATGAGCCGGAGCGCCGGTCTCCGACCCGGCGTGTCGAAAAGTGATCGAATCCGCACCGGGCCGGATCGGAGACCGGCGCTCCAATCGCAAGGTGCATGGCCTCCACACGCAATTCTCGAATTGTGGTAACATTCCACGAACCTCGTAGCAGCCGACGTGAGGAGGCTCCCTTTGAAAAATCCGAAATCCGAAATCCGAATTTAAACAGAGCCTCCTTACGTCGGCTGCTACGGTAGAAGGAGAATTTCCGGACGCAACTGGCCGACGCATTGGTTCGGCAATCTCTGGTCGAGCGAACCGGGCATCATCGTCTCCATTGCCACGTGGCCGTCGCAAAACACGACATTCGCCCGCTGCGCGTGGCGGAAATGGCCGTTGGGATAGTAATCCCCGCTGGAAAAATTTGTGTTTACGTCCAGGTAATACCATTCCTCCAGCATCGGGTGATCGGCTGAAGCGGGGCTTTGAAAATCGTTGACCTGCGCGGCGTCGGCAAACAGCGCGAAGTCGGCCGGCCGTTTGACTTTGTTCACGTTCACGGGCGGCGAATCCAATACCGCGGGCGACAGGGATTTGTTGTAGCCGTAACTGAAAATCACGTCGTCGCCTTTCAATTTGAGTTGCGTTGGCGTCGCGTAAAGGGCCGGACAAAGCCGCACGTCGCTGCCGCCGAGGTACGGAAACAGCATGCCGACGGACAAATCAAACGCGCGTTGGCCTTCCGCCGTCGTGTCCGATTGCAGCCAGCCGAACCAGTAAAGCTGCCCGTCGCCGTTGGTCGAGGCGTAAATCCACCGGAAACAATTCCCGGAGTTTTCGTCCCAATACAATTGCGTCGCCACGCTGAGCTGGCGCAGGTTGCCGGCGCATTCCGCGCGCCAGGCGGATTGTTTGCTCTGACTCAATGCCGGCAGCAGCAGCGCCGCCAGAATGCCGATAATGGCAACGACGATGAGTAGTTCAATCAGGGTGAAGGCACCGGCGGTCCCAATGACGAATGACGAATGACGAATGCCTAAGGAATGACGAAGCCCGAATGCCCCAAAGCGAACTTGGGTCTTTTGCGAGCTTTCGGATTTCGGATGTGGGAATTCTTTCGTCATTTGTCATTCGTCATTCGGAATTCCGGCATCACGGTCTTTGGGCGTTGATGCGGTAAAACGCCTTGTCCGCCGGCGGGCTCGTGTCTTGCACAAACAGATTCGTCGCGTTGCCCGGCGTGGCGGACGAGACATTCGTCCACGATTGGAAATCCGCCGAACGTTGCAGTGTATAAAGCCAGTTGCTCCGGCTGAGAAACTGCGCCTGCCAGACGCCGTTTGTAAAACTGCCGGTGAGATTTTGCATTGGCGGCGGGGGAATGGTTATTGCGAAGTTATCCACGGTGCCATGCGCCAGGATCGAGCCGGTGGCGTTCTGATCGCTGTAACTGTTCACCGAAACCGCGGCGACCCGGAAATCGAAGTTCGTAGGCACCAGGATAGTCTGGGTCGTGCCGTATTGGACGCCGTTGTTGGTCACCATGGTTGCCAGCGTCCGGGTCATCCCGTTGTAATCCATGTCCACGTGAAACGATTGACCGGGCGTCATGTCGCGCTGGTTACTGTTGTTGTAACGCCAGGCATTATTGGTGGAGACGACGACCTGGCTGATAGTCGGCTGGTAGGTGGAAAACGCCGGGAAGAAATCGAATTCGACCAGATTATCCGGACCGTAGATGGCGTTGACTCCGGCGCCGCGTGAAAAATTTGTTTGAGTGGCGTTGGCGAGATTTAAAAAACCGATTGCCGCCTCAAAATCATACGGTTTGCCCGGCGTGGTGCCACTTGCGTAATCCTGAAACGTCAGGTCGAAACTCAAATGAAAACTGTCGTCCCGCGCGAGAATGGTTCCCAACGGATGGTAAAAATAACTGTTGGTTTGCGACGAATCCCAGGTGACATCAAGATTTCCATTGGTCGAATCGCACTGGAACAGGTTGGTGTCGCCGAAGATTTGCCAGCCGTTTTGCCGCGGATCGCTGGAAAAATCTTCGGTGAAAGTTGCCGCCCCGCCGGTCGAGGCGGCAACCAATCCCCACAAAAAGAACAGGCAAGTGCGCATTAATTGCCTATCCAGAACTCGTTTTCCGTAGGAGACGAGGTAAAGAGTCTCTGATTTTCTTTGGGGTTTCACTTTAATTTGAGCCTCCTCACGTCGGCTCCTACTTTTTTTAAGGGGCTGTTACCGGGCGCGCCGACGCAGCAAAAACACGCCGATGCCAGTTAGAGCCAAAGTCCACGTGGCCGGCTCGGGCACCACGGAAATCGCGTCAATGTACGCCGGATCCCCATCGTTCAGAACGTCGAGCCGGACATAATCAACGGATGACAACGACACGCTCTGGCCGCTTCCATTGATTGCCCAGGCGAGGTCGAAACCGGCGCCGCCCGCGGACCCGGCGTAAAGCGCGCGAATGCCGTTCAAATCCTGGCCGGCGAAATCAGCCGCCGTCAGCGCAGGATTGACCGGCAACAACGGATTGCCACTGCCGTCGGTTGGAAACAAACCATCCACCTGCGGTGCCAATGCGGGATTCAATGCGTAGAAGGTCGTGCCGTCGGCGCTCACCGAGACGCGCACGTCGCTGGTGCCGCCGGTGTAAAGCGAGCCGTCCACCGCCGTGTCGGTGCCGAAATCTTCGATGAACCCGGCGTGGCCGAAGATGATGAAGTCCACGCCGAACGGGTGGCTTGGATCGTTGAGGATCGGCGCGTTCAATTGCAACGTGATGGACCCACCCGTCCCAATTCCGACGATCTGGCTGGATAGATACGGCGCATTGAACGGGTCAACAGCAGAAATGCCGTAAATCGGGTCCGCCGTCTCGGTCGAGGGAGCGCCTAAAGCCGACATTGGGTCATTGTACCCGGCCGACACGCCGCTGCCTTGGGTGTAAGCGACGACGCTGCCGGCAAATTGGGCGCGGCAGATGGTGGGAATGACGAACACGCCGGCGAGTGCCAGCGAAACGAACAACTTCTTTTTCATGTGCTGATCTTTCAATTTTGCCCAACCCTTGCACGCAAGAGCTGGGCGGTTATCGGTTGAGAGACCAGCGCGGGGAATGAATCGTCCTCGTTCTCGCACTCGTTCTCGTCCTCGAAAATCGCTCGATGGAGCGAGGACGAGGACGAAGGACGAGGACAAAAAACAGAAAACCTTCAGACCCCGGCAAAACGGAGAATGAAGGCATTCAACGAATCCTGTCGAAAACCGTTCGACAGGCTGGCCTCATCCTTCTCTTTGACGGAGAAGCGATTGAATGGTTGAGGGTTTTTGGTTGATGGCTGAGGGAAACGCCTTTTTGCGATTTCGACTCTCAACGTTCAACTTTCAACACTCAACTTCTTCAACCTGACGAGCACAGCCAAACCGATATCCTGACTTCGGCCTCAAACCTCATTCCGCCTTCCCACCGCCGCTCATGCACGCATGGCGGGGCAGTGGCTTTGGGAATTTGTAGCCGTTACAGTGGCGCAACCGTCCCGGATTTCCACCGGGTTCCCTGACGCTTGACTGCGATGGCGGATGGACCACGTCCATCCATTTCAAAGAACAATTCGTTTCTACGCCCGAACTGAAGAATTGCCAAGAAATTATTTGTAAAATTTTCTGGATGCATTGAAACCGCATGTTCCAATACGGAACGCCGCGTTCACGCGGCAGCACGGCCGCAGAATTAGCTTTCTGCCGGCTGAAGCCGGCGTTCCCTCCGGCATCGCCGAATGCGCCGGGGAAATCCGCTGCGAATCTGCAGACTTTACCTGCGTGCCATCCGCTTGGTAGGTTTGAGTGCCCGGAAACAAAAATCGGCAACCCGACGACCACGCATGATTCAGGTTGAAGGTCTTACCAAATTGTACGGCGAGTTTGTTGCCGTGAACGAGCTATCGTTTTCCGTTCAGCCCGGAGAAGTGATGGGCCTGGTCGGTCCGAACGGCGCGGGCAAGACCAGCACCCTGCGCTGTCTTTCCGGTATCATCCCGCCCTCGCGCGGCACCGTGCGGGTCGGCGGCTGCGACATCGTTCACGACCCGATTGCCGCCAAGCGACAACTTGCCTTTTTCACCGACGAACCGCGCCTGTTCGATTACCTCACGGTTTGGCAGCACCTTAATTTTGTCGCCCGAATTTACCAGGTGCCTGATTACGAAAAGATCGGCCGCGAACTGCTGGAGGAACTCGAGATCGCGAACAAACGGGACGCGCTGCCGGGCGAATTGTCACGCGGCATGAAACAGAAGCTCGCCATCGCCTGCGGCCTGTTGCACTCGCCCAAGGTGATTTACTTCGACGAACCATTGACCGGGTTGGACCCGCTCGGCATCCGCCGGATGAAGGATTCCATCCTGAAACGGGCGCGCGACGGCGCCGCCATCATCATCAGCTCGCACCTGCTGCACCTGGTCGAGGAAATCTGCTCGCGGCTCCTCATCTTGAAGAACGGGGTGAAGGTCATTGACGGCACGCTCGAAGAAGTGACGCGGAAATTTTCCGAGCAGCCCGGTGACGCCAGTCTCGAGGAGATTTTCTTCCGCGCCACGAGTGAGGCCGGGGGGACGTCGCCAGTGGCCCCGCCGGTTTTGCCGTCCTGAACGAACAATGATGGCCGCCCGTTTATTTGCCAAATTCGTGGCGGCGACGCCCCCGTCGCCGAAAAATTGCTGTCAACCCTTGCTGCGACGAGGCGTCGCAGCCACCTGAAATGTTTGCCGCGCTACTCTACCTGCAATGCCACACGGTCCGCAACCGGCTGGTCACCCGGGTCAAGCGGCTCAAGCACCCGAAATACCTCATCGGCGCCATCGTCGGCGGGCTTTATTTTTACTGGATGGTTTTCCGGAACTTTTTTCGCGGGCTCATTGGGCAGCCGGGGGCGAACCTGACGATTACTCCGGAGCACCTGCAGGTTCTTGAATCCCTTGGCGCGCTGGTGCTTTTTGTCATTGTGTTGCTGGCCTGGGTTTTTCCGCACGAACGCGCTGCGCTCACGTTCACGGAAGCCGAAGTGGCGTTTCTGTTTCCGGCGCCGGTCAGCCGGCGCACGCTGATTCACTTCAAACTTCTGCGTTCGCAGTTGGGGATTCTTTTCACCACGCTTTTGTTTACGTTCTTTTCCCGGCGGTTTGGCGGCAACGCCTGGATCCACGCGTTCGGCTGGTGGCTGATATTCTCGATGTTAAACCTGCATTTCCTCGGCTCTTCCTTTGCCCGAACGTTGCTGTTGGACCGCGGCATTTCCAACCGGTTCCGGCGCCTGCTCGTCCTTGGTTTGGTTGCGGCGATGGTCGGGGTGGTCTGGGTATGGGCGAAACAAACTCTGCCGCCGCTGGATTACATCAACAAGCCGGATTTCAATGTGATTCTGGATTACGCGCAGCGGTTTTTGACCGCAGGCCCGGCGTTGTATTTGCTTTATCCGTTCCGCCTGGTGGTGCGGCCGTTTCTGGCGCAGGATGCCGCGGCATTTGTTGTCGCGCTGATGCCTGTGCTGTTGCTGCTGGTGCTCCATTACCTGTGGGTCATCTACTCGGACGTGGCTTTCGAGGAAGCCTCGGTGGAAGCATCGCAAAAACTGGCTGCCCGCGTCGCCGCCGTGCGCGCGGGTAATTGGCGGGGCGTGAAGAAAAAGGCAAAGGCCCGGCGTCCGTGGTTCAACCTGGCCGCCACCGGTCCGTCCGCCACGGCGTTATTCTGGAAGAATCTCATCGGCGCAAGCCAGGTTGTTTCCCTTCGCCTCTGGATTTCCATTACCGTCGTTATCGTCGTTTTTGTCGCGGTGTTTGCCGGGAACGCGCGCGGTCAAGGGCCTTCGATCATTGCGGCCGTTTTCGTTGCCTTCGCTTTGGCCTATTCACTGCTGCTCGGGCCGCAAATTCTGCGGCTGGATTTTCGGAATGACCTCCCGCTGGCGGACATTCTGAAAACGTTCCCGCTGCGTGGCTGGCAGGTCGCGCTCGGCGAAATCCTTGCGCCGGTGGCCGTGTTGGCGGCGCTCCAATGGCTGCTGTTGTTGGCGGGCGCCGGGTTGCTTTTTTATCTGCCCGTCAAACGGGAAGCCCTGTTCCTGGCGATCGCGCTCGGCGCGGCGTTCCTGCTGCCGGTGCTCGATTTCCTGCTGATGCTGATTCCCAATGCCGCCGTGCTGCTGTTCCCGTCGTGGATCCAAACCGGCAAGGACAGCCCGCGCGGCATCGAAGCCACCGGTCAGCGGTTGATTTTTGGGATAGGCCAACTCCTCACCCTGGCCCTGGCATTGGTACCCGCCGCCGCCGCGTTCGTGGGTGTGCTTCTTCCGTTGGATTTGGCGATCGGCCCGGCTGTGGCTGTGCCACTGGCATCGTTGGCGGCGACCGCCATTCTGGCGGTGGAAGCCGGCCTTGGCGTGATGTTGCTCGGCAAACTGTTCGACCGTTTTGACGTGACGGAAGAACATACGACAGGGTGAGTTGGGAGCGCCGGCTTCCAGCCGGCGTGTCCCTGGAACCTTACCCCAACGCGCTCCCGCCGGCAGGATGCCGGCGCGCCATGAACCGTTCCGCGCTTGCGCGAAGACTAAAGCGGCAACATACTTCCGCCCTCAAGATTATGAGCCAGACACCCATTCGTGTTGCTGTCACCGGCGCCGCCGGCCAAATCGGTTACTCGCTCCTGTTCCGCATCGCCTCCGGCGCGATGTTCGGACCGGACCAGCCGGTCATTTTACATCTGCTCGAAATCGAACCCGCCCTGCCGGCGCTGCACGGCGTCTGCATGGAACTCGATGACTGCGCGTTCCCGCTGCTCAAGGGCATCGTGCCCACGGCGAATCTGGACGAAGGTTTTCGCGGAGTGAACTGGGCGTTGCTTGTCGGCAGCGTGCCGCGCAAAGCCGGCATGGAACGCAAGGATTTGCTCGGTATCAACGGCAAGATTTTCATCGGCCAGGGCCAGGCCATCCAGAAAAACGCCGCCCGCGACGTGCGCATCCACGTCGTCGGCAATCCGTGCAACACCAATTGCCTCATTTGCATGAACAACGCGCCGGACATCCCGCGCGACCGGTTCTTTGCCATGACGCGCCTCGACGAAAACCGCGCCAAGGCGCAGCTCGCGAAAAAGGCCGGCCTGGACGTGACCGCCGTCAGCAACATGGTCATCTGGGGCAACCATTCGGCGACGCAATACCCGGATTTCTACAACGCCAGAATCAACGGCAAACCCGCCAACGGCGTCATCAGCGACGAAGCCTGGCTCAAGGGTGAATTCATTTCCACGGTACAGCAGCGGGGCGCGGCGGTCATCAAGGCGCGCGGTTCATCCAGCGCCGCCAGCGCGGCGAACGCGGTTGTGGACAGCGTTCGCTCGCTCATCGAGCCGACGCCTGCAAGTGATTGGCACAGCGTGTGTGTGTGTTCCGATGGCAGCTATGGCATTGAAAAGGGGTTGATCTGCTCGTTCCCGATTCGCAGCGACCACGACGGCTGGCGCATTGTGCAGGGCGTTTCGCTCAACGAATTCAGCCGCGCGAAAATTGCCGCGACGGTCAAGGAATTGCAGGAGGAACGCGCCTTAGTCGCCGATTTGCTGCCGAAGTAGTTTTGGCCACAGATTCACGCAGATTAAACACAGATTTTGGGCAGTCCTTACCTGTGTCAATTTGTGTTCATCTGTGGCTTTTTCTCCCCGTTTCCGTTAGCCTCTCGTGCATGGCCTTTGATTCCTTCCGCGATTTTGTCAACGCCCTCGACAAGGCCGGCGAATTGAAACGCATTGTCCAGCCCGTCGCCACCGAACTCGAAATCACCGAAATCGCCGATCGCGAAATGAAATCGCCGGGCGGTGGCAAAGCGTTGTTGTTCGAAAAACCGACCGTCAACGGCGCCGAGGCGGCGTTCCCATTAGCCATTAACACGATGGGTTCGCACAAGCGCATGGCCATGAGCATGGGCGCAAATTCCGTGGAAGAAGTCGCCGCCGAACTCGGGTCACTGATGAAGGCCAAACCGCCGACCGGCTTTCGCGAAGCGATTAAGCTGCTCGGTCAGGCGCTCGATTTGCGTCATGCCAAACCGAAGATCGTCAAGGACGGGCCGTGCAAGGAAGTAATTCATAGGTTCGATGCACCCTCCACCCGCACCGAACCGTGGCCGAAGGCGCCGGAAATTTCGGGGAGCGCGAGCGTCCTCGCGAGCCCGATTCAAGGTCAGGGCTTGTCAGGAGCCTCGCCCTCCCTTTTGAACCTTCCAATCCAAAAATGTTGGCCCCTCGATGGCGGCCGGTTCATCACTCTGCCGTGCGTCGTTACCAAGGACCCGGACACCGGCGAACGCAACGTCGGCGTGTATCGCATCCAGATTTACGACGCCAAAACCACCGGCATGCACTGGCAGCTCCAGAAGGTCGGCGCGCGACATGGCCGGCGTTATCACGAAGCCGGCACGCGCATGCCGGTCAGTATTTTCATCGGCGGCGATCCGGTGTTTACTTTTGCGGCCACCGCGCCACTGCCCGACGGACTGGATGAATTCCTGCTGGCCGGTTACCTCCGTAAAAAATCCGTTGAATTGGTTAAATGTGAGACCAACGATTTGGAAGTTCCGGCCAATGCGGACTTTGTCATCGAAGGTTACGTTGACCCGAAGGAGCCGTTGCGAGAGGAAGGGCCGTTCGGCGATCACACCGGCTACTACACGTTGCCCGAGCCATATCCGGTGTTTCACGTCACCGCCATCACGCACCGCAAGGACGCGGTTTATCCGGCGACGATTGTGGGCATGCCGCCGATGGAAGATTTTTACATTGGCGGAGCGTCGGTGAAATTGTTCCTGCCGATATTCAAGATGAACTTCCCGGAAATCGTGGACATCGCGCTGCCGGCGGAAGGAGTGTTCCACAACCTGGTGTTTGTGAGCATCAAGAAGACCTATCCGATGCAGGCCTACAAAATCATGCATGGACTTTGGGGCATGGGCCAGATGATGTTCACCAAATACATCGTGGTGGTGGACGACGACGTGGACGTGCATAACACCCGCGAAGTATTGTTCCGGCTCTGCGCCAACACCGACCCGCAGCGCGACAGCATTTTCACCAAAGGCCCGGCCGACGTGCTCGACCACGCCACGACCGAAATGGCCATCGGCAGCAAGCTCGGGATTGATGCGACAAAAAAACTGCCCGGTGAAGGCCACAAGCGCGGCTGGCCACCGTTGATTAAGATGGATGAAGCAGTGAAGGCGAGGGTAGATAAACTTTTCGGCCGGTAACCGTCTTGCTGACTACCTCGCGTTCATGTAGCGCCGATTTTTGCAGTTGTTTGCCTCGCTGAACTTCGGCGCAACAATTTCATCGCCCCAGATTTTTCCGCCAGCTCTTTTCGGATGTTCTTTGAACTCTTGGTTTCGCTCGGCGAAATATCGGTCAATCGCGGCAATAGCCTCATCAACCGACTGATAATCGCTGTTGTGAATGACTGCCTTGGCCATACCGCTGAAGACTGACTCGATAACATTCAGAAACTGCGCCCGAGAAGGCAGAGGCGCCAACTTCACACGCGGGCATTTGTGGACCACCCGGTATCTTGCAGAATTGATCTCTTTGACGCGCGCGTAAAACTTTTGGGACGCGTGCCACGATGCAGCGTCCCATGAAAGGTAGATGCACGACTGGTTTGAATACTTCTCGAGCAACAAATCCAATAGCTTGACCATTTCGTCAGTGTTCTTATGTGCCGAGTAGAAATGAGTGACCTGGTTTTTTGACAATTCTAACGCTGCGGTCACTATCAGGACGCCTTTGCTTTTCTGAAACTGTGGCACGACTTTTACCTGACCTGTCTTCATATAACTTTGTCCTCCTTGCATTTTCACGGCAAACGGTCCGAACTCATCAATAGAGAAAAATTTCTCATCGGCTTTCAGTTTGGCCAGTATGGAGGTGATCTTTTTCACCTTCTGTTCGTAGTTAGGATCGTTGCTAGTCAGGCACACCTTTGCCTTCCAAAACCCGTATCCCTCAGCCTTAACGATTCTTGAAATGTTATTCTTGCCGATCAAATACCCCTTTGATTGTAGAGCGTCCTTCATCAGCTTTATGGTCCAGGAAGTTCTGTTGAAACCAAATCTCGAGGGCGGAGAGTGGATGATGGAAAGCACAACTTCTCGCAGTTTTGGATTCTCCGGTTTTGTGCCCCGTTTCCAATGTCTTCGTTCTAACAGTCCATCCGCACCTCCGGACTCGAAGCTCCGGATATATCTTTTCACGGCGTTTCTGCTCAAAATCAGAACACGCATGATAGCGGACACGCTAATGCCAGACCGATAGAATATTACCGATTGCGCTCTTCTCCGCAGGTAAAGCGGTCCGTCAAGCGCGGCTTGGCGAAGCATGACAAGTTCCGAACGACGGATAGGTTTCAGGAGGTGCGTTCCGATATCTGCGATGGACAAGCTGCCTCGTATGAGGCGGAGCACAAATCTTGTTGCTTCGTAGGCTCCGAAACCAGCCCCCACCCTAGCCTCACGATTGGGCGGACCCAAGAGGCTGTGCCAAGCAAGCAGCCGAGCGGGACTCAAGCCCAGCTCTTGGGCCACGACTTCCGCAGTCTTGCCGCTTCCCAGCCATTTGGCAATCGCCTCGCATTTGAAAGCAGCGTCGTATTGGCGGCGGGCTTTGACAGGGGCTGTTACCAGAGACTTTATCATATTCATAGCGCGAGATTCTTCGTTTGTCATCTCGGCGCAGCTCCACTTTGGGGTGTCCGGAATTTGACTTCATCAATCCGCAACGCACTCGCGCCATTCGAGAAACCCAACGGGATTCCGTCCCAAAGCCCAGGGTTGCGCGGCACGCGCTACCCTGGGTCAACGTCCGCAAAAAATTCCGAACCGCAACGCGGTTGCGGCCTCAGCTCCGTCAGGAGCGAAATCTTTGTAGAACCTCCGCCCAAACCAATCTCAAGCCCCGTCGGGGCGGCATATTCCGCTCCTAGCGGAGCTTGAATCCGTTTTCGCGTTCCTAACTACAAAGATGTCGCCCCGTTGGGGCTTTCACGCGCCCGGCGGTCGCAGGAATTCCAGCCCAAACTTATCCGCCGTCTCCATGAGTATAGATATCCATGCTTTTTTTCTTGCCGCAGAGCCAGTGCCGCTAGATGTTGCCACGAACCAGAAACGGTAAATCGCTGAATGCGGAGAAGATTGTATGAAGAACACGAATCGTTTGATGCAGAAATGGACCGCTGGTTTTGCCCTGGGACTGGCTGGCGCTTTAATTGCCGGCTGCCAGTCGGCTCAGGAGTCCTCGACGAATACCGCCGCCACCTCCCAGACCGCCGCGGCTGCGCCGGCAACACCGGCGCCCGCTCAAGCCGCTGCGGCTGCGCCGGCCCCGCCCGCCACGCCGGCACAGGCTGCCGCGCCAGCCGCCGCCGCCCCGGCCGCATCCGCCGTTTCAGTCACCCCGCCGGTTCGCATCAAAGCCGGCGTCACCGAAAAGATGACCGATTCCGAAGGCAACGTCTGGTTGCCGGACCAGGGATTCGCCGATGGTGAAACATACGAAGCGGATGATGCAGCGGTCACCAACACCCCAGACCCGGCGCTTTATCGTACGGAGCGATACTCGATGACGGCCTATTCGTTCGCCGTTCCCAACGGCAAATACACCGTGAAACTTCACTTTGCCGAAGTTTACTCAGGCATTACCGGGCCGGGCGACCGGGTTTTTTCGTTCAACGTCCAGGGGCACGAGTTCAAGGATTTCGATATCTGGGCAAAAGCCGGCGGTTTCGAGAAAGCTTATGTCGAAAGCGTTGAGGTGGATGTGACCAACGGCACGTTGAACATTACGTTTACGCCCAACGTGGAGAATCCCAAAATCAACGGGATTGAGATTTTGCCCCGGGCCTGAACGCACAACGGTTGCGTCTGCTGAACGCGATTACGCCCGGTCACGTCCCGGTGGCGGGAGGATTTCCATCCCGAAGCTTTTCGCAATTTCCATCACGCGCGGGATATCCTCCTGTTGCTGCGGACTCAAAGCGCCGACGGCTTCGAAGAAGCCTTCAAACCCTGCCGGCGTGATGACGCACATGAGTCGGCCGGGCGTTTCACCGGCATAGCGGTACGTGTGCGCAATGCCGCGCGGCGCAAAAATCGTTTCGCCTTTCCGGGCGACGAATTTTTTATCACCCACCGTCCACTCGTAGTTACCTTCGAGAACCTGGAAAGTTTCATCCTCGCGATGGTGGACGTGCGGCGGCGGACCGCCGCCGGACACATCGTGCGATTCGACCACGCTCACGATGCCGCCGGTATCGCGGCCATGCACGCGGATGACCATGGGAATGCCGAGGATATTTACCTTCCTGCCGCCATCGTTAGAGATTTGGATTGGGACCATAAAATTTGTTGGTGATGTTCTGCCGTCCGGCGGGAGCAGGCAAGTCAACAATCACCCCCGGGGAATGCGTCGTCGTGGCCGGGGCCGGTCACGGCCGTGGCACCGCCGAGGCATGATTCTGGCAGGCGATTTGCTTCTGGAAGGCCGTCACACCAGCAAAGCCATTACGTCGGACCCTTTCTGGCGTGGCAAAAACGGCGAATAAGCCGGTATAAGCATGAGTTCGAAGAGCAAAAAGATACTGTCCATTATCGGGCTACTGGTGATGGGGGTGGTGTTCATTTTTGTCGGGTCGAAGGACATGGTGCACTCGCGACAACTGGCGGCCCTGGGCAAAACCACCACCGGCCAGGTGATTGACGGGGAGGACGATGTCAGCGGCCGGCTCCACCTGCACACTTACTACCTCCAGGTCCGGTTCCGGCCGGGACAGGCAGGCGCCCTCAGCCCGCGCATCGAAGTGAGCAAGGGCGTGTATCAGTCGGGCCAGATCGGCAGCACCGTCAAGGTCCATTATCTCCCGGACGACCCGACGATTTGCCAGGCGGGTGAAACGGTGCAAACCCGTTTCGGCAATTTGCTCTGGGGAATCGGTTTTCTTCTGGGCGCCGGTTATCTGGTGCTCTTCTTCCAGCAACCGGTTGACCAAAAGGAAGCGGTCGAACGCCTGGGTGAAAGTGTCAAAACCCTGTCCCTGGCTCAGTTCGAATATATTTCCGTGGGTGCGGCGAAATTCAAACATCTGGACCTCGCGTTCTACGACGAGGGCCGCTGCCACCTGGAAAAACTCGGCTACCGGTTCCTCGACGACCAGGAAAACGTCACGCTCCGCTGCCGCAGCGGCATCAGCACGTTCATTCGCATTCTCCTGAGTGGCGACCAGATCACCATGGCGGACTTTTATCACTTCGTTCCCAAATTCGCTTCACGCGTCCTGGGCGCCAAATCGGCGAAAGTGCTCGATCTGGAAACCTGGTTTTCCGATGGCAGCTTTGTCTGCACCAGCAACGCCGAAATGGCCGGCAAACTTGAGTCACCACCCGCGATTGACGCGTTGCGCATGCCAGCGCTGACATCGTGGGATAAGCTGTTGGAAACCCACCAGCGGCGGATCGGGAAATATCTCGCGTCTCATCCGGGCGTAACGGCCGTGCAGCTCAAGGGCATGGCCGATGTCCGGCGCGCGCAGGATGAGCAACAACGCATCAAAGCCGAATTCCGCAAACGGATCGGTTTGTCCAGGACAGAATTGGAACAGTTCGCCGGCACGCAGGGCCGGGAAGTGGACCAGCTCCACGACGCGTTGACCCAACATCGCGAACGCGGAAACATGTAAAACCTCACCTAACGTCATATGACTAAATCTCTCATCTCCATCGGATTCGAAATTCCGGGTCACTCGGACAAATCCCTGACTCTGTCTTCCGATCAATCGCTGTTGGACTACGACATTATTGTTTTCCGGCCCGATATTTCCGAATTGTATGGTTATGGCGCCGAACAACATCAGGGCAAACTCTGCCTGAGCGATGATGCGTCGTTTAACCTGAGGGAAAAAGCAGAACACTGGCGGCAGGATTTGATCAACGCCTTTGACGGCGGGAAAACCATTTTTATTTTTCTGCCCGAGCTGCAGGAAGTTTTTGTTGCCTCCGGCGTACCGGAAGCTTCCGGCGACGGTCGCAGTCGCGTGACCACCCGGCACGTTGAATTGTTTCAAAATTACCGGATGGTCCCCATCAGTTTTGAGGAAATCGGGAGTGGCCGCGGCCGGGAAATTAAACCGTTAAGAGAATTGGACTGTTTGACCGCTTATTGGGCCGGGTTCAAAAACGTGAGCCGGTATCAGGTCCATTTCTCCTCCAAAATGGTTCTCCCGCTGCTCGGAACAAAATCAGGCAACAAAACGGTCGGCGGCATCGTGCGTGGCAAGGTCCATTCGGGCAAAGGCGCCATCATCCTCCTGCCGGACCTGGACTTCGATGAAGACGCCTTCAAACTGGTGAAGGGCGACGAGACGTTTTGGAACAAAAAAGGGGTGCAATTTGGAAATAAACTGGTTTCCGAGCTGGTTGAAATTGATAGTGTTCTGAATTCCGATAAGCAACGAACCCCGACGCCGGATTGGGCCACGAGCAGCGATTTTCGCCTGCAAAAAGAATCGGTGATCGAAAATCAAATCACGGGCTTGTCGGTGCGGGTCGAATCCCTGCAAGCGCGCAAACACGGGTTGCTCAATGATCTGGAAAAGGAGGCGTCCTTGAAGCGGCTGCTCTATGAATCCGGACCGGCGCTGGAAAATGCCATTCTGGACGCCCTGGGCATTCTGGGGCTGGAAGCCCGGCGCGAAAAGGATGCCGAATCGGAACTCGACACGGTGTTTACCTGGAATGGGCACCGATTCCTCAGCGAGGCCAAGGGGGAAGATACCGAGGCGATTGATGTTGATAAAATCAGCCAATTGGAACGGGACCTCAGCCAGGATTTTGAGTCCGATGAAGTAACGGCCTATGCCAAGGGTATCCTCTTCGGCAACGCATTCCGCCTCCGGGAACTCTCCGAGCGCAATGGTTTCTTTACCGAAAAATGCGTTTCGACCGCGAAACGCATCAGAGCCGCTTTGGTACGGACGCCTGACCTCTTCTTTGTTGCGCGTTATGCGAAGGAATCGGGTGACGCCGAATTTTCAAAAAAATGTGTCGAAGCCATCCTGGCGGCTGAAGGAACCGTAGTTGAGTTTCCATCGGTTCCAGCGCGAAACGGCAAGGTTGTGGTCAAAGCGGAGCCTCAGAGTTCAGCGGACGCCGGGAATTGATCTGCGTTCCCGTTTTTCACGCTCTTACCTCCGCCGGGCTTGAGATTGTCCGGCAACTGCGTTAGTGTCTCCGTCAAAGGGAGCGAAGGCATGTTCCAATTCGTCGAAAATGTTTGTGCCGTTGTCCTGAACGCGTTCGCTCGTTCGTCGTATTATGGAATGACCGAAAATCATCAACCAATAAACGAAAGGAGAATTGTGAACGCAAAGAATGAATATCTGCTGTTGCTCCGGGGGACGGAATGGTGGGGCAATCTTACTCCCGAAGACCTCCAGAAAACGATGGACCAGGTCAAAGCCTGGTTTGAGCGATTGACCGAATCGGGAACCCTCAAGGCGGCCCAACCGCTGGCGCGCGAAGGCGCCATCGTTTCCGGAAAAACCGGACGCGTGGTGGCCGACGGACCGTTTGCCGAGTCGAAAGAAGTCATTGGCGGTTACGTCCTGGTGCAAGTGCGTAGCCTCGACGACGCCATCGCCGTAGCCCAAAGCTGTCCGACGCTGCGATTCGGAATGGAAGTGGAAGTCCGGCCTGTGGCGGAGGAATGTCTGATGACGAAGCACGGGCGGCAAATCATGCCGGAGGAACAACTCGCGTCCGCTTGAGTCAAACTACCTGCATCACTCAACCTTCAACTCTCAACCAATGAATTATGAGCACACAAACCAAGAATGGATACATGCTGATCTTCCGCGGTACGGACTGGCACAAGGGCCTTTCGCCCGAGGAAATGCAGAAGGTTTCGGAGCAATGGATGGCCTGGTTCAAACGGCTGACCGAACAGGGCAGGGCCGTGGCCGGGAACCCGCTGGAACGCGAAGGGAAAGTTGTTTCCGGCAAAAATGGGCGGGTGGTGGCCGACGGGCCCTTCGCCGAATCCAAGGAAGCCATCGGCGGTTACTTCCTGCTGAAAGTGGACAGACTCGAAGAAGCCGTGGCCATCGCCCAGGAATGTCCCGGTCTGCCGTATGGCGTCCGGGTCGAAGTCCGGCCCGTCATGGGCCAGTGCCCGCTCGCAAGCGAAGCCACGCCCGAAGCACAACTGACAGAGGCGACGGCATGAATTGTCAGTCGGCCTTCCCGCGATGCCCGGCGGGAGGGCCGACACGAAACCATCCAACAAAAGAAATTATGAGCACAACAAAGAATAAATCCGAGCTCGGACCGTATTTGTTCTTCGACGGGCGCTGTGAGGAGGCGATTGAATTTTACCGCAAGGCGCTTGACGCGGAGGTGGATATGCTGATGCGCTTCAAGGACAGCCCGGAGCCGCATCAACCCGGTATGGTCGCGCCCGGCTCCGAAAACAAGGTGATGCACGCGAACTTGCGGATCGGGGAAACCTCCTTGATGGCGTCTGACGGGCGTTGCGGGGGAAAACCGCATTTTGACGGCTTTGCCTTGTCGCTCGGACTGGCCACCGAAACCGAGGCGGATCGGCGGTTTGCGGCCCTCGCTGAGGGCGGAATAGTGCAAATGCCGCTGACCAGGACGTTCTTTTCGCCCCGCTTTGGCATGGTCACCGACCGCTTTGGCGTGTTGTGGATGGTTATCGTGCAAGCGGCGGAATAATTGACGGAAATAAAAAGAGGAAGATCATGAGCTCAGCCAACAACACCGTCCGTCTTCACCGTGTGCTCCGGGCAACACCGGAGCGGATTTATCGGGCGTTTCTGGATGCCGACGCGATGGCCAAATGGCTTCCGCCGAACGGATTTACCGGGAAGGTCCACCATCTGGACGCCAAAGTCGGCGGCAGTTACAAAATGTCATTCACAAAATTTACCACGAGCAAAAGCCATTCCTTCGGCGGTCAGTTTCTCGAACTGGTGCCGCACGAACGCATCCGCCACACGGACAAATTCGACGACCCGAACCTGCCGGGCGAGATGCAGACGACGATCACGTTGGAAAAAGTGTTCTGCGGCACCGAACTGAACGTCGTGCAGGAGGGAATTCCCGACGTTATTCCTCCAGAGGCGTGTTATCTCGGCTGGCAGGAATCGCTCGCGCTGCTGGCGAAACTGGTTGAGGCCGAGATTCCGGATCAAGCTGGGCCGTGACGTGAAGACCCCAGCACCAGACACGAACGGGAAGAAGATGAACACGCAAACCATGGACAGCTTCCTTCCGCCGATTGAACAACCACAGGGGCTGAAGATGAAATTGGCATATTACTTTACCCGGCGGCAATTCGGCAAGGTGCTGACGCCAGTGAAGGTGCATGCGGCGCGATTGCCGTCCGCCTTTGGCCTGTTCTACGCGAAGATCAACAAGCTCGACGAAAAGCTGACGTTGTCGCGCGAAATGATTCTGCTCATTCGCGAAAAAGTGGCGCGGATAAACGTTTGCCTGTTTTGCACCGACATCGGCCGGGCGTTTGTGATCAAGGCTTCGATGAATGAGGCCAAGTTCGACGCGCTGGAGGAATACCGCACGAGCACACTCTTTACCGAAGCCGAGCGCGCGGCATTGGACTACGTGACGGAATTGACCCGGGACAAAAAGGTCAATCCAGACACCTTCGCCCGTATGGCCCGCCATTATTCGGAACGCGAGATCTGCGAAATCGTCTGGCTCGTGGCCAGCGAGCACGTTTACAACCTGACCAACATCGGCCTGAACATTCACTCGGACATGCTCTGCGACATCAGCCGAAAGCAGAGAGGTCCCAAGGAATTTGCGGTGAAGGCATGAGGGCGAAATAGCTTTACCTCGGAACATGGTTAAGATTGACATCAACGGCCACAAACCGGCATATCAGCAGGCGTAAACCGGAGGACACAGGAGGAAAATTATGAAAATTGCAATCATTGGAGCCGGACATGTCGGGGCCATTTTAGGCCGGGCTTGGCTCAGGCATCGACACGAAATCGCTTTCGGCGTCAGAGACCCGAATAGCGCCAAGGCGCGCGACCTGGCCCGGGAAGCTTCCCAGGCGCGCGTGGTCAAGAATTCCGAAGCCGCGCGCGACGCGGAAGTCGTCGTCCTGGCCACGCCCTGGAATGGCACGGAGGCGGCCGTCCGGGAATGCGGTGATTTGAAAGATAAAATTGTCGTGGACTGCACCAACCCGCTCAAGGCCGACGTCAGCGGGCTGGAGTTGGGGTACACTACATCCGGCGCGGAGCAGGTTGCCGAATGGGCCAGGGGAGCGCAGGTTTTCAAGGCCATGAATCAGGTTGGTTACCGGCTCATGGACGAGCCAAAATTTTCCGTGGCGGTCAAGCCGGTGATGTTCGTCTGCGGCGACGGGCTGCGCAAGCCGGTGGTGATGCAGCTGGTCGAACAACTCGGCTTCGAGGCGGTTGACGCCGGCAATCTGATCATTGCCCGCTGGCTCGAACCTTACGCCATGCTGTGGATTCATCTCGCGCTCACCGGCAAGGTCAAAGGCGATTTTGCCTTTGCGCTTCTGAGAAAATGACTCCGCTCCCGATTATGCAATCGTCAAACGGAACTGCCAAATCCCCGAGCCGCCATCTGCCGGCCGTCGCCCGAATCCTGATGGGGCTGATGTTCTTCGTCTTCGGCCTGAATGGATTTTTGCATTTCATCCCGCAACCCAAGGACGGCATGTCGGAAGGTGCCATGGCATTTTTTACCGGACTGATGAAAAGCGGTTACATGATCCCGCTGATTTTTGGCACCCAGACCCTCGTAGGCGCATTGCTGCTGGTGAATCGCTTTGTGCCGCTGGCGCTGGCCCTGATTGCGCCGGTGATCGTCAACATCATCGCCTTCCACATTTTCCTGTCGCCCGCCACCATCGCCCCGGCCGTGGTCGTTCTGGTTCTGGAACTTTACCTGGCCTGGTCGTATCGAGAGGTTTTTGCGCCCATGCTCGCCATGCGGGTAAAGCCCGGGTGCGGTTTGAATGCAGGAAAACCGTCCGGCTGACGCCCGCCGGCGCGACGGCTTGACGATCATGCCGTGGCACTGACACGATTATTCAATCAAACCAAAACAAGGAGAGAAGTTATGATCATGCCAATACTTATCGGCCTCGCCGTAGTCATCGGACTGTTTATCGTCATCGTTGCTTTGCGACCGTCCAACTTCAGCGTCACGCGGTCCGCAGCCATTGCGGCGCCGCCGGAACAGGTTTTCCCGCACGTCAATGAGCTTCGCAATTGGGAAGCGTGGAACCCATGGGGAAAGTTGGACCCGAATTGCAAAATGACCTATGACGGCCCACCGGCCGGTGTCGGCGCCAGTTACGCGTGGGCCGGCAACAACAAAATTGGCGAGGGCCGGAACACCATCACGGAAAGCAGACCCGACGAGCTGGTGCGGTTCCGGCTCGAGTTCGCCAAACCAATGAAGGCGACGAACCTCGCCGAATTCACCTTACAGCCTGAGGGCGATCGGACGGTAGTAACGTGGACGATGTCCGGCAAACATAATTTCATCGGCAAGGCATTCGGATTGATTGTCAACTGCGACAAAATGCTCGGCGGCCAGTTTGAAAAGGGGCTGGCGCAGATGAAGGCGCTGGTGGAAACCGCGGCGGGAAAAACCGCCGTTCACGCCTGACGGCTCATTTGGAGGAAACTATGAGCAAAATACGAGTCCTGGTCGGCACCAAGAAGGGCGCGTTCGTCCTCACTTCGGACGGCAAGCGCAAGGCATGGAAAGTCAGCGGCCCGCACTTTGCGGGCTGGGAAATTTATCACATCAAAGGTTCGCCCGCGGATCCGAAGCGGATTTACGCTTCGCAGACCAGCGGCTGGTTCGGCCAAATCATCCAGCGTTCCGACGATGGCGGCAAAACGTGGAACACGCCGGGCAGCAGCCCGGAGGAATTGAAAAGCCCGGAAGGTTTTCCGAAGGGCGAGAGCAATAAATTTGTGTATGACGGCAAAGTCGGCACGCACAAGTGGTATGACGGCACGCAGCATCCGTGGGAATTCAAACGCGTCTGGCACATCGAACCGTCGCCCACCGATCCGGACGTCGCCTTCGCCGGCGTGGAGGACGCGGCGATTTTCAAAACCACCGACGGCGGCAAAACGTGGAAGGAACTGCCCGGCCTGCGCAAGGCCAAGGGCCATCTCTGGCAGCCGGGTGCGGGCGGCATGGCGGTGCACACCATCATCCTGGACCGCAAAAACGCGAACCGGATATTCATTGCCATTTCCGCGGCTGGCGCCTTTCGCTGCGATGACGGCGGCAAAACCTGGAAACCCATCAATCGCGGCTTGAAATCCAAATGGGAACTAGCCGATCCGGACGCTGAGGTCGGACATTGCGTTCATCGCATTGCCCTGCACCCGTCGCGACCGGATGTGGTGTTCATGCAGAAGCACTGGGATGTTTTGCGCACGGACAACGCCGGCGAGCAATGGCGCGAAGTCAGCGGTAATTTGCCGACGGATTTCGGCTTTCCAATTGACGTTCATGCGCACGAACCGGAAACGATCTTCGTCGTGCCCATCAAAAGCGATTCGGAGCATTATCCTCCGGACGGCAAACTGCGCGTGTATCGCAGCAAAACCGGCGGAAACGAATGGGAGCCGCTTACGAAGGGCCTGCCGCAAAAGGATTGTTATGTGAATGTGCTGCGCGACGCGATGGCCGTGGACTCGCTCGAACCCTGCGGCGTTTACTTCGGGACAACCGGCGGACAGGTTTATGCCTCGGCCAACGGCGGCAATTCCTGGAATGCCATCGTGCGTGATCTGCCGGCGGTTTATTCGGTCGAGGTGCAAACGCTCAAGTAAAATCCGAAATTTGAATGCCTAAATCCAAGGAAAATCTGAAACACGAATGCCGGAACGACATTGGTCGTAGGTTTGGTGATTCGGATTTCGGACTTTGGTCTTCTTTCGGGCTTCGAGGCTTCGGAATTCGGGCTTTATGACGGTTCGCGTCGTATTGCCATTTCATTTGCGCAATCTCGCACGCGTGGACGGCGAAGTAGAACTCGAAGTCGCTGCGCCGGTGACGATTGGCGCGGTGCTCGATGCGGTCGAAGCGAAGTTTCCGATGCTGCGCGGAACGATCCGCGACCACCTCACACTGAAACGCCGGCCATTCGTGAGATTTTTCGCCTGCAAAGAGGATTTTTCCCTGGAATCGCCGGAGACAAACTTGCCCGACGACGTTGCCGTTGGCAAAGAGCCGTTCCTGATTGTTGGAGCGATTGCGGGAGGTTGAATGGAGACAGAATTCGCGGTCGCGAGTGGTCAGCCGCCGGAAGTTTCCCGGGCGCTGGAACACTTTTTCCGTCATGAAGCGGGGAAAATGGTGGCCACGTTGACGGGGATTTTTGGATTCGAACATCTCAGTCTCGCGGAGGATGTGGTGCAGGAGGCGCTGGTCCGGGCATTGCAGACCTGGCCGTTTTATGGCGTGCCCGAAAATCCGGCGGCGTGGATCATGCGGACGTCCCGCAATCTGGCCGTGGACGTGGTCCGGCGCGAAAAGGTCTTCCGCGACAAGGAGGCGGAAATCGTCCGGTTTTTGGAGGTGGAGGCGACGCCCGCGTCGCCTTTCCACAGCGGAGGTGTCGCAGCCACGGACGCGGCCGTTTTTTCCGAACAGGCGATTACCGACGACACGTTGCGGATGATGTTCGTCTGTTGTCATCCTTTTATCTCGCGGGAAGACCAGGTCGCGCTCGCGTTGAAATCGTTGTGCGGTTTCAGCGTGACGGAAATTGCCCGGGCGTTTTTGACGACCGATGCCGCCATCGCCAAGCGTTTAACGCGGGCAAAACAGCGCATCCGGGAGGCACAAATCCCCTTCGAAATCCCCGCTGACACGGAACTGGGGCAACGCCTGGACGGTGTGTTGCAATCGCTCTACCTGCTGTTCAACGAAGGTTACAAGGCATCCAGCGGCGAAAAGCTGGTCCGGGAGGAACTTTGCCAGGAGGCAATCCGGCTGGCGGGTTTGTTGACGCAACACGCGGCGGGCAATCAGCCGCGCACGCACGCGTTGCTGGCGCTGATGCTGCTGAACTGCGCGCGCACCCCGGCGCGCGTGGACGGGGAGGGCAACCTGCTGCTGTTGCGGGAACAGGACCGCATCCGATGGCATCAACCGATGATCGCGCGCGGCATGTTTCACCTGGCGCAATCGGCCGCGGGCGACGAAATCACCCCGTTTCACTTGCAGGCCGGCATCGCTGCCTGCCATTGCGCGGCGAAAGATTATGCGTCCACGGACTGGCCGCAAATCCTCTCGCTCTACGATCGGCTGGTTGAGTTTGATGATTCACCGGTCGTGGCATTGAACCGCGCCGTGGCGCTCGCCGAAGTACAGGGCCCGCAGGCGGGCATTGAAGCCGTCAACGCCATTCAAAATCTGCAATCCCTAGAGTCCTATTACCTGCTCCACGCCGTCCTGGGCGAATTCGAATCACGGTTGTACCACGCGCAGGCTGCCGCCGGCCATTTCCGCAAATCGCTGCAACTGGCCGAAATCAAATCCGAACAGGCGTTCCTCGCCAAACGGCTCCAGGCTTGCAAGGAGAGCGTATCCCAGTCGTGATGAACGCGCACTTGAGATTGTCCGGGCCTTGCGCTAATCTCTTCGGCGTTGGAGCGATGGACGTTCCCCGTTGAAAGGACAATTTATGAAACGCAAAGCAACAGCCGTCTGGCGCGGCGGTTTGAAGGATGGCAAAGGCAACATCACCACCGAGAGCGGTGTGCTTGCGCAGACGCAATACTCGTTCGGCACCCGCTTCGAAAACGGCGTCGGCACGAATCCCGAGGAACTCATCGCCGCCGCCCACGCCGGCTGCTTCGCGATGGCGTTCTCGGCCGAACTCGGCAAGGCCGGGATCACACCCGAATCCATCCACGCCACGGCCACCGTCACGCTGGATAAGACCGACGCGGGCTGGACCGTCACGGAATCGCATCTGGATGTGATGGCGAAAATTCCGGGGGCGGACCGGACGAAAGTGCTGGGGGTGGCGAACGTGGCCAAGCTCGGTTGCCCAATCTCGCGTCTGCTGAACGCCAAAGTGACGATGGACGCAATATTGGAGGAATGATTTTCCGGCGGGCCGGCAAATCTTTTCCCCTGACCGCGGCGGCCTCGCCTCCGCTCCGCGCCGGCTCACCGGTCCCGGCCTTACGAAAACCTGAACAACATGACCCGCACGAACTTGACTGCCTCAACAGGAAGCAGATAGCTATAAATCATACGTGAAATATGTCCAACTAGCTTGTAAATGGGTGCCAATAGGCTTGCACTGCAAAAAAATGACCTTCCGTCCAAACCTAGTATCCACCAAAAGTGCTGTCCACCGCTCCCATACGGGAGGTAACAACCCCTTGCTGTCTTTGTGAGAAATACGCACCGAGCGTGTCTCTAACACTACGACGTTTGTCGGCGACTCTTGCCAATAAGGAGCACTTAAAACTCTGATAGCAACCACAGCCGGGGCGTTCGTAGCAGGAGCAGTTATGCCCTGAGCCCACATGCCTTGCGGCGTCGGTTTGGATGACTCTGCACTAACCGCTCGGTCAATCGGGTCTAGCGGCACGGATGGTCGCGAACATCCCAGCGTTGTTGCAACTAACGTAATAATGAAAAGCGGCAGCTTCACATGATAGACTCTAGATCTGCCTAACATTAAAGGTGAGCTATGAGCGGGCAGGCTTTCGCAGCCTAATTCGTTCACCTCGACCGTCACGTTGGCACCGGTGTCTGTTTTTGTCCACGGGTTATTATGAATCTACCAGTGCGCGGGCGCATCCGCGGATTGTTGTTAACATAATGTCGGTCGCCGTTTGGAGTTCCGCGTTTACGCGGCGAATCGGCAGATTTCGTCCAGACCGCCTGAAGGCGGAACTCCGAACAAGAACAATGCGTGGTTGCCCCCCCCAGCACGCCGCCCGGGAATTGTCACGAAAATTTGCTGAATTTTTGGTTTGCGTTGTGTAGTCCGCGCCAGCATTTTCTCGCCGGAACCAAAACCTCGTACCACAAAAACCAATTGATATTTATGCAAAACACAAAATGTCTGACGCTCCGTTCGGCTGGTTGTTTGGCCGCCATGCTGGCCCTCGGCCTGCTTGCCGGTTGCAAGACCGAACAAACTACCTCCAGCACAACGACGTCCGCCGACACGACCGCTGCAGCGGCAACTGTTGCTCCCGCCGCCGCCGCGCCGGCTGCCGCGACTCCAGCTGCGGCTGCTCCGGCTGCCGCTGCAACCCAGGCTGCTGCAACTCCGGTTGCTGCAGCTTCGGCTGCCGCCGCGCCGGCAGCAAACATCCCTAATCCCATGCAACCGCCGGTCCGCATCAAGGCCGGCCTGTCCACCACCTTAACGGATTCCGAGGGCAACGTGTGGCAGCCAGACCAGGGGTTTGCCGACGGCGAGACCACCGACCGCGATGCCGACCTGAAAATCGCCAACACCGCGGATCCGGCGTTGTATCGCAGCGAACATTACAGCATGACTTCGTTCTCCTATCCGGTCCCCAACGGCAAATACATCGTGAAACTACATTTTGCCGAAACCTATGACGGCATCAGCGGGCCGGGCGATCGCGTGTTTTCGTTCAATGTTCAGGGTCATGAGTTCAACGACTTCGATGTCTGGGTGAAAGCTGGCGGCCCCAACAAAGCCTACATCGAAACCATCCCGGTGGAAGTAACCGACGGCAAGGTGAACATCACGTTTACCGCCAAGGTGGAAAATCCTGAGATTAACGGAATCGAAATTCTGCCCGCACCCTGAACGGTAGCATTTCCCTCGCCCCGCAGCGAAGCGCGGGGAGTATCCTTCGCCCGCGGGAGCGGGAGAAGGTGCCCGCAGGGCGGATGAGGGTCGTTGGGATCAAAACAAATCTTGAGGCCAGGGAGAGAGGCAACTGAGCTAAAACTCCACCTCTCCCCGATCCTCTCCCCCAACTTCGTTGGCGGACAGGGAGACAAAATCGAGGTCTCGGCTAAGACTTCGATGTTTTCTACCATGTAACATCGAAGTAAACGTTTGCCCCGGAAATTTCCGGGGCATCCTTTTGTGATGGCGCATCAGGGATTGACGCTGGCCGCCCGACGTTCTATATGATGCCCGGCTGGAACTATGAGCAAGGCGGCGATGAAAGAAATCAGGTTGCCGGGCGAGAAACAACTGGCGGTGCGGCTGGACGGGGCGTTCAAGTCGGCCTGGCGTTCCTACCGCTGGGCCTTCAAACGGTGCCAGAAAAAAATGTCCCGGACGACCGTTCACCAGTTACGGGTGGAAACGCGGCGGTTGCTGGCGCTGGTGGATTTGTTTGATCCATCGCTGACCGGCGAGGCACCGGTCAAAATTTCCGAGTTCTTCCGGCCGCCCTTCAAAACTTCCGGCCGGTTGCGTGATACGCAGGTGATGCTGGGGAACGTGGAGCAGCGGTCTGGCCGGTTCCCGGAAACGAAGCGTTTTAAAAAGGAGCTGCTGCGCCAGGAAAAGCGGCTGGGCCGGCAGCTCGATCGCAAACTCCGGCGCACCCGGCTAAAACCGTTGAAAAACCGGATGGACGCGCTGCGCAAAGAGTTGCGGGCCGCCGTACGGGAATCAGCAGGATGCCACCGCGCGTGGGTCGGTTTGCTGAAAAGCGTGGACCGGGCATTTGCGAATGCAGTCGCGCGCCGGCGAAGCATCGCCTCGACCCGGCCGCAGGCGGTCCATCAGACGCGCGTGGCTTTCAAGAAATTCCGCTACATGGTCGAGCAATTGCGGCCGTTGATGCCGCGCGCGGCCGGCGGTTCGGCGGGCAAATTGCGCGGCTATCAAAAACTCATGGGCGACGTCCAGGATTGCGAGATGCTGCTGGCGGCGCTCGACGAGTTCATGCGCGGGGAGAAGTCCGAAGCCGGCCGGCTCCGTGCATTCCGCGCGTCGGTCAAGCGCGACCACGCCACACTCATGGCGCGGTATCTGCGGCGGGCCGATGAGCTTTTATCGTTCTGGAGACTCCCGACCCTCCCGGTGGCGGGACGACAAAGAAAATAAAGGGCGCCGCCGCCCGGATCGAAAATTCGACAATCCCTGGTTCCGCAGCTATGTTTAGCCGCCATGAACCTGTTCATTAAATGCTTTTCAAGGTGGACTTGTTCCTTTGCACTTTGCCTGTCGGTTTTGCGCGCGCCCGCCCAGGTTACGGTCCAGATTGTTACAAATTTCACCGGCAGCACTTATTTTAACGGACTTAATAGCGGCAACTCCACTGCGATTCCGCCGGATCCCAATGGTGCCATCGGCCCGAAACATTTTGTCGAATTGATCAACGGAAGTTTTACCGTTTATGACAAGACGCACGGCACGAACGTACAGCGGATAGCGGACTGGAAATTCTGGCAAAATGCGGGGTTGAGCGCTATTTCGTCCGGCACGGGTCTGGCGGATCCGCGTATCATCTACGATCCGGTTTCGCAACGGTGGTTCGCCACGATGGTGGATTTTGACGCCAACGCCGCGGGCTTGGGAGAGGACTATACGCTCGAAGCCAATGATTTCCTGCTGGCAGTTTCCACCAACTCCGATCCGCGGTCCTTCCCCAACAGCTCCGGCAGTGGCGCCGGCTCGTGGCACGGGTTTATATTTCAAGCGGACCCGGATTCGGGTGCTTTCGCCGATTTTCCTACAATGGGTTTAGACGGCGAAGGTGTTCGTATCTCCGGTGACATGTTTCATGGGATGGATAACCCTGTCGGTGCGGCGTTGGTTTCGATTCCCAAGGCGGACCTGATCACCAACACGCCGACCATCGCTAATTTGACCTGGTTCGGGGTGATGAGTCACGCGGACCGGGGCCAAGTGCTGCAGCCGGTGACCTGCTTTGACGGCACCAGCCACGGCAACATATTGGCCGCGGGCGACGTCGGCTCGGATGGCAACCCGCATTCGAACCTGGTGTGTTTTGCCGTGACAAACGCGACCGGCCCCGGCGCCGGTCTTACCGACAGCACCAACCTCATCGTGAGCCCTTACCTGATTCCATTCAACGTTGACAATATTGACCCGCCCCAAGGATGGTTCACTGTGCCGCAGCCGGACAATACGACCACTTTGTCCGGTAATGACGCGCGGTTCAGCTCCCGGGTTTATGCCGTCGGCGGCGTAATCTACGCCGTTCACAGCACTGAGTTGAATGGTCGCATGGCGATTCGCTGGTATCGCATCAGCGCCGCCAATCAAGCGCTGCTGGAGGCCGGCACGATTGCCGACACGGATCTCGATTTGTTTTTTCCATCCATCGCCGCCAACGCCGACGGCACGGTGATCGTCGGGTGCAACGGTTCCAGCGTGAATATGAACGTCAGCTGCTACGCCATCGCCGGACAGACGATCAACGGAGTCACCACGTTCGGCAGCCTGATTCTGCTACAATCCGGCGTGACCAGTTACCATGGCGACGACGAACTATTGGCGGAGCTGCTAGATGAACCGCTGTTGAGCCGGTGGGGTGATTACAGCACCCTCTCGGTTGACCCGACGGATCCGACACGTTTCTGGTCCATCCAAATGTTACCTCCTGATGCGGATAACAGCGACGTCTGGTCCACCGAAATCACCGAATTGCTGACCAGCCAGCCTTTACCGCTGCTGGGCATCGCTGTGGCCGGGACCAACGTCCTGGTTTCCTGGCCGGGCAGCGCCAACGGGTTCCAACTTCAAGCCGCTGTCAGCCTGACACCCGCGGCTGCCTGGACGAATGTGGTCCAGACGCTTTCCACCAATGGTGGTATAATTTCTGCGCTGGTGCCGGTGTCCGGTCACCAGCAATTCTTCCGTCTGCAAAAGTAATCGGTCTGCCGAAACGGTCGGTGCTGTAAATGCCCGATCTATTGAAGTGTGGGCTTTCAAACCAAACGCGCCCGCCGTTTTCCGGCGAGCGCGTAGCGGAATCGTTCGTTGGGACGAGCGGTTTAAAGCAATTTCTTGGCTTCGTCGGGCGCGTCCATTTTGGTCGTGCCGACATCCTTGATCTCGATGGTGGTGTCGCGGTCAACGTCAACATCGTTGCCGTTGAAGCTCATGCTGCCCTTCACCTTGAATTCAAATTTGGTCAGAACACCGTCTTTAACCCAGAACTTCACGGAACCGGAAGGGTTGGTGATGGTGGGGCCGTTGCCGCGCCGCCCGCCGAAGGTCATCATCGCTTTGGCGCCGTCCTCGGTGAGATCGCTGGAATAAACGTCGCCGTCCTTTTTAAGGTCCTTGGCGGCGCCGGCCAACTGGACGGCTTGGGCGTCCGGCGTCTTATAATTCCGGACCATGCCCACCATGAACCGGCCTGGACCTTCACTGCTGTCCACATTGGTGAGCGATTGCCAGCCGCCGTCGGGACTGGTGAGCGCCGCGCTTTCGCCCTTCTTCACAAATTCGGCAGTGTTGTCACCGAACGAAAGCTTGACGTAAGTGAGACCGCCCTTTTCGGTCTTGCCATCCGTCGGGCCGGGTTTGAACTGGGCGTCTTCGGGAACCACGACGGTGGTGCGCCACGTATAATTGGCGCTGTCGCCGAGTTTTTTGGCCGCACTGGTCACGTCATCCTTGGGGCTGGAGTCCGCCGCGAGCAGCGAACCCGCGAGCAGGGCCATTGCGCTGATTGGGATATATTTTTTCATTCAAATGCCTTTGGTTTGGTTTGGTGTAAAATGCTTTTGGAACGGGCAAAATGCTACTCCCAAAGGTCTTTGGCAGCAAGGTCGATTTGGGGTCGTGTCCCGAATTGACGTTCAAACGGCGGGCTGGCGCAAGATGTCTCAACTCGCAGCCCGCAGGAAACATGGGATTGCCGGGGATTGGGGACCATCCGCGCTCTGGTTCAAACCGGGACATGGCGGCATCCGCCGCGGCAAAGAAGTTGCTCACTGCCTGTTGCTGCGGCAAACTTTATCGGTATGACCGTTGCCGGAACACAACCGAATTCTCTGCGCTTGAGCGGCACGGAGAACCGGCGCCTGGCGCTGATTCTCGCCCTGTCGCTGGCGGCGCATTTGGTGACCTGGGGCGGTTACGAAGCCGGGAAGGATTTCGGCTGGTGGCGCGCTTGGCACTGGCCGGCGTGGCTGCAACGTCTCACCGAGAAAATCAACGCGCTTCCCGTGCGCGAGGTGCATGAGGAGCCGCCGCTGGAATTTGTGACCGTGGAACGACCTTCCACCGAACCGCCGGTCGAGGACACCAAATATTTTTCCACGCAAAATTCGCGCGCGGCAAACCCGGACGCGGACAAGGACACCGACAAACCGAAATTGAACGGGAAACAGACCGACGTGCCTAAGATGGAGGATGTACCGCGCCCGGAGTTTAACAGGCCGCAACCGGAAGCAGCGGCGCAGCCGCAACCGGCGATGAACGCGGGCGATATGACCCTGGGCAAACCGCCGGCACAGCCGCCGTTGCCAACCCCGGACCGTCCACGCACGCTCAACGAGGCGCGCGCGCTGTTGGCACACCAGATCCCCGGATTGCAGATGCGGCAGGACGGCGGCGTGCGGGCCCACGCGGTGGGGCCGTCGCTGAACGTAAAAGTGACGGGATTTGCCGAGTATGACGAGCGTTTTATCGAAGCAGTGTCTCAGCGCTGGTATGATTTGCTGGACAGCCAGCAATTCGCGCTGGATCGCACCGGCAAAGTGACCTTGCGATTTCACTTGAACTACGACGGCAGCATCACCGAAATGAGATTTTCCGAGAACACGGTCGGTGATTTGCTGGGGTACGTCTGCCAGAAAGCCATCATTGACAGCCAGCCGTTTGAGCGCTTTCCGAGCGACATGCGGGCCAAGCTTGGCAATTACGCTGACGTTCAGTTCACGTTCTATTATTATTGATGGGGACGGTGACGCGGCAGGAAATTTTATGGATACACTCGTTTACATTTTGCTCGGACTGACTTCGGTGGTTGGGGTGGCGTTCATCCTGGAACGCGCCTTGACCTTGCGCTGGCAAAAGGTCGTGCCGGTGGAAATCACGGCGGCACTCGCCGCCTGCAACTCGCGCGAGGACGTGCCGACCCTGTGCCGCATCTGCGAAAAAAAACCGTCGCCGCTCGGCCGCTTGCTGTTGCTCGCGGCAGCCCAGCTCGACTGGCCAAAGAACGATAACGTGGACGCGGTGCAGACCGCGGCCCGGCACGAAATCGTCCGGCTCGAGCGTGGCCTTGTGGTGCTGGAAATCATCGTCGGCATCGCACCGCTGCTCGGCCTGGTCGGCACCATCATCGGCATGATGGCGGTGTTCAGCGACATCGGCCAGGCTGGACTGAATGACGCGGCCAAGCTGGCCCACGGCATTGCGTTGATTCTGCGGGCCACGCTCATCGGCCTGCTCATTTGCATTCCGTCGCTGATTTTCTGGAGTTATTTCAGCAAAAAAGTCGAGGTGTTCGCCGTCGA
>Ga0335085_10002734_pt1 | contig 32209 bp, 21 predicted proteins | sample Lox_Sample_45_FD_206712 | JGI IMG/M metagenome (GOLD analysis project Ga0335085, IMG submission 206712) | Soil microbial communities from Loxahatchee National Wildlife Refuge, Florida, United States - Lox_Sample_4.5 | ecosystem: Environmental > Terrestrial > Soil > Wetlands | place: USA... | reverse complement strand
CGATTTGGAGCGCTGCGCGCAACTCGATGACCGCATCCTGAGGCCGGGTTTTGACGAGTGCGGCGCCATATCGCGAACGAACTTCCGCATCCTTAGGACTTAAGCTGGCCGCCGTCTCGTACTCCTGAAGCGCTTGGTCCGTGCTTCCCAACTGGTCGAGGACTTCGGCCAGATGGAAATGTGTCCGGCCCGACTGGGGGGATATCCGGATGGCGGTTTGCAACTCTTCCGCGGCTTCCTTAAGCTGGTCGTTCCACCGCAGTGCATACCCAAGTATGGCGTGAGATTGCGCCGAATCAGGCTGCAAAGCCACAAGCTTCCGATAGCTTTCGACGGCTGCGGCGTAATCCCCTTTGTCCCGCATCGCCTGCCCCAGGTTCTTCCAGGCATCGGCGAATTTGGGATCAGCCGAGACCGCCTTCTGAAACTCGCTTATCGCACCGTCCAAGTCCCCGCTCTGGTGAAGAGCAACTCCCAGATTATTATGGGACTCCGGCGAGCTTGGATCAACAGCCACGGCCTGGTGGAACTCCGCCAAGGCTTCAGCCTGGTCTCCGGTGCGAGCGTACAGCAGCCCCAGTTCGTTGTGAACCGAGGCCATTCCCGGACGCTCCTTGGCCGCCTCGCGAAGACTTAGAATCGCACCCGGAATGTCGCCACTTTGAGTGAGTGCGAACCCCAACTCGGTTCGAGCTTCGGGAAAGTCAGGACGCAACGCCAGCGCCGCCTTAAGTGCCTTTATGGCGCCGGGGTAGTCTCCTTTTAAGTCCAGCGCAGCACCCAGGTTATAGTGAGCCTCGGGGTAACGAGGGTTCAATCGCAGCGCGTCGTTGAATTGCTCGATAGCCGCCTCGAGGTGCCCCGTTCTCCCCAAGGCAAAACCATAATAGGTGTGTGCTTCTTCCGAGCGGGGATTTTCTGCCACCGCCCGCTCCAGGACTGGCACGGCCCGTTCAACCTGGCCCTTTTCGAGTAGATCGATCCCTTGCGTCAAAAGAGTGGGCCCTCCGTTGCCGGAGGGCCCACTCCCGGAGCTACCAATAAGCGAAATTGCCAAACAAAGGATGAACACCTTTATTAGAAATAGAAGTGTACACCCAATTGCATGGTCCGCATACCCTGAGAGATCCCAAATATTTGCGCGGCGGTCGAATCGGTAACGGTAGTGTCAGGATCGCTCAGGTTAGCGTGGTTGAAGACATTCAGAAGTTGCCATTGGAATTCAAGTTTCCTCGTCTCGCCGAACCTGATGTCCCTCGCCAATGCCCAGTCTGCATCAAAGAACCCCGGGCCGCGCAAGATATTCCTCCCGGAATTCCCCATCTGATACTGTGCCGGCTGAGTGAAAGCTCCCGGGTTGAACCAGAGTGAGGCAGATGGATTGCTGACGGTTCCATTGGCCATTCGATTCGGCCGAAGCGTGCAACAGTTGGAGTTGAGGGAGGATGTGTCTCCCCAGACCGGGGTCAGTGGATCACCCGACATCCAACGCGTGATGCCGGACCACTTCCAGCCCGAGACCAGAGCATTGACCACCGGGCTGCTGTCCTTAAGATACGCTTTGCCCTTTCCGAAAGGCAGTTCCCAAACATGGCCAACGGACAGGACCAGGGCACGCTCGCCATCCTGCACCGCCCGGTCGATCTTGGAATTGAAAGGGTCGAAGGCGTTGTGCAGTCCAAAGTCATAGGCCTTTGACCAGGTCAACGCTGTTGACAGCGTGAACCCCTGCGAGTAGCGCTTGACAAAGTTGATCTGCAAGCCCTCGTAACCTGATGTGCTCTGGTTACTCTGGTTGTAGGCGGGGGAGTAATAGCCGTATTTCGGGTAGTACGCGGTATTGTCCAGGATGTTGAGACCCGGACCCGGCACCGGCGCGTTATAGTTCACGCGGTAGAATAGATGCCGGACGGCGTTGCCTACGTAAGCGGCGGAAAGCGTGGTTCTGTTTCCAAAGTCATGCTCGAGGGTAAAGTTCCATTGATCAACGGAATTGGTCGGGTTGTGGGAGTCCTGGCCGAAACCGGCCGAGTCAGGCGGAGTGGGATATTCTCCCGGGTTGCCGGCTGCGGCAAGGAGTTCGAACCCTGATACGAATGGAGGAGGCTGCTGCTGGGGGAAAATCATAAGCGGGAAGTACGGGTTGGTTTGCGCCAAGTCCTGGCGAGTGGCGTTAGGCCAGTCGTTTGTAATGGCCCCGAAGTTTGCCCCGTAAAACCCGATGGGGTAGGACTTGCCGTAGCCCGCCCGGACCACAGTTCCCGAAAAGATCTGATAAGCCAATCCCACGCGGGGACCGAAGTTCCACCAATTATTCTCTACGTTTCCTGTCGCACTCACGTCCCCGTAATTGGAAACGATCGAATTGCTGTTGGTGAAGTTAAAATTGGCAATCCCCCCTTTGGTCGGCGCGGTCGGATATCCGATGTAGTCGTATCGCAATCCCAGGATGGCCGTAAATTTTTTCGTCACATGCCAGGTATCCTGGATGTAGAAGGCATCCCGCTTCTGGTTGGCTGCGGGCAAGCCGGTGGCATAAATAACCCGCCCGAAACTGCCCGAGTAACCCAGCATGAAGGCGGCTACGCCCAACCCCGAGCCGCTAACGTTGCTAGTCCCGGTAAGACTCTGGGGGAAGCCGTTGCCGCCGCACACGCCTGTGTTATTGCACCCGTATTCACCTTGGGAAGCAGTGTCGCGGCGATGGTCGTTGGCAAAGTCGATTTCCGTGCCGAATTTGAGGGTGTGCCGGCCACGATTCCAGGTGGCAATCGCCACGTAGTCATAATTACCCTCATCGTCGATTTGGTGGTTGTGGGTATTGTTGCCAATGGTAAATCCTCCGACCGGGCCCCCAACCTGAAATCCCGCCAGACCTCCGCAGGCCGGGCAAGCATCGTTTAGTCCCTGGAGTCCGACGGCGGCGGAACTAGCCGTATTTTGATCCAGCGCGTTGATATTGGTGCGGTAAATCATATCGCCAAACCGTCCTTCAACCACAAAGGTTGGCGTGAAAACGTGCACGAAATCAACCGCGATGAAGTCTTCCGAGCCCGTAGTCAAAGAGCAAAACGGCAACGCCAGCGGCGGCGCAGTGCCCGAGCCAAAGGCCGATACGTTGGAGCACCCGCCATGCCCCCAATTGTGGGTGTATCGCGCAAAAAAGCGATTGTTTTCGTTGATAACGTAGTCGAGGCGCTCAAACTGGGTACTTTGGTTGGTGAGAGATCCCAGTGGGGCAGCGAAATTGTTGTTGTTCCCCGTGCCGTGATTAGGCAGCGGCACCAGGGCCATGAGACTGGTCGAAACCGAAGAAAGTTGAGCTTGGGGAATGACATTGTTATTAAACTGCGTTCGTCCGGATCCATCAGGGTTGCCGGTTGTCGGGTCGTAAATGGGATTCGTTGCCGCCACGGAGCTGAAATCCCCATTTCGGAACGCCGCAGTGGGAACGGTCGTCAGGACATTTCCTCCGGAACGGATGGTTGTCCCTTGATAGCCGCCAAAGATAAAAACCTTGTTTTTCTTGATGGGGCCGCCGATCGTTCCACCGAATTGATTCCAAACGAAATGGCCAGTGTTGCTGGTAGATTCGGTAAAGGGGTTGCGCGCCGATGTGACATTGACCTGATTGAATTCGTAACCTGAGCCATGCCATTGGTTTGTCCCGCCCTTGGTGGTCAGGGAGGTTACCACGCCCTGGGCCTGCCCGAATTCCACATCATAGTTGCTGGTCGTGGCCGTGACAGCCTGCAAGGCGTCGATGGGTGGCACCACCCCCGCGGCTCCACCGATCGGCTCCGTATCAATCGTGCCATCCAGTTGCTGAAAGTTCTGTTGGGACCGGCTGCCGTTCACCGTTACTCCGAAATACCCGTCCTTACCATCCTGGCTGGGCAGACCACTTCCCCCTGGGCTTTCAATCACACCCGGAAGAAGCTTCACAAACCCCGTGGCGTTGTTGTATGCAGTCGGTATCGACTGTAATTCCGTGGAAGTAATTGTACCTGTTATTTCCACCTTTTCCGTCTGCAAGGCCGGGATGGCGCCGGTTACGGTAACCTCCTGCGTAACGTTGCCGACCACCAGCTTCGGGTCGAGTCGGACCGTACGGTCGATATCCACGGTTACGTTCTCTTGCTTGAAGCGCTGGAAACCCTGGACGCTGACCTCTACGCTGTAAGTCCCAGCAGTCAAGTTCGAGATCACATAGTAACCCACGCTGTTCGACGTGGCCGGCGTCTGCACACCGGTCGCCGAGTTGATTGCCGTGATTTTCGCATTCGGGATCGCGGCTCCAGATGGATCTGAGATGACCCCGGTGATGGCGCCATAGACGCTCTGCCCCTGCGCCCGTACGCTACGTGGCAGGAACTGCGCGACCAACACGACTACGACGAGCAACAGTAAACACACCCTTTGTTGCATAAGTTTCCTCCCCCTGTGCGCTGCTGATTCTGGCCCCACACCCGACGGCAAGAAATACCAGTCGTTCAGAAAAAAGTGCAAGCCACTTAGGTGAAGTTATGAAATTGAACTTGAATCGCCCGCAATCCCCACGAACTATTAACGAGACGCACACTAATGCATTAGCGAAGCCATGTCAAGCAATTATTTTTGACATGTTTGTTGACCAAATTGTTTGCCAAAAGTGTTGACTATCGTCGGCCGTCAGAGTAGCATCCGTCGGGGTTAGGGAGGAGTTGCGATGGATCCCGGACAGCATAATATTCGTAAACTTTTTGATCTGAGTGGCCAAGTGGCTTTGATTACCGGCGCGGGAGCCGGGTTTGGCGAAGCGCTGGCAGTCGGGTTCGCGGAATACGGATGCGATGTTGCGGTGGCGGACGTGAACCTGGACGGGGCCCGCCGTACCGCCCAAAAGATCAAGGACCTGGGCCGGAGGTCCATGGCTGTTCGCGCCGACGTTAGCTCACCGGACGACATCAAGGCGATGGTGGAGTCGGTGGTGAAGGAACTTGGCACGATTGACATCCTCGTCAATTCCGCAGGGATATCGCATCACCGGCCCGCACTCGAATTGCCCGTGGAAGATTGGGATCGCGTTCTGGATGTCAATCTGCGCGGCACGTTTCTATGCTGTCAAGCCGCGGGGCGAATCATGACGGCGAAGGGGAAGGGTTCGATCATCAATTTTTCCTCAATTGCCGGAGTCGTGGGAATGGGCCGGGGAAATAACGCCTACTGTGCCAGCAAGGGCGGAGTTAACGCACTGACCAAGCAACTGGCAATCGAATGGGCAAGCAAGGGAATTCGGGTTAACGCCATCGCGCCCTGCCAGTTTCGCACGCCGGGGCTCCTGGAAGTCATGGCCGAACAGCAATTCGACTCTGCAAAGCTGATAAAAACCTGGACAGAGAATATTCCGCTCGGCCGAGTGGGTGAGCCGGAAGAAATGGTGGGGCCGGCGCTCTTCCTGGCTTCGGAAGCGTCTTCCATGGTCACAGGAATCATTCTGCCGGTGGACGGTGGTTTTCTCGCACATTAGGGCGCATCTTTTCGTACACAGGCAGTATCACAGGACATAAAATGGAACCAACAAGGGTTACTCGTGAGGGCTGTGAATTCAAGCGGCCGGTCCAGATTGGGATCGTGGTTGAGGACCTTGACCGCGCGACTCGGTCATTAACTGAGTTTTTCGGCATCGGACCGTTTCGTTTTATCGAATGGCCGAATCGGCCGGATTCCAAGTATTACTTCCGGGGGAAAGAAGAACAGATCAAAATTCGCCAGGCTTTCACGCAGGTGGGACCGTTGGAATTGGAGTTGATCCAGCCCCTCGAAGGGGAAAAGAACGCCTACTTCGAGTTTCTGCAACAGAAAGGCGGCGGGATCCACCACATCCTTTTTGAAGTCGACAATATGGATGATGCGGTTCGAAACCTCGCGGCCAATCAAGTCAAGGTCCTTCAGGCCGGAACAGGGATTCGGCCCGGGACTCGGTGGGCGCTGCTGGATACACAAGCCCTCATTGGTTTCCTTTTGGAAATGCGCCAGGTGGCGCCTGGTTGTGACGGCACGTCGATCCCCAATGGCCCTCAACAATAAGCAACAATGAGGTTGGGCTCGACCCGAAGTTCATGACAGAGGCTTATGGCAAAACCAACCATTCACCGCAGAAGGACTGGGGTGGTAGGTTGTGGGAAGGTGGCGGCAACTCACGCTTTGGCGTGGCACAGGCTCCCTGCGTCGGATTTCGCGGGGGTCTGTGACCGGAACCTCGATCGTGCGAAAGCCCTGGCGGCTCAATTCAATGTGCGGGCCTACGGCGATTTGGCCGAAATGATTGTCGCCGAGCACCTGGAAATTCTCTCGATTTGCACGCAGCATACGGAACATGCCGCGCTCGTTGAGATCGCAGCGGGCCTGGGTGCGCATGTGATTGTGGAAAAGCCCCTGGCGGTAGATCTTCCCTCCTGCGACCGGGCGATCGCGGCATGCCGGGCGGCGGGCGTCAAATTGGGCACGGTCAGCCAGCGGCGATTTTATGAGCCCGTGCAAAGAATGAAAAGTGCTCTCCACTCCGGGCTCCTGGGCAAACCCGTGCTGGCCGAGGTTGTCATGCTGGGGTGGCGCGAACCGGCCTACTACACCCTGGGCCATTGGCGAGGAACATGGAAGGGTGAGGGAGGTGGTGTGGCGGTGAGTCAAGCACCTCATTACCTCGACCTGATGAGCTGGTTCATGGGGCCCGTCCGTGAATTGTCCGCCTATTGGGACAACTATAACCATCCCAACATCGAAGTGGATGACACGGTGGTTGCGGCCATCCGTTTTGAGAGCGGGGCCATGGCATCTATCATTCTAAGTAATTCCCAGAGGCCGGGTCTTTACGGCAAGTTCCACATTCACGGCTCGTCGGGTGCGTCGGTTGGCGCCGAAACCGACAGCGGCTCGCCCTTCATTTCGGGCGTAACAGAAAAAATGGACCCGCCTTTTAACGACATCTGGACGGTGCCGGGCGAGGAACATCTTCTGGCGGAATGGACCCGTGAGGACCGTTCCCGGCCCTGGAACGTCATGACTCATTATCATGAAGTGCAGTTGGAAGAGTTTCTTTCCGCGGTGATTGAAAATCGCGAACCCGCCATCGACGGTATGGCCGGAAGAAGAGTGGTGGAGATGTTTACCGCAATCTATCAATCACAACGGGAAGGGAAACCGGTGCGGTTCCCGCTCTAACGCCCGTGTACTTGTCGGAGGATATATGCAAAAGGCCACGCCGGCCGGATTGGACGTGAAGTTGCTTCTCGATCTATACCGCGAGATGCTCCAGCTTCGTGAATTCGAGCTGAAAGTGCAGGAACTTTATCGCAAGGGGATGCTGCCGGGCTTTGTGCACCTCTATGTCGGAGAGGAGGCGGTGGCAACGGGCGTCTGTTCCAATTTGCGGTCCGATGACCTGGTTTACAGCACGCACCGCGGACACGGCCATGCCTTGGCGAAAGGGGTACCCGCTCGCTTCGTAATGGCCGAGCTCTGGGGAAAAACAACTGGATCCTCGGCGGGGCGTGGCGGGAGCATGCACATGTATGCACCCGAGTACGGATTTATGGGAACGAACGGAATAGTGGCTGCGGGGATTCCTCTGGCTACCGGTGCGGCGCTCAGCGCCAAGCTGCGAAAATCCGGCCAGGTGGCCGTCACTTTCTTTGGCGACGGGGCGGTCAATAGTGGGTCGTTTCACGAAGGGCTGAATTTTGGGGCCGTGTGGAATCTGCCGGTCATCTACGTTTGTGAAAACAATTTGTATGCGACGGAGATGGCTTTTCGCCGGGCCACCAAGAACACCAGCGTGCAGAGCCGTGCCGCTGCTTACAAGATGCCCGGGGTTGAGGTCAATGGCAGTGACGTCACGGCGGTCTACGAAGCCGCCAAAGAGGCAATCGACCGGGCCCGGTCGGGTGATGGCCCAACGTTAATTGAAGCCAAGACCTACCGTTTTGTAGGGCACCACGAAGGCGATCCGGGAACAGGCTATCGGACGCCTGAGGAGATTGAGGAGTGGAAGAGCAGGGATCCTATCAAGGCGCTGCGAGAGAAACTCCTCGCGAGCGATGCTGCGACTCCGGGCGCGATTACACGGGTCGAGGAAGGGGTTCAGCACTGGCTTGAAGACGCGGTGCAATACTCGAAAGACAGTCCAGAACCTTCCGCGGCAACGGTCCTGGACCACGTGTTCTGTCGATAGTTTTCAAGGAGGATTGTATGGTAGAAGGAACGCGCGAGGTTCGATATGTGGAAGCCGGAGTGGAAGCGCTTCGCGAGGAGATGCAGCGTGACGAAACCATCGTCTACATCGGGCAGGGTATTGGGCCGCGGGGGGGGAATTTTCGTCAAACCCGGGGTCTCTGGCAAGAGTTCGGCGAAGACCGGCTTCGCGACACCGGGATCTGCGAACTGGGAGCCACGGGACTGGCTATCGGTGCGGCCATGGCTGGCAGCCGGGCTATTGTTGACGAAGTCTTCATGGACTTCTCGCTTGAGGCCATGACGCAGATCATCCAGCAAGCCGCGAACATCAGCTACGCCTCCAACGGGAAAATCAAAGTCCCCGTCATCATCCGCGCCGCCATGGGAGCAGTGGGAAATGCCGGCGCTCATCATTCCCACATGTTCTACGGCTGGTTTGCCAGCACGCCGGGACTGAAAGTTGTTGCTCCCTACACGCCCTATGACGTCAAAGGTCTCTTGAAGAGTTGCCTGCGGGACAATAGCCCGGTGATTTTCCTCGAGCACAAGGGGCTTTACAACCTGAAGGGGATGATACCCGAAGGAGAATACCTGGTTCCGTTGGGAGAGGCGCGAATCCATCGTGAGGGCAAAGACATCACGGTGGTGGCGATTTCGAAGATGGTGGGCGTTGTCCTTCAAGCCGCCGAGGTCCTGGCGAAAGAGGGCATCTCGGCGGAGGTTATCGATCCGAGAAGCATCGTTCCGCTGGACCGGAAAACCATCGCGGATTCCATCCGGAAAACCGGACGCTTGGCGGTTGTTGATGAGGCTCCAGCGATGTGCGGCTTCGCGGGTGAAATGCTGGCGTTGGCTTGCGAGGAGTGCTTTGACGCGCTGGATCTGCCACCTTTCAGGATTTGTTCGCTCCCGGTACCCAATCCCTTTAGTCCCGTGCTGGAGAAAGAGATGATCCCCTCGGTGGAGCGAGTCATCGAGGAAATTCGTGAGCGGATCAAAGGCTAAGGAGGTAGGTACCTTGACTCACAACGTCGTCATGCCCCACCTTGGCCTGACTATGGAGGAGGGCTCGGTCGTATCCTGGAGGAAGCGTTTGGGCGACCATATCGAGAAAGGGGAGGTTCTGTTTACGGTCGAGACCGATAAGGCGGAGATGGAAGTTGAGGCAGCCGATGGTGGTTACCTCAGCTCGATTCAGGTCAAACTCGGTGAGAAGGTACCGGTAGGCGCAGTTATTGCCACCTTGGGCGATGACCCGGCCGAGATTGCTTCGGGGGATTCATCGCAGGTCATTCCCAGCCTTGATGCCCAGGAGATGGCCGCGCCCGTCTCGAAGCCTCTGGCGGGGGGTGTTTCGAATATCTCGAGCGATGCCAGCACACCACCTCAGGAGGTTTTGCCCTCCTCAGAATCTGTCGCCAGCCCGCGCGCCCGGCGGTTGGCGCAACAATTGGGAATTGACATCACCGCGGTAAAGCCCGCACGCGGTCAGCGGGTCATTGAAGAGGACGTCCGGCGCTTCCTAGAAAATCGGAAAGAGACCCCCCCGGCCCCGTCGGGTCGTGCTTCTGCCACCCGCAAGATTGTGGCGCAGCGAATGACCGAGAGCTTCCAGACGGCGCCCCACTTCTATCTGGGAGTCGAAGCCAATGCTGCGGATCTTGTCCGGCTTCGGGAGCAGTTATTGGAACCGTGCCAGCAGCAGGTTGGCGTGAGACTGTCGTATACCGACCTGTTCTTGCGGGCTCTGTCCATGAGCTTGAAAGAACACCCGCAGGTCAACGCGTATTGGAGGCAAGATGTTATCCAGCTACGCGATTCGATAGATGTCGGTTTCGCCGCCCAGGTGCCGGAGGGATTGGTGGTGCCGGTGATTCGACGAGCGGATGGGCTGGGTCTTTTCGATCTGGCGCGCCAGCGGCAAACCCTGACAGAGAAAGCCAAGGCGGGAAAACTCAGCCTGTTGGAGATGGAGGGTGGCAGTGCGACCCTGTCCAACCTTGGCAACTCCGGCATCGATTGGTTCGAGGCCATCCTGAATCCTCCGCAGAGCGTGATTCTGGCGACCGGCCGCATTGCCAAAAGAGCGGTGGTGGTGAACGATTCCGTGGAAGTATGTCCCACGATTGTGTTGTCCCTCTCTGTCGACCATCGGGTCCTCGACGGAGTTTCCGGCGCAGATTTCCTGGGCCGAATCAAGGAACTGGTCGAAAATCCATCGATTATGCTCCGGTGATTCCAGCCCGCAGATTTCACGCGCTAGGGCGCCCCAGGGGGAAAGAATAGGACCTTAAATTCTAATCCGTCGCTACAGGAAAATGGGGTGGATATTTTAGCGCCCGCCGCACTGAGGGGAATTAATAACATGACCCAGGAAATCGAAAAAGCAATCCGGTTTAAGACCAGGCTGCGCAGCGGTGAGTGCTGTGTCGGTGCACAGTTGGGGCTGACCGACCCGGCCGTCGTCGAAATTTTCGGTCGCGCCGGTTATGACTGGATTTCTGTCGACATCGAGCATGGGCCTTACACGATCGAGACGGTCAAACTTATGCTGCAAGCCGCGGCGGGCACCCCGGCGGTGCTGCTGGCGCGGCCGCGGAAGCTCGATCTCGATGAAATCCGCCGTTATCTCGACATTGGCTCCCCCGGTGTGATGTGTCCCTTCATCAATCGTGGCGAGGAAGCCGCCCGCCTGGTGGAATTCTGCCGCTATCCTCCCGCCGGGGTCCGCGGCTGGGGCCCGCGCCGCGCCGTCAATTACGGTTTTGATGCTGACGAATACCTGGCGAAAGCCAACGCCGCGATGCTATGTTTGCCCATTATCGAAAGCCCTGAGGCCGTGGAGCGCATTGACGAAATTGTGAGTGTCGACGGCATCGACGGCATCGTCATGGGGCCAATGGACCTGAGTATGTCCCTCGGATGCTTCAAGAAATTCGATAACCCGCTTTTTACCTCTGCGGTTGAAACGGTCAGGGCCGCCTGCCGACGGCATAGCAAGGTGATGGGCACCGGTTGTTACAGCCTCGACTTTGCCAGGGAATGCGCGCGTCAAGGGGACGGTCTTCTGCTGGTGGCGAGCGATGACGGATACCTGGCAGCGGAAGCGCGCCGGTGCCTTGGCGAAGTGAGGGCGGCGGCGCCCACTCGATCCACATGAAAAAGCTCAACGTTCTCTATCTCGCCCCGACCCTTGTCCCCGGCAACCGCTGGGGACGGGATGTTATTGAGGTGATCAAACCCCCTCACGAGCTGCGTTTGTACAGCCGCGACCAGCCCCTTCGCCCGCAGATCGAATGGGCTGATGTGGGAATTGATTTCGGCGGGGTGATGGGAACCCGCGAGATGGCCGATGTGGCCGGGGGGATCAAGCTTTGGCAAGTCCTGGGCAATGGGATCGACCAGTTTGATTTGGAATACTGGCGGTCAAAGAACGTTCCGGTGGCCAATTGCCCCGGCCACATGACCGGCGTCCCTCTGGCGGAGTGCGCGCTCATGCTCATGCTGATGCTTTCCCGGCAATGGCATGAGATACAGCGCAATGTGCAATCCCGAGTCCTCAATCTTCCTTTGGGCAACGAACTGGCGGAAAAGGTGCTGGGGATCATCGGGTTCGGAGCCGCGGGCAGGGAACTGGCTCGGCGGGCAGTGGCCTTCGGCATGCGCATCCATGCCATCGATATTCGCGAAATCAGCGCGGATGAGAGGCGTGAATATGGGATCGAGTTTGCCGCCGGACCGGAGAAGATGGATCAGGTGGTGGCCGCCGCCGATTACGTTTCCGTTCATTTGCACCTGACCGAAGAGACCCGGCACATTTTCGACGAACGAAGGATCCGGCTGATGAAGCCTGCCGCGTATCTGATCAATGTGTCGCGGGGGGGGTTGGTGGATACCGACGCGCTGAGCTGTTGCCTGCGCGACGGGCAACTGGCCGGCGCCGGATTGGATGTGACCGACCCTGAGCCTATCAACCCCGACCATCCCCTGCTCCAACTTCCCAACGTGGTCGTAACCAATCACATCGCCGGGAACACTTACGGAACGTGGCGCCGTCGTGCAGCCTTCGCGGCCGAGAATGTGGACCGGGTCGCCGAGGGCCTTGAACCCCTCGCCTTGATCAACCAGCGTTCCGACGTGATGTCCCGGCCTTTGTCGGCTTCTGCGAAGCCACCGAACCCGTGAGGAGAGGTCCGGGCTGAGCTGGAAGGGGCCTGGATTGCGGGACAGAAGCTCGGGCGTGTTGCGAAGATCAGATTAGATTTCATTCCAGCCATCATGCACAACACCGCTGATCAGCTCGGCGTACCGGCCTCAACATATGGTGCGCTGCGTTGTGTTTTTAGTACTCGGATTCCTGAATAACTCAGGTTGCAAACGGAGGGACGCATATGAGCTCAGAAGGTCGCTTAAAGGGAAAGAAGACGCTGGTGACCGGATCTGGTACTGGCATCGGACGTGAGATTGCCCTGGAATTTGCGCGGCAAGGCTCAGACCTCGTCCTCCACTACGCCAAGGATTCGGGTGCCCCTTCGGCGGCGGAAGAGATACGGGCCATGGGACGGCGCGCCACCGTCTTTCAGGCCAACTTTGAAAACGTGGACGAGGTGGTGTTATTGGCGGACAAGGCCACGGAGTTCCTCGGGGGCCTGGACTGCCTGGTGAACAATGCGGGCGTTACGTTCAACAAGCCCTTCCTTAAAATCAGCCCCGAGCAATTCGATTTTATCTTTCACGTCAACTTTCGTGCCCAATTCTTTCTGACCCAAAGGGTGGTGGCAACAATGATCAAGGCGGGCGGGGGTGCGGTTTGCAATCTAACGTCCATTCACGGCTTGCAAGGGGCGCCCGAACATTCCCTGTATGCGGCAACGAAGGGTTCAATTATCGCCTATACACGGGCCCTGGCGGTGGAAGTAGCACACAAGGGTGTGCGAGTGAATGCCATCGCGCCCGGATGGGTAACCGTCGAGAACTATTACAAGTGCGTGCCGGGATTTACCGAGGAAGCGGCGGAGGAGACTGCGTATAAGATGATTCCCGTCGCCAGGACCGGACGGACGGAGGAAGTGGCGAAACTGGCCGCGTTTATGTGCTCCGACGAGGCAGGTTACATGATCGGGCAGACGATTGTCTTGGATGGAGGCACAACCTCCTTGATGTCACTTATTTCGGATTTCCGCAATGAGTCGGCAAACCGCTTTGGCAAAGGCTATGTGCCCGGCGCATGAAATCTTAATGCTCCGCATTGCGGCCGGCGCATACGGACGACTTCGGAGGAGAGACCATGTTGGGCGCAGTTTTGGCGATTCTATTGGGTCTCGCATACCCTTCCGTTCCCATATCCCCGCCACTCCACATTTACTGGATTGACGTGGAAGGCGGCGGGGCAACGCTTATCGTTACCCCGGCGGGGGAATCCATTCTTGTTGATGCAGGATGGAATCTGGATCGTGACGCCACACGTATCTATGATGTGGCCACGAAAGTTGCCGGCGTCCACGAGATCGATTATTTCATTGCCACACATTGGCACGCTGATCATTACGGCGGGGCAATCAAATTGAGTCAGCGTATGCCCATCAAAAGATTTTATGCCAACGGTCCGTTCCCGGAAAACGTTGCGGACGATCCGGCGTTCCCAACCCTCATGCCGTTGTATAGAGCCATGGTGGATGGGAACTCCATCACGCTCTCCGCAGGCGCTGGACTTCCGATTCAGCAGGCCGGCTCAGGGCCGGAACTTACGGTCCAGGTGCTGGCTGCGGCCCGCAAGGTCGCCGGAAACTCGGACAAACCCAATCCCGTGTGCGGCGAAACAGAACACCCGGGCTTCGACCCTTCCCAGAACGCCGACAGCATCGTGCTATTATTCCGATACGGAAAATTCACTTTCTTTGACGGGGGTGACTTAACCCGGGCCGTGGAAGAGCAACTGGTTTGCCCCCACAACCTGGCCGGGACTGTGGAACTGTTTCAAATCAACCATCATGGGTTCGACCGGAGCAATAGTCCCGTGCTGATTCACAGCATCCAGCCGCGCGTGGTGGTGATAAACAACGGGCCGCAAAAGGGGGCAGAGCCCAAGACGATGAAGACCCTCTTTAGCACCCCCAGCGTCGAAACGGTTTGGCAGATTCACAAAAACCTGCAACCCGGTGAGCAGCTCAACACCCGTCCGGAGTTCATCGCCAACCAGCAAGATGAAGGCGGCGGGAAGGCCGAGTTCATTCAAGCCACGGCTGAACCCGATGGGGGATTTTCTGTTCAAATTGGGACCAGTGGGACTCGAAAAAGCTATCCGCCTCGATAGCTCGCATTTCTCACCACGGGTCCGGAAGGGCGGGTTTAGCCCTGCCCTTACGGCAGCACCCAAGGCCAACAAGTGTGGGGAGAAACGCGGGCCAGTCCGCCACTTCTGAGTCTTGCCGCATAAAGGCGACGATATCTGAATCGGAGGCGCATGCCATCTGAACTGGCCACGGATCTCGTGGGGAATCGTACACGAAGCAAGATCGCCCGGAGGGTGCTGCCATTTCTCTGTCTGCTGTACTTGGCTGCCTACCTGGACCGAGCCAATGTGGCGTTCGCGAAACTCACGATGACGGCGGATCTCCACTTTTCCGAGGCCGTTTATGGGTTCGGGGCAGGAATTTTCTTTCTCGGGTATCTATTGCTCGAAATACCCGGGGCACTTATCGTTGAGCGCTGGGGCGCCCGGCGATGGTTTGCTCGGATACTGGTCTCATGGGGCTTGTGCACGATCGTTGTGGGCTTCGTCAGGACACCGCTCCAGTTCTATGGCGCCCGCTTTCTCCTGGGCGTCGCGGAGGCGGGATTTTACCCGGGCATCATCGTATATCTTACCCACTGGTTCGCTCGCGGCGATCGAGCCAGGGCGATGGCAGGCTTCATCGTTGCCATTCCGGTCTCGTTGGTGCTCGGAGCCCCCATTTCGGCTTGGATTCTAAAGCTGCATTGGCTGGGTCTTCCGGGCTGGCGGTGGGTCTTCATCCTTGAAGGCCTGCCGGCCATCATCCTGGGCATCGTGACTTTCTTTTATCTTACCGACCGTCCGCGGGACGCGATGTGGCTTGAACCGGAAGAGCGCGCCTGGATCACACAAGAATTGGAGCGCGAGAAAGCGGAAAAGATTGCTGCCGGCAGAGTCAGTGTCTGGCGCGCTTTCTGCAATCGCAGCGTGCTTCTGGGAGCGCTCTCGATCTGCCTCGCCAATCTCGGTAGTTACGTTTTCGTTTTCTGGCTGCCAACGACGATTCACCAAGCCGCAGGGTATTCCCCGGTGCTTTCGGCTCTGTACTCAACCTTGCCTCTTGCGGTTGCTGTCGGATTCGTCTTGCGGTCAGGCCGTTCCGCCGATCGCACGGGCCGGCCCAAACTGCAGACTTCGGCGATGATGGTGTTGGCAGGGTTATGCCTTACGTTGAGCGTCGTCCCCGGTCAGCCGTTCGCACTGATCATGGTCTGGCTTTGTCTCACGGCGGGGTTTATTTACGCCTGGCCTCCTCCCTTCTGGGTGTTACCGACGCTAATTCTCGGGGGGTCGGCTGAAGCTGCATCCATCGGTTTGATCAATATGATGGCGGGCATGGGAGGGTTTCTGGGACCATCCATCGTTGGTTACCTCCTAACTGCCGGTTATTCGAATCGAACAGCCACGGCTGTTCTATCCACCGGCTTTATTGTAGCTGCCATGATCGTTCAAGGTATAAAGGTCCCGGGTGATCGTGGTGCAGAAACGGCGCCTCTTTAGGCTCCGTCGGGGAGGAAAGATTCAATCATGACTTCGCGAGAACGAGTGAATCTCACCCTTCAACATAAGGAGGTAGACCGAGTCCCTCTGGACGTAGGGGCCACGACGGTGACCGGGATGCATGTTACCAGTGTCTATTTGCTGCGGCAGGCGCTTGGACTCGATCCGCCAGATACTCCCGTGAGAGTGATGGACCCATTACTGATGTTAGGTGAAATCAAGCCCGATCTTATGGAAGCTTTGGGCATCGATGTCGTCAAACTTGGCGGGCGTACAACGTCTTTTGGGTACGAGCTTAGTGGTTGGAAGGAGTGGCGGACGTTTGACGGCACTCCGGTGCTGGTGCCAGGGGGTTTTAACACCACACCCGAACCTGATGGTGATCTGCTGATGTACCCGCGTGCTGATCGGTCTGCGCCGCCCAGCGCTCGCATGCCTAAGGGAGGATTCTACTTCGACGCCATTATCCGCCAGCCTCCCATTGATGAAGACAATCTCCGCCCGGAGCAGAACCTGGAAGAGTTCAGTGTCCTCTCTAATGATGAGCGGGAGTATTTCAGGAGTGAGGCCGAACGGCTCTTTCAAGAAACCGATAAAGCCATCATTTTGAGTATGGGGGGACTGGGCTTTGGCGATGTGGGCAGGGTTCCTGGCCCCGGCCTCAAATACCCCAAAGGGATACGTGATCTGGAAGAGTGGTACATGAGCCTGTCTTTCCGCCGGGATTTCATTTACAAAGTCTTCGAGGCCCAGTCGCAAATCGACTTGGCAAGCCTTGAGAAGATTCATGATGCCGTCGGAGAAAGAGTGGTGGCGATTTATTGGACGGGAGCTGATTTCGGAAGCCAGACCGGCACGATTGTTTCCCCCAAGACTTACCGGGATTTGTTTTTCCCTTTCCATAAGCAAATCAACAATTGGATCCACCAACACACTTCCTGGAAGACGTTTATCCATTCGTGTGGTTCGGTCTGGACGTTGATTGACGATTTTATTGCCGCAGGGTTTGACATCCTTAATCCCCTCCAATGCTCGGCGGTCAACATGGACCCCTGTGAGCTTAAAAATAAATTTGGTAATCGCATCACTTTTTGGGGAGGAGGAGTTGACACGCAACATACTTTGCCATTCGGCACAGCCGACGACGTTCGCAGAGAGGTTCGCGAACGTCTCGGGCAGTTTGGCCCGGGAGGCAGCTTCATCTTCAGCGCTATCCACAATGTTCAGGCCTTGGTGCCCGTAGCCAACCTGTTGGCAATGTTTGAAACAGTACGTGATTATGGCCGGTATCCATTATGACTCTGCATGCCTTGACGCCAATTTTCATCATGAGGTAATTACATCATGTCCAATGTACCCATTCAAAGCACCATGTCAGAGGACACACTCAAAAGGCACCAGGCATTTTGGAAACACCAACAAATGGACCGGCCCTCGTGGGGGGTGAGCGTTGGTTTTTTTGCCAACGAGGCCTACCCCCGGGTCATGGCCAAGATGCCTTCAGGTCCCGTAAAACCTGAGAATATTCTCGTCGACGATCTTCTGGATGACTTCGATGAGCGATGGCAGGCACAGCAAGGCATCGGTGATTTTCCCTTCACGTGCTCGCCCTTTCCAAGCATTCCCTGGCTGGAAGCGATTGCCGGTTGCCCGATCATGGCCTCCCCGACGAGTTTCTGGGCCGAGCCTTGCATTGCTGATTTTCAGACTTGGCAGTGGAATGACCGCGTGCTGGAGAATCCTTGGGCGCAAAAGTTTTTGGAGCTGATGCAGGTGTTGGTCCATCATTCCCAGGGGCGGTACCAGGTGTCACCCAGTCTCATGCGAGGCCCGGCAGATGTCCTCTCCGCTATGCGGGGCGCCTCGCAGTTTGCGCTGGACTTCCTCGACATCCCCGAGCACATTCGGCCAGCGCTCGACCACTGCGCTCTAATATGGCGCGAAATGGCGAAGGCCCAATTGGACCTTATTCCACCCTCTTCGGAGGGATACATTGCCCTGGAATCCGCCCTCCGCGCCTGGGCGCCAGAGAGGCTGCTGTGGTTGCAAGAGGACGCAATGGCTCTGCTCTCGCCGAAACTCTATCGCGAGTTCATCCTTCCCCTCGATATCGAGCTGTCCGCACTCTTTCCGTGTATTGCGTTCCACCTCCATGGCACGGCCCTTTGGGCTATCGACAGTCTGATTCAAGTCCCGGGGATCGATGCGATTGAGTTGAATCTGGAGGCGGCATTCTGTGATGTGGAGGGAACACTCGCCGGCTGGAAGAAGATTCAGGCGCACAAACCACTGGTCATTTGGCGGATCTACTCGGAAGATTTCCCAATTTGGCTGGAAGGTATTTTGCAAGAGTTCCCCGCCAAAGGAATCTCAATCCAAGTCAGCGTACGGAATGTCGAAGAGGCGCGGAAGGTCCAGGACGAGTTTCGCAGGTACGAGGGGAACTGATGCAGGGAGTTTCTTCCGCCGGAGTGGTAATAGCCGGCCTTAGGACCGGACTTTCTTTTCAATACAGCAATTTGAGCGAGAACTGCAACTGCCGGGAATTCCCGGCAGTCCGGTTGATGACTCCGAAGCCGCTGCCGAGCACAACGTTAGACGGCAAACCAAAATTGACAAGATTGAACGCATTGAAGAACTCGGCTCGGAATTGCAGCGTGACCGCTTCCGTCCCCGCGCGGTGGCCGAAAGTCGTGTCCTTTATCAATGCCAAGTCAAAGTCGTGGAAGGCAGGTCCGCGGAAGGTATCGCGCCCGAGGGTTCCCAGCCGTCCCTGGTTGGGACCGGTGCCACCCGGAATGCCGATGGGAATAGCGAAGAACGAACGGTTTGCCTGACCCTGGCCAAAATAGTCTTCCCGGACCGCCCGGCTGGTCGAAAGGAGAGGCTTTCCCACTTGGTCTGGACGATCCACGCCATATGAACCATAGCCAGTCTGCTGGATGCCCGAATAAATGCTGAACGGTAATCCGGAGGTCAACGTGCTGATATTGACTAGCTGCCAGCCCGACGTGACCCGGCTGCCCAGAAATCGCAAGAAGTTCACGCGGTCGAAAGGCAACACTTGGATTATGTTGAACGCCAGGTTGTGGGTCACATCGAAAGTTGAGGGTCCCTTATCCGCTCCCGGGTTAAATGGGTCTTGGGGAGGGGCGAGCTGGACGTTGCCTGTTTGTACGGTGGGGCTAGCGCCAAAAATACTGCTGGTGTCGTCGAGCGATTTCGAATACGTGTAGTTGACGGAAAAGCCGAGGCCATACCGGGCCGAGGATTTGGAGAGCGATGTCTGCAAGGAATGAAACGTCGAGTGGGAGCGGCTGGACATAAATCCCAGCAATCCATATCCCCCCATAACGTGACCTTTGGCATCAAATTGTGTGAACCGGGCAACCGCGGGATCGGCTCCCACGTAGCCATTGGGATAGATTGCACTCGACAATTTTACCCCCGCGGTGGCCACGTAATTGGCGCTAAAGGTCACCTCCCCGAAAGTGTGGTCGAACCCTGCCGAGTATGTGGCGATGTAACCGTTGCGGTAATTAGGCGTCATGCCTCCGGTGGCCACGGCGGCCACTTGGTGACCTGGAGTGGTGGCGGCCAGATCATCCTGAAAGCGTTGCACGTCGATCGCCGTGTTGGGCGGAACGTCAGTGGTACGGCTTGTCGCGAAGACCAACTGGCCGGACGGGGTATAGAACGGTGGCAGATTAAATGAGGTGACCGAATTTTGGAACGGCACCGGTGCGCCCGGCAACGCGGACAGCCAGGGAACGAAGATCCCTGGAAAGCTAGCGGTGACGTAATCATTCTGGTACAGGTTGACCAGGAGGGTGGTGATGGCGCCGGCGGCGCGCAGGGTGGTGTGATCCCTGGCGTGCCAGGCGAGCGATGCGCGCGGTCCAAACCCGTCCCAATCCATCTGGTAGGGTGGATGCAGGTTGATAAGGTACACCCCCTGTGCCGCCGGATCCCAATAAGTCGTCGGCTGTCCACCCGGGCTTACAATTCTGAGATTGCCGGTGTTGTCGTGCGCTTCCCCAATGCGCGAACTCAACTCGTACCGCAAACCATAGGTCGCGGTAAAGCGTGGCGTTACCTGCCAAGTGTCCTGAATGTAGAAATTGTATGCTTTGCGTCGCTTGGCGCTATCTCCCATATGCTCACCTTGGGGAAACAAAGGGGGCGCGACCGATATCGTAAAGCTATACGGCGTAGCGGTCAGGAAGCCGGCAAGCGAGTCCGGCAGGGGATCGCCGGGGTGAATGTTGTGAGTGCCGCTCGCCGAGGCAATCTCGACGGGCGAATAGGCAGTGCCCCCGCCGAAGATATACTGGCCATTGAGTAGAGTGCCCAAAATCAGGGTGTCCCGATTGAAACGCGCCTCGACCCCTGCTTGCAGGCCGTGCTTGCCGAGTGCATAGGCCAGCGTCTGGCGGATCTGGTAGAGGTTACTGTAGGTTCCAGTGATGGTGCCACCCGACCCATTGAACGGTTCATAAAGGCCATCACCGAACTGCAGCGCCGGTTGGACAGAGTTTTGTGGCACAAACAGGGGCGTGCTGCGCAAGTAGCCAAGCGTGGTTTCAAGCACCATGCGCGGCGACAAAGTGCGTGTGTAGCGCAGTCCAGCGCTGCGCTGATGGTCGAGAAAGGTAATGCCGAAACTGGGGTCGATGGCCGTCTGGCCCGGGTTCGTCTGAGGACCACGGGTGTTGTCAAGGTTGAAGCGAGCAAAGAGTTGCGCCTTGTCGGAGATCTTATGGTCGATGCGCACTGAGAACTGGTCGCTAACCGTCGTGACCTTCGATGACGTTGCATAGGTGCGCGCGCCAAATGCGCCTTGCGAATCGTTGGGCAGAGGATAACCATCGAGAGCAGGTGTTATCGCAGGGTTCACGGGGACGATCAGCGTGTCGCCGGGAAAAGCCGTGGCGTCTATTCCCATCCGCTCGGAAGGTGCGGGGACGGAAAGCACCTGAGTCGTGCCTAGCACCTGCCGGAATCCCTGGTATTGCCCGAAATAAAAAGTCCGTTGGCGACCGTCGTAAACGCCCGGTATTACCAGCGGACCACCGTTGGTAAACCCGAATTCGTTACGCCGAAAGGGAGGAATTCGGCCGGGGTTAGCGAGGTTGCTGCGGTCGAAGAAATTGCGTGCATCGAGAGCTGAGTTGCGTAGAAATTCGAACCCATCTCCGTGCACTTGGGCCGTACCGGACTCGGTAATCACGTCGGTGAAGCCGGCGGCCCCCTCGCCGATCGTAGCTGCCATCACGCCGGAATCGGAGCGAATCTCTTGGATAGCGTCCACGTTGAAGTTGGTGAAGGTGGCGCCACCCAGCTCCGGGTCGGTGGTATCAACCCCATCCATGGCGAACACCGCCGTTGTCCCTCGCTGCCCGTTGATGGCGAACTGCTGGGTAAAGTTCGCGGCGCCGTTCGTATCTGTAGTCGTGCCAGCCGCCAAAGTCAATAATTTGCTGAAGTCGCGCTGGTTGAGAGGGAGATTCGAGACTTGTTTGTTGTTGAGGTTTTCACCTTTCGTTGCCTGGTCGGTTCCCGGGTTCGCAGTGATTACGGGCCCATCACCCGGGTGCAACTCGATCTGCCGCTCATTGGCGGTCAGGCTAATCCACGCATGGAGGCGATCACCGGCAGGGAACTGGAGAGAACTTTCCAACCTTACTTCCCGGCCATTCCAATGGACCGTCAGCGTATACGAGCCCGGCGGTAGGTTGGGAAACGTAAACACGCCACTTGAATTGGAGGTTGCTTCAGAACGCGCCTTTTGGGTTACCTGGGGTGGCGCGGGGATGACGTTCAGTACCACGGTCGCGCCTGCGACGGGCTTTCCGGTTGAGTCCCGCAACACGCTCACCCATGAACAGGACGGCGGCGCAGTCTGGGCAGCGCAAGTAGCCAACGCCCCCGGTACCAGCAGGATAGATAGAATGATCTTGCGCATCAGGCTACGTCGGCAATGATCTTCACGGGTGTTTCCCAAAAGAGCGTTAACATTCTCCTGACAGCATTCTATTGCCATGATCGAGGAGTCAATGCTCCGGGAAACTTTATGGAACTCCCGGCGGCTCATTGGGCGTGGATGTCGGTAAGGGAAGGCAACTCGGCCCGGTGCAATGCGCTTGGAACTTTCACAAGTCAAGAGGCACACATCAGGCTCGATGGTCTTAATCCGTCAACGCTCTCCGGGAAGCGACTTTCTCTGGCGGAAATTACCGGTCGATCCCCCCCCAGTGTATAGGCACAAGAGGTCTTTCGCGCCGCCCATCTCCCTTCGGAAGCTTAACGTTCAAAAGGGGGGAGTATAGCTTGTCGAAATATCGCTCCACCGCGCGATCCACGCGACTTATAGGTGTGGTAAGAATCATCTTGCAATAGGCGCGGTGGTTCTCATAACGATGAGCTATAGGCCATCTGGAGGAGTGGCCACGCGCAATCTGGAAAATGATGGGGCTCATAACCCTGCTGAGCACGCGGTATAATCTTGCTTCGCCCGAGAGCTCCCAGATTGTCTGGTGCAAGCCCATGTCTGCGTAAAAGAATTCTTCGTCGTCCCTTTTCGCTGCCGCAGACTTCATCTTTTGTAAACGCTTACGAAGTGTGGCCTCATCTTCCCGCGTCATCCGTTGCCGCATGTACCAGACAGCCAGACCTTCAAGTTTGGCCCTCATCTTAAAAATCGATTTGACCTCATCTATTGAAAAATCCCGGACGAACGTTCCGTGCCGCGAAGTAATGGTAATCAATCCTTCGGCCTCAAGCCGGAGGAGAACCTCCCGAACGGGCCCCCGGCTTACGCCCAGCCGATGGGCAATATCTCCTTCAATGATTCTCTCCCTGGGTGCAAGGCGGCCCGTATACAAGGCATTTTTTATGTATTCCTCCACCTTAACGCTGGCGGAAGCCTTGCGCTTGGGTTTTTGCAGCGCCGAATTCGGCATCGTCATCAGATTACTCCCCTGCATATGGAGTGCGCCTCCCCGTCCTTCATCAATGAAAAAAAATTGAACGGTGCTCGATTGTGATGAGTGTACTATCTCCAGAGTTCACAATCGCCGACCCCTGCGCCAGCCTACCATGAGGGATGGCCGCTGGTCAAAGTGTTGGCAATATTGCTGACAACTTTGGCATCCTTGTTAAGCCGCCGAGGGGGGGGCGATCATCCTCCTTTCCGGCCGTGACTGCCGTCAGGGGACTGGAATGCAATCGCATTTTGCGCCGTCCCTTGTTGCATGACCGAGTGAAAGTGATTGTCAATCCTCCTTCGTTCATGCTTGCAATCCAAACCCGCTGAAAGGTGGAACAGAAAGGCTTATGCCTCCGCGGACAAGAGGCTTTTCGCTATAGCGTGGATCTTGGCAGGCGCTCCGCGAAACGCCCATACTTGCGACACATCATGAGAGCGGACGCTGCCCGTACCTCCACCGATTGCCGGTACGTGATACTCCAGTTCGCTGAAGCTTCCCAGCCCACTGTTGACGTTGCAGGTCTGCCCCGCAAATCCCAGATTTGCCGTTTCCGTCCATGGGACATCAACGTATTCCCCGGAAGGATTCACGGCAAAATTGCGCACCACAAGGGCAGTTTGGTCGCCTGCCGGATACATGTATCCGACGCGGCCCGTCATGTCCACAGCACGGAAGCCGAGCTTGTGTTCGCCCGACGCCCGCATCCGGTATCGGAGGAGATGATCGCTGATGATGAGGTCTTCCGGGCCAACCGCACCAAAGTAAAGTTTGGCCTCCGCCCGGCGATAGGTTGAAACTAAAAGTTCCCCCCCATGCGGCATCTGCATGAGGTCCCACAGCCCTACTTGCAGCGGGCCCTCAACGCTGCTCCCCATCAACTGTAGTGTTGTGTGCAGTGTGAAGCCGGCGTATGCAACGTCCGACACAACTTTCCACGACGGCTCATAGCGAAGGGGATTGAAGGCCGGCCCGACTGACTTCGTAATCTCCAAATCCACACTCTCGTTGAACCGTGATGACTTGACGTTGAGCCGGTTGACCAGAACCGATTTTTTGCCTTCCCGAACGATCTGGTAGTTTCCGGGATCAAGCTGGCGCGGTTGCCAGTACCCGCCGAAGCTCACGTCAGGGTAATTCGGCAAAAAGAAGTCCACTTCCGGTGCCAACCACGTGCGATCGCCTCCAGAGTTATGCCACACTTCGCTTGCATAGAAAGCCTTCGCTGACTCCACAGCGCCGAGCGCCGGATGCGTCCAGAAGAAGTTTTGCTCGCTATGAGAAGCGAACAACCCCAGCACACGAGCTCCATAGGGGAGAACCAACACTGTGCTACCGTCCGGACTCGTGAAAAGTTCGGCTGGCTTGCCGACTGAACTGAGTGTGTGAATCAATTTGTTTAGCATAGGCGTCCTTTCCGGCGAGATATTCCACAGTCACATGCGGCAGCCAAGCGATACTCCTCTCGAACTCAAACTCGGTCCGGGTGCGCCGAGGCACGAGAGATTTGCCTTATCGTTCCTGTTCGTTCACTTGTACCCCATGGAAATAAGCTGTTGATCAAAGTTCAAAGGCAATTCGGCCACCGCCTTGCCCCGATCCTTCCCCGCATAATTCAGCATATTCCGCAGCAAACGCTCTGCGGCAGGCCCCTGCCCCAGGTTCTCCCGTATCTTGAGGCTGTTCAGAATGAAGCGGCCTTCGCCCAGATTGTGCACGGAAACTAGTAACTCCGAGTGATAGCTCTCACTCGTATCAAGAGCGCCGCTCACTGCCTCGAGCGGGGGCTGAAGCCCCTTGAAGACCCGCGCGCTGAGTATCTCCCGATAGAAGGTGTAATCGAGGATTCCGCCGCAGGGCAGGCCATCGAAGATCGGGTGTATCTTCGCCCAATGATCAGCGCGGAAATACCAAGTTGGAACGTCGCCGATCGCTGGCTTGGCTGCCATGGGAAATGGCGCCCAACGCAGAGCGACGGGCGGCATCCGCTCCCAAGCAGGAGTGGACTTCTCGGCAGTTTCACGATCGACCAAAGTGGAATAGGTAAGGAAAACCACGGTCGACCCGCGGGCCACGTGGCGGGCGATCTCCCCAAAAGCCTGGGGCAGGTCCTGGCCCGGCGGGCTTCCAGCGGCTACAATCACCTCGCGACTCGCCTGTTTGTTCGCATCAAAAGCGCGGGTGGGGATTCCTTGCTTCGAGAACCAGCTCAGCAGTTTCCGATCTTCGCCCCAGACCAGAACTTCTCCCGGTACAGCCGGCATCTCGGCGGGATCGGCAGCATAGAACTCAACTTGCCCACCGCCGGCGGGAATGCCGCGCTGGAACGTCGCCAGAAACCTGTACCTGCCGCCGGGTCCATCCAGCGCGATCTCTTCCGTCAGCACCGGTTGGACGAACGGCGGTTCGGGCTTCCGCGTGCCATCGGGGATCTCAACATCAATGGTTCGATCTAAAAGCAGCTTCATATTTGGGGCAACAACCTGGAGGCGCGCCGGGTACCTGCCCGGCTTCAGCACGTCGTCCTGATTGACCAGGACGGCTTCGAGCCGGACCTTTGCCCCGCGATAAACATTCACGGGTTCCACGAAGAGACACCAGCGCGTCCGGGCTGCCATGTCATTATATGCGTCGGCCATACCAGGCTTGAGCTCCCGGAAATAGTTCGTGATGCCACAACCGTGAAACCAGGCGTCGGTGATCTGCGTGGATGTCAAGTCACCGATAAGCGCAGGGTTCGACAACCAGACGTTGAAGTCGTCCAATGCCAGCTTGGCCTGATTGCGCTGGCTTTCCGCAAAGTAGTCTTCCGGTCGTGCCCAGCACTCCTCCATGTGCCACTTCTCCCAGTCAGGAAGAAAACGGTCGAGCTTCTTACGAAAGAGCCGCGCGTCTGGTGCGGAGTCCTTACCCAGCCGCTCGAAATTCCTAAGGAAGCGAGGATAGTCCTGCCCACCGCATACCCCGTACTCGGTCAGGAAGAGCGGCTCCGCGTCCCTGGCACCGGGTTGTGTACCGGGCATCTCTCCCAAGGTTGGTGACCGGACGCCGCGAATGATTTCCGCCGTGTGCGGAAACAGCGGGTAGGCATGTACATCCCGCAATCCAGACTCCCACTTCCGAGATCCCGGGTTGCAGAAGCTTCCAATGGTGAACGCGCGGTCAAACCGGCCTGAGTTCAGCATCACCACCCGATCCTCATCGAGGTCCCGGACTAGTTCCAACGAGCCAATGGCGTGCCGGAAAAGCGAGCCGTCGCTCACCTCATTCAGCATTCCCCACATGACAATGCTAGGGTGGTTGCGGTCGCGCCGAATCACCGCCGCCAGGCTCTGATCCCATCGCTCTTCCATGGCAGGTGATTCCTCCACAAAGCGCGCTCCGTAATGCTCCTCGAATGCCAGCAAGCCCACTTCATCAAAGATGTCGAGTTGCCGGGGGAGGGAAGGGCCGCAAGTGATGCGCACGATATTGAATCCCATCGCCTTCGTGTTCAGGACGTCGGCGCGCAGCAACTCCTCGTTGTGGGGAATGATCTGGGCGATCGGATACTGGAGTATCGTGTAGAGAGGTCCGTGTAAACGGATACGCCGTCCGTTCAGCCGGAAGTAGCCGTCCCCGAACCGGAAATCGCGGAAGCCGCAGCGCGTCGAGCGCTCGTCGACCGAGTTCGAGCCCGCTGCCTGGAGGCGTACGGTCACTCGGTACAGATAAGGATCGTTCAATTCCCACAAGCGATGGTTTTCGACGTGTAGAACCGTGTCGCTGGTCCCGTCTCCCGGCACAAAAGTTTGTTCCTGGACGTATGTTACCGCAGGATCGCCGGTTGTCGAAGGCGCCACGGTGATCTGCAACCTTGCGGCAATCGCGGAAGGGCCAGCGTTTCGTACTTTCACACGCACCCGGACGTCACCCGTTTTCCAGTCTGGCACCGCGTGAATATCTTCCACGCGAGCTGCGGGAACAATAAGTAGTTCTACGGGGCCAGCGATCCCACCGGTCGCGTAAGCATTGTCGCGGGGCTCAGGATAGTCACGACGGCCTTCCGCGACCTTGTGCAACGCGATCCCGTCTATCGGTTCCTTAGTGGGACTAAGTACACGCACCGCCAGTCGGGCTCGCTGATCCGCCCTGAGCGCAGCGCTCGCGTCCAGTACAAAAGGTTCTTGACCCCCCTCATGACTGCCAATTCTTGCTCCGTTCACCCACACTTCGGCGCGATAATCCACTAAGTGGAAGCGCAGCAGATAGCGTCCCCCCGGATGAGGATTCGCCGGAACCCTAAAGTCGCGCCAGTACCAAGCCACTCCGTGATACTCCGGGAACGGATCCTGGATAACCCCAGGGACCTTCACGGGCCGCGAGTCTTTGGCGGGGGAATCATACCATTTCTGCTCGCGCCCATAATTGTGTGGGTCTAAGGCAATCAGCCAATCGATTCCACCGAGAGGTAGAGCCCTGGTGTTCAATTCCCCGTCTAGGTGAGTGGGTTGTCCCGGCTTCGACTGATTACCCCCGGCGGCTCGCTTGTATTGCCCCTGACTTTCGGCCGCGCCAGTCGTTGCCATCACGGCTGCAGAACCCGTCATGGAACGAAGAAAGTTCCGGCGCGACTTCTGCAAGCCCTTCCTGATTTTTGACATACGCTGTGCCCTCGTCAATTCGGCCTGGGCAAACCCTCAGCAACCCCGCGAACTCTACCACAACTCTCCGGAAACTCAAGCAACTCCCGCAGTCAAACGATTAATCCTACTAAAATACGCCCGTACTGGTCAGGCACAGGCAGACGCGACCCTTTATTGAGCCCATGAACCCGGCCAAGGAAAAAGGGCGCTGGAATCCCTCCATGGATGTATTGTGCTAGGCTGTTGAGAGCCTAAAAGGAAACTCGTGCTATGATCCTTAATCATCGTAGCCGAACGCCCTCTCCAAAGGCAGAAAGTCATATGGTAATTGCTCGATATGGTATTTCCAAATAGGGGCATATGAAACAAGCAGATTCCTCGAGTTCCGTGCGCAATCCGCCTGCCGAAGAAAGGAGCGTTATCCCATGATCCGCCATGCGACGGCTGTTTGCCTCGCAGTCATCTCCTTACTGCCCTCCCTTCAGGGCGGCCAAGTTGCGAGAAAGCCCCTGCCCCCGAATCTGGCGAGGGCAATGGAGACGGTCCCCTTCTCCTTTATCTACAACAACAAAGCATCGAAGCAAATCCTTTCTGGATGGAAGCGTAGCGAAACAAGGAAATCCCTGCCTGACGGCAGGGAGCAAATGATCACGACGTACATGGATCCTGTGACAGGTCTCGAAGTGACATGGGAAGTAACGGAGATTGCCCAACTCGGAGCGGCGGAGTGGGTTGTGCGCCTGCGCAATACCGGCTCCGCGGATACCCCGATTATCGAAAAGCTCTTGGCTCTAAATCTGAAAATGCCGGTGCCGCCGGGGATTGTGGTTTTCCATCATGTGCTTGGCAGTGCGTCGCGAACATCGAACTCCGGCGCCGCTCCCGGCATGACTTCAGACTACCAGCGCATTGACCAGCGGCTGGACGAAGGGGCGGAGTGCCACCTTATCCACTACGGCATGAAACAGGGGCAACACGTCGAGACCGACTTGCCCTTCTTCAATGCTCAGTGGTTTGACGGTGGGTTGATCGGGGGGATCGGCTGGACTGGCCAATGGGCGCTCTCGGCGGGGCGCCATGCGGACGGATTGGCAATCACCGTAGGGCAGGAGCTCACGCACTTCACGCTTCATCCTGCGGAAAGTGTGCGCACTCCCAGCGTGTTATTGCTCGAATGGAAGGGGAAGGACTGGCTGCAAAGCCAGAATCTGTGGCGGCATTTGCTTGTCGCCTACTACCTGCCGCGCGTCAGCGGTGAAGTGATGACCCCGACCGTCACTCATAGCCCGAACTTCACGCTAATGTTCGACGACATCGCCAAGAAGACAGGCCAGAATCCGCTCGATGCATGGCCGGCTCTGAAGACGGGTAATCCGCTCTTTAATCAGAATCCCTCACTCAACTACGTCAACGACAACAACCAACTCGACTTGCTGCATCACCTTCCCGATGTTGGTTTTGAAGGATATTGGATGGATGCGGGATGGTTCATAGGAGGATGGCCCTCCGGAGCCGGGAACTGGGACCCTGATCCAAAATTCCCACGCGGCTTGAAACCTGTGGGCGACGCAGCACACGAACGGGGCCTGAAATTTATCTTGTGGTTCGAGCCACAGCGAGTGTCACCTGGCACGCTGATAGCGGAGCAGCACCCGGAATGGGTCCTTCACCTCCCGGACGACATGAAGAAAGAAGGGTGGGGGAAAAATGACGGCCAATTCAATTTTGGCATTCCCGCCGCTCGCCAGTGGATGACAGATCTGCTCTCACGGCATATCGAGGATTGGGGTATCGATACCTATCGGAATGACAACAACCAATGCCCGCTGCCTTTCTGGCTCGCCGCCGATGCTCCGGACCGGCAGGGCATCACGGAAAATCACGACATCGAAGGTTTCTACGCGCTCTGGGATGGCCTCCTTGAGAGGCACCCCAAGCTGGTCATCGATAACGCCAACTGGCGAATCACCGGTCCGGACCTCGAGGTCACAAAACGCAGCATCGGATCGCTGACGCGCACGGAACTCGACGGCTACGAGTATTTTCCCGAAGTCAATCAAGCGCAGACGATGGAGTTGAGTCTCTGGGTTCCATTGGATGCCAGCCTTCTGAACGCACTCGATCCTTACCGGGTGCGAAGCGTCGCCACCACCGGAGTATGCGTAGGGCTGAATCTTCTTTCCCCTTACATTCCCCTGGAAGAATTGCGGAAGGCGGTGGCGGAAATCAAGCAAAACCGCCCCTACTGGCTTGGCGACTTCTACCCCCTGACCGGGATCAACTCTCAAGACAATGTATGGAGTGCCTGGCAATTCCACCGGCGCGATCTTAGTGCGGGCTATGTGCTGTTTTTCCGCCGGCCGAAAAGCACGCAATCGAGCATGACGGCAAGTCTTCACGGATTGGATCCGGCGGCGGAATACAATGTGACCTTTGCCGAGAGCTACGACGTGACGGATCGTCGCACCATGGCAGGAGCTGAACTGAGCAAGCTTAAGGTCAGTCTGTCGTCAGCACCGGGCAGCGTGCTTGTCCGCTATCGAAGAATCGCAGGAGCACGGCAATGACCGGCGCGTACAGGCGTGCTATCTTCTCCCCGATTCAGTGTCCCAAAATCATTGCTCGTTGCCGCCCCTACCTGAGAGCATGACGACCTGAGCGAAAAGACCCGTCGTGTCACAGAAGTTCGTCTTGTTTCTTCCATAACCGACAGCAAAAGTGAGAGTATCGTTGGCTTTGAGCTTGACCCGACCGGAATACGCAGCCGTCGGGCTTGATCCCTCCACCTTATGGAAGGCGGGGTCTCCTCCATAGCCTTCGATATCGGCCTCAAAGAGTGATGTGGCGTTGTGCAGCACATGCACATCAGTTGTAGACAAGCCGAAATGGACACCTTCAAATCGTGCGAGTACTGTGTAGGTGCCAGCAACCGGCGCCACAAAACGAATTAGACTGTACTGTCCGGTGTTGCTGGCTTCCATTGCCACTTGGCCCCTACGCGCGGCCCAGCCATTCCTCGATCCCATCTGTGTTACCTTGGTGCTGTTGTAAGCAACATAAGGGTACCAACCTGGGCCAGGCTGGTGGCTGACATTCGGGTGCCAGAAGCCAATCGGGCCCGTCGCGTCGGCATACTCGTCGTCTCGAAACTGCGCCGGATCAAGAGAATTAGTCGCGGAGTATCCATACTGCCATGCCTTGTTGGGATTATTATGAAGGGAGAAATCAGCGGACAAATCGTAGGTCGTTCCCACAGGTGCTAGCAAGGCAAGAACTATGGCAATGCCTGCGGTTTCCCACATACACAAGTCCTTTCCCCAAACTCCGCGCGACCAATTCGCACCGCTATCGAGTTTCTTCCTTCGTTGCGACCACCGTCTTATCTTCGCCGGGATCGACGAAGACCTGTGCCGGCGAGGTCCCCTTCGCTCCAACCTCTTTAACGGCATTGTTCGGGACCTTGGTCAGAGGCGTATATCGCGGGTGGTGTGATTCCCTATATGGGTCGTTCGATACGGCATTGTAGCAACATATGAGTGACCATCGCGGCCTATTGCTATGGTTGGCACCCGAACAATGGAGCAGATTTGCATGGAAAAACAGGCCCGTGCCGGGTTCCATTTCGCTATAGACGAGCTCCAGCCGTTGCATTGCCACCTGAACCCTCTCGGGGTCCGCTCCATTTTGCCCACCGAATCGACCATGCTCTATGCGGCCGATTCGATGCGAGCCTCGGAGAACTTGTAGGCAGCCGTTCTCTTTGCTGGCACGGTCAACAGCGATCATGCAGCTTGCCATGTCAGGGTACAGGCATCCGTTCTGATACCAATAACCGTAGTCCTGGTGCCACTCCCATGCGCCCCCAACCTGCGGTTCCTTCAGCATCATTTTTGAATGGTAGTGATAGACCTCACCACCCAGCAATAGTTCCATGGTGTCAACAACGGAATGGGAGCGTGCAATCATGCCGTAGATGTCATCCCCCGGGTGATTCCACCCCGCCAGGCGGCTCTGCCTTCCGCTCGCATCCACGACTCCGAAGGAATGCTCCCTGATGCGATTGTCATCTCTTGCGGCTGCGAAGAGCATCGCTGTCTCCTCGGAATCAAGTAGTTCCGGAACGAAAAGGTATCCGTCTCTTGCGAATTGGCCCACTTGCGCTTGGCTTAAACTCATATCCTTCATTCCCATCTTCTTTGAAGACTGCTTGGGGCCGATCACTTTGTCATCTGAACAGGGAATCCCGGAGCGTTGCATCAATAATACCCGAATTCCCGGCCCGCTTCAGCAAATGCGTCGATATCAGCGGACAGGACGCCGGATTACGCACAGATTATGACTATGGCTCCGCCCAAACCAGGCCTATGCCACTACCCGCGGCCTTGCGCCATCGATTTTCTCGGAGGACTTGTCCAAGGCCCAACGTGTTGTGGAAGAGAGTAAGGTTGGCCTGTATCATGTCAATACCCCGGTTAGAATGGGGCAGCTTAGAGTGCCGAGGTGGCTATGGGCGTGGCGCAAGGCTTCGGGTTGACCCTGGTGGCGGGCGTGATGGCGGGCGGCAATTTGGTACCCATGAAGTGGATGAAGAGCTGGAAATGGGAAAACTT
>Ga0335085_10002733_pt1 | contig 32221 bp, 31 predicted proteins | sample Lox_Sample_45_FD_206712 | JGI IMG/M metagenome (GOLD analysis project Ga0335085, IMG submission 206712) | Soil microbial communities from Loxahatchee National Wildlife Refuge, Florida, United States - Lox_Sample_4.5 | ecosystem: Environmental > Terrestrial > Soil > Wetlands | place: USA... | reverse complement strand
GTTTATCCCGCGTCCGGCGCCGTTGTATCGGCGACTTTGCCATCGTCTAATTACCAATCTGGTCACTTAGACCAGATTAGCATGAAAGGCAGGCATGCCTCAAGTCTGCCCGGCGGTTCTATCAGCGACCGGCGTGGCCTCGGGCCATGATCGCCAGGGCGTTTCCGGGACCGGGGTAAGCGGCGGCTTGCCGCTCGCCCAGGCGAGAATGTTGTCGACCAGGAGCTGATCCATCTTCTCGCGTGTGAACACCGACGCCGAGCCAAGATGCGGCAGCAGCACGACGTTCTCCATCACCAGCAATTCCTCGGGCACTTGCGGCTCATTGACAAACACGTCAAGTCCTGCGGCCATGATCTTACGCTCGCGCAGAGCCGAGACCAGCGCAGGTTCGTCGATCACTGAGCCGCGGGCGACATTGATCAGAATGCCGTCGGGACCGAGCGCTTCAAGTACTTGCGCATCGACCATGTTTTTGGTCGCGGCGCCCCCTGGGACAATGACGACGAGGGTGTCGACGTCGCGCGCCATGTCGAGCAGCTTCGGATAGTGCCGGTAGGCGAGCTCCGGTCGTGCTCGTCGTGTATGGTAGACGATCGGCACGCCAAAGGCTTCCAGCCTGCGCGTAATCGCTACGCCAATGCGGCCCATGCCCACCAGACCGACTGTGCGGTCGCGCAGTGTCGCGCGGCTCAACGGGTAATTACCCCCGAGCCATTTTCCGGCGCGCACATAGCGCTCGGCCTGTGGCAGTTCGCGCACGGTGCAAAGGAGGAGGCCGATCGCGGTGTCGGCGACCTCTTCGGTCAGCACGTCCGGCGTATGGGTCACCACGATGCCGCGCTGTGCGGCTGCGTTCGTGTCGACGTGGTCGTAGCCGACACCGAAACTTGAAATGATCTGAAGGTTGGGCAAACGCGCGAACAGCGCGTCGTCAATCGGCTCTACGGGCGCAGTCACCGCCATTGCGCGCACATCTCTAACGGTGGCGAAAAAGGCGTTGCGGTTCGCCGCCGTGGTGAGGTTTTGCACGGTGAAGTTCGCGAGCCCTTTCACGACAACCGGCCGCGCCGGCCCGATCAGCAGCACCTCAGGTCGTTGTTGTGACAAAGTACTTCCTCAACTTCGGCGTATCTGCGGTCGGATCGAAGGCCGCATAGGGCAAATTGGGCCAACGCGCCGCGAGGTTTGCTTGAATCGCGCGATCGCCACGCTAGACCAGCATGGTCACCGGTGTTTCGATCAGCGCCTTGATCGCAGCCAGAAGCTCGGCGCCGAGCGCGCCGTCAACGACGCGGTGGTCGCATGACAGCGTCGCGGTCAGCATGCTGGCGAAAGCGACGCCGCCGTCGGCTTTTTCGATCGCTTGCCGCCGCGCCGCGCCGACCGCGAGGATCGTTGCCTGCGGCGGGTTGATGATCGCGGAGAATTCACGCACGCCGTACATGCCGAGATTGGAGATTGCCGATGAGCCGCCCTGGTAATCGGCAGGCTTCAGCTTTTTGTCACGTGCCCGCGACGCCAAATCCTTCATTTTGGCGGAGATGGCAGTCAGCGATTTCGTCTCGGCATTGCGGATGATCGGCGCGATCAAACCGCCCTCGACAGCAACGGCAACGCCGATGTCGGAATGGGTAAAACGCAGAATGCGGTCGCCCGCCCAGGCCGCGTTCGCTGCCGGTACGCGTTGCAGCGCCAGCGCCAGGGCGCGGATGATGAAATCATTGACGGAGAGCTTGAACGCCGGATTGCCGTCACGATCCTTGGGCGCAGCGGCGTTGGCCTCCTCCCGCACAGCGATCAGCCGATCGATGGTGATGTCGGCTGTCAGATAGAAATGCGGGATGGTCTGCTTCGCCTGTGTGAGCCGCGCCGCGATGGTCTTGCGCATGCCGTCGAGCGGGATTTCCTGATAGCTTCCCGGTTCGTAGAACGCCTTGACCTGCTCCGCGCCCGGCCCTTCGGCGATCGGGGCCTGCGCAGGCGATCGCGGCGCGCTTTCCACGTCGCGGGCGACGATGCGGCCATGCGGTCCGGATCCGCGCAATCGTGAGAGATCAATGCCGGCTTCGCTCGCAAGCCGGCGCGCCAGTGGCGTAACGGTGATGCCGCCGGACAACCGCGCCGATCCAAAATTGCGGGCCGGCGTGCGTACCTCAAAAAACGGATCAAGCTTGATCGGTTGCTGCGGCGCAGGCGCAGACGGTGCTGTATATGCTGGCACCGGCCGTGCCACAGCAGGGGCCGCTGGAATCTTTGGCGCTTCCGCCGCCACAGGTGCGGGCTTGGGCGAACTCGCAGTAGCCCCGTCGCCGCCGATGACCGCGACGATGGCGCCAACCGGCACGACTTCGCCCTCGGAAACGCGAATTTCGCTCAAGACGCCGGCTTCGGTCGCCGGCACTTCCATCGACACTTTGTCGGTCTCAATCTCGAACAAATTGTCGCCGGGCTGCACCGCGTCGCCGGCCGACTTGAACCATTTGGTGATCTTGCCCTCGGCGACGGTTTCGCCGAGTTGCGGCATCAGGATGTTCATTGGACTGTTTCCAGCTGCCGGCTCACTTGATCCGTTCCCAGGTGACTTCGAGCGTTGAATTGAGCCCCCGAAGCACCAGACGATCGCCGGCAAATTCATAGCGCCGCACCAGATCGCCAGCGTCGCCCGGCTGGATGCTGTCTTGGCGGTGATGCGTTACGGTTCCGGCTTGCTCGTCGATCGTGTAGGTGCCGAAATAAGCGATGTAATCGCTCAGCGCGATTTTGGCTTCTTCCGGCGTCATCACCGCCCCGGCGCGCTTTCGCTTTACATCTGGCGCGACCTGCACCGACATCTCGCCGTGCGGGCCGTAATAGATCAAGCCCTTCGGGTTCGGTCCGCGATCAAATCTCTCGCCATCGACCGTCGTGCCCATGTAGCGCCAGGCGCCGATCAGCTTGTTAGCTACTTCAGAGCCGGTCATAGCGCCCGTCGGCGTCACCACGTCACCGACACGTATTGCGTCTCCAGAAATTCCATCAGGCCTTCGTGCCCGCCTTCGCGGCCGAGCCCGGACTGCTTCATGCCGCCAAACGGTGCGGCGGGGTCGGAAACGATGCCACGGTTTAGTCCGATCATGCCGAAGTCGAGCTTCTCCGACACGCGCAGGCCTTTGCTGAGATCCTTGGTGTAGAGGTACGCGACCAGGCCATACTCGGTGTCGTTGGCTCGGGTGACAACTTCGTCCTCCGACTTGAACGTCTGCAACGACGCAACCGGACCGAAGATTTCCTCATTGAGCATTTTTGCGTTGTCGGACACGTTTGAAAGCACGGTCGCGGGATAGAAGAACCCGGGTCCGTCAGGCGTCTTGCCGCCGGTCAGGATTTTGGCGCCCTTCTGCACCGCGTCGTCGACCAGTTCGATGACCTTGTCGCGGCCTTCCTTGTTGACCAGAGGCCCAAGCGCCACACCGTCATCAAGCCCGTTACCCATCTTCAGGCCCGCCATCTTGGCGGTGAGCTTGCTGGCAAATTCGTCGTGCACTTTCTCGTGCACGTAGAAACGGTTCGCCGCGGTGCAGGCTTCGCCCATGTTGCGCATCTTCGCAATCATGGCGCCGTCGATCGCCGCATCAATGTCGGCGTCGTCGAACACGATGAACGGCGCATTGCCGCCGAGTTCCATCGCCGGCCGGACGATGTTGTCGGCGGCTTCATGCAGGAGTTTCCGTCCGACTTCGGTCGAGCCGGTAAACGACACCACGCGCACGCGCGGATCGTGGAGCATCGCGCCCACGACCTTGCCGGACGAGCGCGAGGGAATAACATTAACGACGCCAGGCGGCACGCCGGCCTCTTCGAGGATCGGCATCAGCGCCAGCATGGTGAGCGGCGTATCAGACGCAGGCTTCAGCACCACCGAACAGCCGGCGGCGAGCGCGGGACCGATCTTGCGGGTCGCCATCGCGGCGGGAAAATTCCACGGCGTTACCAGCACCGCGATGCCCGCGGGCTTGTGATGCACGAGGATCCGCGCGCCGGTCGCCGGCGCGACCGAATTTTGTCCGATATTGCGCACCGCCTCTTCGGCGAACCAACGGAAGAATTCCGCGGAGTAGGCGACCTCGCCGCGCGAGTCCGATAACGCCTTGCCGTTCTCGATAGTAATAAGCTTGGCCAGTCGTTCGGCGTCGCGCATGATCAGTTCGAACGCCTTGCGCAAGATCTCTCCGCGTTCGCGCGGCTTCTTGGCAGCCCAACCAGGGAATGCGGCCTGCGCGGCATCGAGCGCGGCCTTGGCATCTTCGACGGTGGCACTCGCCACCGAAGCGACTTTGTTCTCGGTCGCCGGATCGATCACGTCGAAACGGGCGCCATCTGAGGATTTGCGCCACTTGCCGCCAATCCAAAGGTCGGTCGGAACGTTGGCGAGGAGATTGTCGTACATGGCCATGGCACTCACTCAATCCTGTTCGGCGTTACGCGTTACAGAGTCACTTGCCGTTTTTTAGCTCAACAAGGATGTTCTGATACATGTGACCGCTTAAATTGCGCAGCTCGTGCTTCTGGCCGGCGTTGTTCCAGATCACACCGCCCACTTTGTCGTCGGCGATGATGGCGTGGCCGTCCACGTTCTCAAGCTCGATCTTGCCGCCGGTGACGTTGATGATGACGTAGTCGAGCTTGTGGTGATGCCACGCCTTCTTGCCGCCGGCCGGGACTTTCATGTCCCACACCCGCACCTGGTCGTTCTCGAACAGAACTTCGGTGCCGATCGGTCCGCAAGGATTTTCGCGCGTCGGTTCGTTGGTCGCGACCTTGCGTTCTGCCAATTTCTGCTCTGCCACGGTTTCCTCCATTTGCCACTTAAGCGTTAAGACTGCGCTGGACGCGCTCGGTGATGCGGTCGACGCTCGGCAGCGCGAGGTCTTCCAGGATATCGGCCGACGGCAACGGAATATGCGGCGTTGTGATCCGCACCGGCGGCCCGTCGAGATCGTAGAACGCCTCGTCGGCGACGATCGACACAAGCTCGGCGCCCCAGCCGCACAGCCGGGGATTCTCTTCAACGGTGAATAGCCGATGCGTGCGCGCTACCGAACCAAGGATCGTCTGGGTGTCGAGCGGCACCAGCGAGCGGACATCGACCACTTCGCAGTCGATGCCGTGTTCGCTCTTGAGCCTTTCCGCCGCCGCCAGCGCCCGCGGCACCATCAGTGCGAGCGCAAGAATAGTTGCGTCCTTGCCGGGCCGCACGATCTTGGCGGCACCGAGCGAATCGACGATCTCGCCGTCCGGCACTTCGCCTTTGACCGCATAAAGCGACTTGTGTTCGAAGAAAATTACCGGGTCGGGATCGCGCACTGCCGCCGCCATCAGCCCGATCACGTCGCGAGGGGTTGATGGCGCCACGACCTTCAGCCCGGGAATCATCATGCACCAGTTTTCGACGCTTTGCGAATGCTGGGCGCCGAAGCGCGCGCCGCCGCCGTTTCCGGTACGCACCACCAGCGGCACTTTCACCTGACCGTTGGTCATGTATCGGCTCTTGGAAAATTCATTGGCGATGTAGTCGAAACACACCGCAATAAAGTCCGAGAACATGATTTCGGCGATCGGCTTCAAGCCCGTCATTGCGGCGCCCATTGCGGCGCCGAGAATGGCCTGCTCGGAGATCGGCGTATCGCGCACCCGCACTGGGCCGAACTGCTCAAACAGCCCAACAGTCGCCTTGAACACGCCACCGGCTTTGGCGATGTCCTCGCCGAGGAACACCACGTCGGGATCGCGTGTCATCTCCTGCGCGATGCCGCGGATGACGGCGTCGCGATAAGTCAGTTCCGCCATGCAAAACCCCCGTCGGCGTAGACATCGGTGGGCAGAATATCGAGCGCCGGCGGCGGCGCCGCCTTGCACGCTTCAGTCGCGTCATCCACTTCCTGCTTCACCTCGGCGTCGATGCGCTGGATGGTATCCTCGCCGATGCCGAATTGTTTGAGGCGTTCGCGATAGAGTTTGATCGGGTCGCGCGCCTTCCACTTGTCGAGCTCGCCCTCGGGCCGGTATTTGGCCGGGTCGGCGCGCGAATGTCCGCTATACCGATAAGTCATGCACTCGATCAGCGATGGGCCATCGCCAGCGCGCGCTTTGTCGTAGGCTGCGACGGCGGCGCGATAGACGGCGTCGGCATCGTTGCCGTCCACGATGATGCGCGGCAGACCGTAAGCCGCGGCACGGTCGGCCGCCGGGTGCTCTACCGCGGTGACATCACCGATCGGCGTGTATTCCATGTACAGATTGTTCTCACAGACGAACACCACCGGCAGCTTCCAGACGACTGCGAAATTCAGCGCCTCGTGGAAGGCGCCGATATTAGTGGTGCCGTCGCCGAAGAAGCAGACCGAGACGTCCTTGGCGCCCTTGTACTGGGCGCGCCAGGCAGCGCCACAGGCGATCGGCAGATGCGCGCCGATGATGGCGTAAGAACCCATCACGCCATGGTCGACCGAAGTCAGGTGCATCGAGCCGCCCTTGCCACGCATCAGGCCGTTGTCGCGGCCCATCAATTCGCCCAGCACTTTGGTAATCGGAACGCCGCGCGCGAGCGTATGGGCGTGTCCGCGATAGGTGCAGAACGAAAGATCGCCCTTGCGCATTGCGACCGCGAAGCCCGCCGCCACCGCCTCCTGGCCGAGCGAAAGGTGGCTGGTGCCTTTGACGAGGTTTTGCAGGAACAGATCATAGGCGCGCTGCTCGGCCTCGCGGATGACGACTTGCGTGCGGTACATGGCGAGGCGCTTTTCCTCGCCGATGTCGTCATTAAGGGTCAGGTTCGCAGCCGGCACGCGGTCCTGGAGATTGGCCATGAAATATCCTTTGAGGAGCCCAATATGATGCGGCGGGCGCGCGCAACTTAGCGCCACTTGCAAAGGTGAGGCAACGGTCCCCGAAGCAAGCCTTGCGCGGCCCGCGGGGCCGAGCTGCAATCGATAACCCCCGAGCTTCTCGGAAATGGGCGCTCGACGTTCTGTTTAAACGGCACCGGCTAGGGCTTCCGGGCGCGCCGCCTTGCGACGCCCCGAACGGCATCAGTCGTCAGATGACCGCGGCCCGGACGGCGCATCCCCTTCGCCCTGCATCGTATGATCGCGCGGGCCGCGATGCCGCCGGCGCCGCCGATGCAGCGGGAAGCGATCGGCCGAACCATCGTAACCGTTCTGACCATTCGAGCCGTTGGGACCGTTGCCGCCGTTGTGGCCTTGGCCCTGCTGCGTCGGCGGCTGCTGCTGTGGTTGTTGTTGCGGCTGGCCGCCACCACCTGTGATGAATGACGGCAGCCGCTCAACGTCCTCTTCGTTTGAGGAATCGTGCTGCTGGCGCGGCTGAAATTGCTGCGGCTGGTTTTGCTGGTGTTGTTGCTCGCGCGGATAGAACGGTTGTTGCTCGCGCGGTGCGAACGGCTCACCGCTGACCGGAGGCTGTTCGTCACCGTCGTCGTAGCCGTCGTCGCCAAGGTTGCCGCGCTGATCAGCACCCTGCTGAAAATAAGGCTGGCTCTGTCGAAACTGCTCCTGCGCCGCAGCAATCAGGCGAAAATAATGTTCGGCGTGCTGATAATAGTTTTCGGCGGCGACCGGGTCGCCCGAACTCTGCGCATCCCGGGCCAGCTGGAGATATTTTTCGGCAACGTGGGATGCCGTTCCGCGAATCTTAATGTCCGGCCCGTTGGACTCGTACATACGCGACAATGGATTTTGATGATGATGGCCACCACCTTTGCGGTTGCGACCCCGCATGCGCTTGTTCTGACCGTTTCTCATGATTTGCTATTCCGCCAACCCCTTATATGCGACGGCGCGAGTGCCGCCCCTCTAGAACTCACAGAATGTCGCTTCACGATGGACTATTCTCGACAGCTTCAATTCCCGACAACGTTGCCGGCGGAGGCAACACAACGCCACCGGGCAAACGCGGCTCTGTAAACGTCAATCGTCATTCGCCCTTACCGCAGCGCGGCCGTTAACCTTTTGAAACCTCAGCAATGCAGCCCTAACCGGCGGTTTCGCCGCGGTATTGCGAACCCCTCTTGGGGCGCAACGTTTTCAACAACGTGCGCCGACCCGATGGAACTTTTCGGTCTGACTCTGGCGATCCCGTCTGCCGTCTGTCCGGCTTTCGCTATTCCGGCTTTCGTTTCACCTGGCCAGCGCTGCAAAGCCTCTAGGAGGGTCGCTCCGGGCGTTCGAGGCGGCGCGGCACCCAATCGTCTCGGGCCGATTCCGTGAGCCGGAAGTTAGTCGGTTCCAGACCATATTCCAAGTGCTTTTTTGCTGCTTTTTTGCTGGGGCCCAATGCTGCAAATTCATGTCCCTTTTATGCAACTTTCTTCGCAGTCAGCGCCCGGGGCAGACCACGAAGATCAAGGCGAGGCGGCGACGGCGCAAGCCGCGCTTCTGAGAACAACGCGGCGACCACGGGCGCCTGGCCGATACCGAGTTCGACAACGAGGGTGCCGCCGGGCTTAAGGATCGCGGGCGCTGAAGCGGCGATCAGACGATAAAACATAAGTCCGTCCACGCCACCGTCGAGCGCCACCCGCGGGTCGAAATCGCGCACTTCAGGCGCGAGCGTGGCGATATCGCCGGATGCGATATAGGGCGGATTGGATACGATCAGATCGAACGGGCCGTGCACCGCCGCGGCCATATCGCATGCCACGAATGCCGCCTGTGTGAAACTGAAACGTTGGGCGTTGTCGCGCGCCGCATACAGCGCACTGAGATTCGTATCAGTGCCGACGCCAAAGGCGTTCGGTAATTCGGCAAGTAAAGCCAAAAGCAGCGCGCCCGAGCCGGTGCCGAGATCGGCTATTCGGAGCGCCCGGGTGCGCGGGCCGTGCGCCTCGATCGCCGCAAGCGCGGCCTCGACCACCGTTTCAGTCTCAGGCCGCGGCACCAGTGTTGAAGAATCAATTTTGAGTTCCAGGCTCCAGAATTCTTTGCTGCCGACAATGCGCGCGACCGGCTCGCGTGCCAGCCGACGTCGCGCGAATTCCACTATGGCTTCTCGCTCCGTAGTGTCGAGCACGCGCATACTGGCCGCCGCAAGCGCAGCATGATCGAGCGACAGCGCGTGGCCCACGAGAACGCGTGCGTCCAACTCGGGCGAGTCGATGTCAGCGGCGCGGAATTTATCCGTCAGCGCGCGGCGTATCCCGGCAATTGTCCATGCGCTGTCGTGCTGCATCAGCACCGCGGCATCTGAATCAGGCATCACGCGTCCTCGGCGGCGAGCTGCTCGGCCTGACGCTCGGCCACCAACGCATCGATTACTTCGCCCAGCGCCTCGCCCTCCATGATCTGCGGCAGCTTGTAGAGCGTGAGATTGATGCGATGGTCGGACAAACGGCCTTGTGGAAAATTGTAGGTGCGAATGCGTTCCGAGCGGTCGCCGGTGCCGACCTGGCCGCGGCGTTCGGCGGCGCGTGCGGCTTCCAGCTTCTGCCGCTCGAAATCGTAGAGCCGCGTTCGCAGTACCGCGAGCGCTTTGGCGCGGTTGCGATGCTGTGAGCGATCCTCCTGCATCATGACCACGATGCCGGTCGGCATGTGCGTGATCCGGACCGCCGATTCGGTCTTGTTGACGTGCTGCCCGCCGGCACCGCTGGAACGCAGCGTGTCGATCTTCAGGTCGGTATCGTTGATGGGGACATCGACCTCCTGCGCTTCGGGCAGCACGGCGACGGTCGCGGTCGAGGTATGAATGCGGCCGGAAGCTTCGGTGTCGGGAACGCGCTGCACGCGGTGGACACCGGATTCGTATTTGAGCTTGGCGAAGGCTCCACGGCCGCGGATTTCGGCGATGATTTCCTTGTAGCCGCCCATCGAGCCTTCGCTCGCGGTCACGACCTCGACCTTCCAGCCCTGCTTGGCGGCGTAACGTTCGTACATGCGGAACAGATCGCCGGCAAACAGCGATGCCTCGTCGCCGCCGGTACCGGCACGAATTTCGAGAATGACGTTGCGCTCGTCCATTGCGTCCTTGGGGATGAGTGCGACGCGCAGTTCCTGTTCGAGCGCGCCGCGGCGCGCTTCGAGTTCCGGCCGTTCTGCAGCGGCGATCGATCGCATTTCGGGATCCGTCGCCGGATCGTCGATCAGACTGTTGATGCCTTCGAGTTCGCGCCGCGCCGCGCGATAGGATTTGACCGCCTCGACGACCGGCGTCAGTTCGGCAAATTCGCGCGAGAGCTTCACATAGGTGTCGGTCGGCAGTGAGGCCGCAAGCTCGCGTTCCAGCGTCGCATGGCGGACAATAAGGGCTTCGAGTTTCTGATCGGGTAGCATGGTTTTCTTGTCGTTATGCGCGGCTTGCGCCGGGCATCCACCTTTCACTTTTTTGCTTCTTTCACGCTAAGTAAAAGACGCGGAGGGCCGGGACAAGCCCGGCCCCGGAGGCGTCCTTAAATCTGCAAGCCGCTCTCGGCCGCGAACTTTTGCAATTGTGCGCGGATTGGCACCGCCCCGGTCGACTTCTCGATCAGCGGACATAAGAACGCGGTCGCCTTGCGGCAATCGAGTTCGAGGAGCGTCGCCTTCACCGGCCCCATTGCCGATGGCGTAAGCGAGAGCGAGCGATAGCCGATGGCGGCAAGCGCGATCGCTCCAATCGGCTGTGAACCCAGCTCGCCGCACAACGTTACCGGCTTGCCGTGCTCGCGGCACTTATCGGCAATGTCCTTGAGTGCTCGCAACACCGGCGCCGACAGAGGATCGAAACGGTTGGACACCCGCGGGTTGCCGCGATCGGCCGCGTAGAGGAACTGCACGAGATCGTTCGAACCGACGGAAAGAAAATCGACGCGTTCCAGCAAATCGTCGAGCTGGTACAGCAGTGAGGGCACTTCGACCATGCTGCCGACCTCGACCTCGTCGGGCAGCTTGTGGCCGTGCCTTCGCAGATGCGTCAGCTCGCGTTCGACCAGCTCTTTGGCCTGATCAAACTCGTCGACGGTGGCGATCATCGGAAACATAATCTTCAGCGCACGCCCGGCCGCGGCGCGAAGCAGCGCCCGCAATTGCGTACGCAGCAGCGCAGGCCGGTCCAGTCCGAGACGGATCGCCCGCCAGCCCAGTGCGGGATTCTCCTCCTCGATATTGCGCATGTACGGCAGTACCTTGTCGCCGCCGATGTCGAGGGTGCGAAACGTCACCGGCTTGTCGCCGGCACTATCAAGGACCGAGCGGTACAGGGTGAATTGTTCGCTCGCTCGCGGGAAATTCGGCGCGACCATGAATTGCAGCTCGGTACGGAACAGGCCGATGCCCGCGGCGCCGGTGTCGGCGATATGAGGAAGATCGACGTTCAAGCCGGCATTGATCAGCAGCGCGATTTCTTCGCCGTCCTTGGTCACGCATGGAATATCGCGCAGCGCCTGATATTGCTGTTGCCGGCGCGCGCGCAGCCGGACGCGCTCGGCATAGGCGGCCTCCATGTCGGGCAGCGGTCGCAGGTGCAGATCTCCCGACGCGCCGTCGACGATGACGGCGTCGCCCGGGTCGGCGATGCCGGTGGCGTTGTCGACGTCGCCAATTGCTGGAATGCCGAGCGCGCGCGCGACGATAGCGACGTGCGAATTCGGGCCGCCTTCCTCCAGCACCAGACCGCGGAGCCGTTTGCGGTCGTAATCGAGCAGCGCCGCAGGCCCCATGGAGCGGGCGATCAGGATCGCATTCTCGGGAAGATTCTCGCGCGACGGTGCGTGGTCGCGGCCGGTCAATTGGCGCATCAGGCGGTTGGCGAGATCATCCAGATCATGCAGGCGCTCACGCAGATAGGGATCGGTCTGCCGCAGCATGCGCGCGCGCGTGTCTGACTGCACACGCTCGACCGCGGCCTCCGCGGTCAGCCCCGTCATCACCGCTTCCTCGAGCTTGTGCACCCAGCCGCGGTCATAGGCGAACATGCGATAGGCTTCGAGCACGTCGCGATGCTCACCGCCTTCGACGACGTCGCCGTGTTCGAGCAGTTCATCGAGTTGCGCGCGCAGCGACTCGACCGCCGTTTCCAGATGTTTCAGTTCTTTTGGCACGTCATCGGCGATGTAGTTGGTGACGACGACCCGCGGCTCGTGCAGGACCACGTGGCCGAGCGCGATGCCTTCCGAGAGCGCCTTGCCGGTGAGATGAACCGAGCGTCGTGCTGCTGGTTCGGCGCCGGGCGGCGCCAGCGCCGACAACTCGCCCGAGGCGATCATCTCCGCCAGCACCATGGCGGTGGTCTGCAGCGCTTCGACCTCTTCCTCGGAATAGGTGCGCCGGGCGCGGTTCTGCACCACCAGCACGCCGAGCGTATTGCCGGCGCGCAGAACCGGCACCCCAAGATAGGAGTGATAGATCTCTTCGCCGGTCTCCGGCCGGTAGGAATAAGCCGGATGTGCCTGCGCGTTCGAGAGGTTGATGGCGCTGGCCTGGCTTGCGACCAGGCCGACCAGGCCCTCGTCGGAGCGCATCACCGTATGATGCACCGCATCGCGATTGAGGCCCTCGGTGGCATAAAGTTCGAGCGTGGAATCGACGCGCAACACATAGACGGAGCAGACCTCCGCAACCATGTTGGCGGCGATCAGCACCACGATCTTGTCAAGGCGTTCCTGCGCACTGACCGGCTCCGCCATGACTTCGCGAAGCCGGCGCAACAGCACGCGAGGACCGCCGAGCGCGCCACGCATGACGTGAGGTCCCTCGGGCTTGCTTTGACCGGATGCGCAGCCCGCATCGCCCCGGCGCCATCGAAGATGGATTCACCGAGACCCAGAGCCTGCGGCGAGCATCATCACGGCTATATCGAATGCGGTATGCAAACCGCAAGCCAGAGACACGGTTATGACGGCGGTGGAATTTGTGCGCCGCAGCGAGAACTCGTCATTCCTTGGGCTTGGCGAAGGAATAGTGCCTCGAATCGCGAATCAGGACGTCGCTTTGTCGAGGCCGTACAGGGAGTGCAGCGTGCGCACCGCAAGTTCGGTGAAGGCCGCGTCGATCAGAAGCGAAAATTTGATCTCGGAGGTGGTGATGGCACGGATATTCACAGCCCGCTCGGCGAGCGCGCCGAAGGCTTGCGCCGCGACGCCGGCGTGACTGCGCATGCCGATGCCGATAACCGATACTTTGGCGACGTCGGTGGCGCCGTCGAGGCGCTTGTATCCGACGGCGCTTTTCGACCTGGTCAGGACATCGAGCGCACGCTGATAGTCGGCTGCGGGCACGGTGAAGGTGAGATCGGTCGTTTTTCCGTCCGGCGAGACATTCTGCACGATCATGTCCACGTTGATGTTGGCGTCGGCCAGCGGAATAAAAATGGCGGCGGCAACGCCGGGCTTGTCGGCGACTTCGCGGACCGAGATTTGCGCTTCATCGCGGGAGAAGGCGATGCCGGTGACCACTTGCTGTTCCATGATCTCCTCCTCGTCGCAGATGAGAGTACCCGGCGGCATGCCGTGCGGGTCGATGTCTTCGGGCCGGTCGAAACTCGAGCGCACGAAAATCCGCACGTTGTGCACCATGCCGAGTTCGACGGAACGCACTTGCAAGACTTTGGCGCCGAGCGATGCCAACTCAAGCATCTCCTCGAACGCGATCTTGGCGAGCCGCCGCGCCCGCGGAACGACACGCGGGTCCGAGGTGTAGACGCCGTCAACGTCGGTGTAGATGTCGCAACGGTCGGCCCGAATCGCGGCGGCCACGGCTACTGCCGAGGTATCCGAGCCGCCGCGCCCGAGCGTGGTGATGCGACCGGTGTCCTGGTGCAGGCCCTGAAAACCGGCGATGACCGCCACTTCCTTGCGCTCACCAAAACGGCGGATCAGTTCGGCGCCATTGATTTCAAGGATGCGGGCCGAGGCGTGAACGTTCGAAGTTAGAATCGGAAGTTGCCAGCCAAGCCATGAGCGGGCGTTGACATCCATGTCTTGAAGGGTGATCGCAAGCAGGCCTGCGGTCACTTGCTCGCCTGTTGCAATGACGGCGTCGTATTCCCGCGCATCGAACAATTGCCGCTTCTGCAAAGCGGCATTGCACCAGCCGACAAGCTGATCGGTGACGCCCGACATCGCTGAGACCACGACCGCAACCTCGTGGCCGGCATCGACCTCGCGCTTGACGTGGCGAGCGACGTTGCGAATGCGATCGATATCGGCGACTGAGGTTCCGCCGAACTTCATGACGAGACGGGCCATAGTCGTCTTCTGCGCTCTTCCACGGCAAGCGCGCCGCCCTGCTGATGCTGCGGGACGGCGCGAAAAGGCGCGTATAGATACCGGCGGCGTGCGTGCCCTGCAACCTGCTCAGGCCAAGAGCGTTAAGCCTTTCCCGGCTTCGGCAGGAACGATAATCAGCCCGGATCAGCCAGGGAAAGAATGACTAGTCGGCCGAATGATCGCGGCCGTTCTTGGCCCTGACGCGAATTGGCGAGGCGGTTTCCTGCCAACCCGCCGCGATACCCATCAAATTAGACCAGAACGTAATCCATATCAGGATCGGCATGACCAAAACTCCTTACGGATCAGAACAATCAATCAACGTTTTTGGCTTGCTGGAGTTCCTTCCATGTTGACGCCGCGGCAAAGATTTTGGGTCGGTATTTTTTGCTTAGTTGTTGACTGGAGCGGCGTGCTTTTTTAGCTCGCCCGTTCGGGCAGCAACGATTGATTTCGCTTGCTGCGGCTCAAAGACGAGCTCTCGTTCGTTAAGCCTGTCGGCCGATTCCGGGTCATGCGACGGCAAATAGATAGTCGGGCGTTGCGCACACAATGCGCGGATCTTCGCGAGTGTTGTTTGTGCCATGGCCTCGTTGGCGCTGACACCGTCGACGGTGCCGCTCAACATCGTTCTCTCAAGATAGGATGCGTCACCGGCGAGCATGATTTGTCTGTCGCCGTCGGACACGACGACTGACACGTGGTGCGGCGTGTGTCCGGGGGTAGGCACCGCGATGACATCGCCGGCGCTTGTTATGCGAGCACTACGCTGAAACGGCCCGAAAGACGACGGTTGCCAGACCAGCGGTTCGGGGTCGAACCATTTGGGCCACCGGTTCGGCAAATACCCGAGCATTGCGCCGCGGAGTCCAGACGCCCGCCTTAGCTCCCCACCGCTTGCGAGGATGCGGCTATGAGGGAAGTGCGCGAGGCCGCCGTCGTGGTCGATATGCAGGTGGGTCAACACAACGGTCCTGACGTCCCGGGCGCCGATACCGAGCTGCCGCAATCGCGGCCCCAGCTCCTGCTCGGGCTCGATGTCAAAACGAACGCTGAATTGAAAATACGGATGCCAACGCGGCAGCGATTTCAGCCCCGCATTGGCGCCGGTGTCGACGACAATAACGCCTTCCGGATGTTCGATTGCCCAGGCATACACCGGCACCCAGTCCGCCCATTCGGGCGACAGCATCGGCTGCAGTTGGCGGAGTAGCCCGTGGCCGCGGCCTTCGATCTGCGCCTGCTTGATGCGAACGCGGCCGGTTGTGATGGCGTGAATGCGCATGATGTTTTCCTGCTGAGTACGGCTAGGGTCGGCCAACGCCGCCGAGATGTGTGTCGCCGAACGCGGTCGGATATTTCAGGCCGTAGCCGAGCGCGCGGTCGACCCCGATGTGTGCGATCCAAATCAGGCCGCCTGCTGCCGCGAAGGGCACGCCGCCGAATAGGCCAAAAAGCGCAATAGCAAGTGGAAGGACGTAGGTATGCGCGAAGTTATAACCGAACGCGCCCGCCCGCGGTCCGGCCAGATAGGCAAGCATCGCAAAATCGGGGGTTAGGAAGAAAAGCGCGAAGGCGAGCCAGGAGAAGTCGTTGTGCCAATAGGCCGCCAACGCGGCTGCGAATGCGGCAAACCCTTCGAGCCGCAGCAGCAGGCGAACGCCGCCGGTGACGAACCCGCGTTCGGCGCCTCTCATCGAGGGTACGGAGCCGCTGGCGAACGCAGAATGAAAAGTGGATGCGGTCATGGGGTTGTCTCGTGTGCGTTGGCGAAATCTCGGCGAACGGGCTTTAGGTAGTCCCAGCACGAGATAACCGGAATTGCATATTTTCGTCGATTAGCTATACGTTTTCGTATGATACAACGTGCCCCAAGCTGGGACGAATTGCGCACCTTCGTTGAGGTCGCTCATGACGGCAGCCTGTCCGGTGCAGCACGGAAGCTTGGCCTCACACAGCCGACGGTCGGCCGTCACATTGATGCGCTCGAAGCGGCTCTGGGCTTGTCGCTATTTACCCGCTCGTCCCGCGGTCTCACGCCAACGACCGCAGCGTTGGCGCTGGCGCCGCACGTTGAAGCGATGGCCGCATCTGCCGCTGCCCTCGCCCGCACCGCATCAGGTGAGGCCGCGGCCGACCGCGGCGTGGTCCGGGTCACGGCAAGCGAGGTTATCGGCTGCGAAGTGCTGCCGCCGATCCTCGCCGCGTTCCGCGCTGAGCATCCGGGCATTGCGGTCGAACTTGCATTAACCAATCGCAACGAAGATTTGGCGCGCCGCGACGCCGACATTGCGGTGCGCATGGTGCGCCCGACCCAGAGCGGTCTGTTCGCGCGGCGGATCGGAGTCTCGCGGATCAATCTTTATGCGCATCGCGATTATCTCGCGCGCTTCGGCGAACCGCGCTCGCTCGCCGACCTGCCAAGCCATTGTGTTATTGGTTTCGACCGCGACAACCGCTCATTTCGCGCAGCGGGAGATTTTGCCCAGCGACTGACGCGCGAGGATTTCGGCTTCCGTTGCGACAGCGATCTTGCTCAACTTGCTGCGTTGCGCGCTGGCGTCGGCATTGGCGGCTGTCAGGAAAATATTGCGCGGCGCACGCCCGAGCTTGTCGCGGTGCTGCCGAATACCATTCAATACGCGCTGGAAATCTGGCTGGTCATGCACGAGGACCTAAAAGCGACGCGCCGCCTGCGCTTGCTCTTCGATCGCCTGGCGACGGGGTTGACCAATTACGTCAAGGGACGTCCGCTGGCCGCCCCGGTCGCGATATGATCGGCGCGACTTATTTTGGCGCGCGTTTGGCGAGGATGCGCTGCAAAGTGCGCCGGTGCATGTTGAGACGGCGCGCGGTTTCTGAAACGTTGCGACCGCATAATTCGTAGATCCGCTGAATGTGCTCCCAGCGCACGCGGTCCGCCGACATTGGATTCTCGGGCGGTTCGATTTTCTTGTTGTCGAGCGCAAGCAGCGCCGCTGCGACATCGTCGGCATCGACCGGCTTGGCGAGGTAGTCGACTGCACCGAGCTTAACCGCATTAACCGCGGTCGCGATATTGCCGTAGCCGGTGAGGATGATGGCGCGGGCCTCGGGCCGGCGCTTTTTCATGGCAGAAATAACGTCGAGGCCGTTGCCGTCGCCGAGCCGCATATCTACGACCGCGTAGGCAGGCGCAGCCTTCTCGACCTGAAGCAGGCCGTCGGCGACCGATTCGGCCGTAGTAACTACGAAGCCGCGACCTTCCATGGCGCGCGCCAGCCGCTGCAGAAACGATACGTCGTCTTCGACGATCAGAAGCGAACGCTCACTGGAAGGCATCGCATTTGGTGAACGGCTGTCATTGGCAACCGTGGCCGTTAACGCGTGGGTCATGGCAATTTATACTCCACAGCGCGCCCCCCTGATTCTCAATAACTAAGACGCCAGCGCGGTCGACTCAAGGGGGCTCGAGGCGGCAACCGCAACCGCCGATTGCTCAAAATCCCTACGGCTCCAGGTGACGGCGATCGTGGCGCCGTGCAGCGGCGGCGACTGGTTTGTCAGCGTCAGCGTGGCACCGGAGCGCTCCAGCAAGGTCTTGGCAATGAAGAAGCCCAAGCCGAGGCCAAAGGCTCCATCTTCATCTTCGTCCGGGCCACGCGTTTCCGGCCGCCGGTGCGTAACATAGGGGGCGCCGATGCGATCCAGGACTTCAGGAGAAAAGCCCGGACCATCGTCGCTGATGGTGATGCTGACTTCGTCGGCAGTCCATTGCGCGAGAATTTCCACCCGCGCATTGGCGAAATCCACCGCGTTTTCGATCAGGTTGCCGAGGCCGTAGCGGACGGCCGGATTGCGGGCGCCGGCCGGCTCCGTCGCGCGGTCGGGCGGCAGTTTTACCGTGATCGAAACGCCAAAATTACGATGTGGCGCCACCGCCTCTTCGATCAGTGCCGACAGCGGTGTGTGGTCGAACGGCTCGGCAGTGGGCAATTCGGTGATTTTGGCGAGGATCTCGCGGCAACGCCGCGCCTGCTCGCGCAGTAATTTCACATCATCAGCGTGTGGCGAGGTTGCATCGAGCGCGCGTTCAAGCTCCCGCGCGACCACGGTGATGGTCGCGAGCGGTGTGCCAAGTTCATGCGCCGCCGCCGCCGCAAGACCATCAAGCTGGGAGAGGTGCTGTTCGCGCGCCAGGACCAATTCGGTGGCGGCGAGCGCATCCGAGAGCTGTCGCGCTTCCTCGGCAACCTGCCACGTGTAGACGCCGATGTAACCGATCGACAACAGAATCGAGAGCCAGATTCCGACTACGTAAATCTCCGGCAATTCCAGCGGTTCTTCGGCCTCCCAGGGAAGCTGATAGTGAAAAAACACCAGGAGCGTGGTGCACACCACGGCGAACAGGCCGATCACCAGAGTCATGCGCGGCGGCAGTGCGGTCGCCGCGATCAGCACCGGCCCGAGCATCATGAAGCAAAATGGATTCTGCAGTCCGCCGGTCAGAAACAGCAGCGCCGTGAGTTCGGCAATGTCGAAGGCCAGGACGTAGGCGGCGCGGTCCGGCTCGAGCCATTGCGCCTTCTGAAAGTTCGAACGGAGCGCCACGTTAAGGAGCGCCGACAACGCGATCACCCCCAGGCAGGGCCAAACCGGGACGGTGAACTCAAGGCCGAAATGCACCACCAGGATGCCCGCGACCTGACCAAAAATGGCCAACCAGCGCAGCCGCACCAGCGTATCGAGCCGCACGTTGCGCGGCCGATGGGTCGTTCGTGGCAGACCAAACATGCTGCTAATGTAGCGATTGCCGAAGGTTAATCCAAATAAAGCGGTGGAGCGGCCGGCAAGCGCGCGATGCCGCTAGGCGCTCGATCAGGAATGCCAGGCAGTCCCCGCTGCCGATTCCTCAACACTGCCATCGCGGCGGGCTTCCTGGATCACGTTGAGCAGCGCCCGCAGCACATCGGCGACGCCTTCGCCGCTGACTGCGGAGACAACCAGCGGCGATTTTTTTGCCGCAAGCTTGAGTCGGGTTACTTGTTGTTTGATCTCATCCGCACTTAGCGCGTCGGCCTTATTGAGCGCGACGATCTCGGGCTTGTCTACAAGACCGTGGCCGTAGGCTGAAAGCTCGGCGCGCACTGTCTTATAGGCCTCACCCGCATCAGCCGTCGTTCCATCGATGAGATGCAGGAGAACCCGGCACCGCTCGATATGACCGAGAAAGCGGTCACCGAGGCCAACGCCTTCATGCGCCCCCTCGATCAGGCCCGGAATATCGGCGAGCACGAATTCACGCCCGTCACTTCGCACTACGCCGAGCTGCGGCTGCAGCGTGGTGAACGGATACTCGGCAATCTTCGGTTTGGCGGCGCTGACCGCTGCGAGGAACGTGGATTTTCCTGCATTCGGCAGCCCGACGAGACCGGCGTCAGCGATCAGCTTGAGCCGCAGCCGGATCGTGCGCTCTTCGCCTGGCAGTCCGGGATTAGCGCGGCGCGGCGCGCGATTGGTTGATGATTTAAAGTGTGCATTGCCAAAACCGCCGTTGCCGCCGTGGGCGAGTACGATGCGTTGGCCGAGCTCGGCGAGATCGGCAATGAGCGTCTCGCCATCCTCCTCGTAGATTTGGGTGCCGACCGGCACCTTGAGCGTGGCGTTGGCGCCATTCGCGCCGTGACGGTCCTTGCCCATCCCGGCGCGGCCATTCTGGGCAAAGAAGTGCTGTTGGTAGCGATAGTCGATCAGCGTGTTGAGGCCGTCGACCGTTTCGGCGATCACATCGCCGCCCTTGCCGCCGTCGCCGCCATTGGGTCCGCCGAACTCGATGAATTTCTCGCGCCGGAATGAAACGCAGCCATTTCCTCCGTCGCCCGAGCGAATGTAGACCTTGGCCTCGTCGAGGAATTTCATTTGTCCAACATTAAAACGCGGCTTGCTGCAGCCGCGGCGAGCCCCTGATATAGTGCAGATCCTAACAATGCGGCACTCGGATTAGCGGCTTCTGAGCGGGGAAAGGTAAGCGTGGGGTCTGTGCTTAAGCTTGCGTCGCGCGCCGCAATCTGGCGGACGACGCCCGATCCGCGGCCGGTTGGCCTGCCAGGCCTGCTGACCCCGATCGTCGCCCTCGTGGCGCTCCGTTTGGCGTTGCAATTTGCGGCGGCCGGTCCGGGCTGGGCCTTTAACCCTTACGGCCTTAACGCCGTGGTCGCCTGGGTTGCGCTCGAGGCCGTTGTTGTCGGGTTATTTGTGCCGCCAGCAGCGCGCGCGACAGCGCTGTCGGCGACGTTCGCGCTCCTGTTTGTTGCTGAGTTTGTCGCCTATGCCGCCAAAATTGCCGTTACGCTGCTGCCAACGGAGGTGCTGTCGAGCGCAGTTTCGAGCGCCGCATCGATCGCAATCTTTGCTTTGATCTCGGTTTGGTGGATCGGCGCGACTGTTGCGGTGCTGCGCAGTTGCGCGCCGTTGCAATGGCTTCCTGTTCTTGGCCGCGTCGTCGCGCTCTGGGTGGCGCTCTTGGCGGTGACCGTCATCGTGCCGCACGCGCCGGTCTTTGTTGGCCGCGACTTTGACGTTCGCAGCGCCAACGCGTGGGAGGCGCTGCGTACAAGGACGGCGGCGTCAGCGGCAAATGGCGGCGCCGCGCCAGCCGAAGTGGCGCGTTTGGAGCCATCTCAGCGCGCGCTGCTCCGCGCCGAAGTCGCTGACCTTACGCCACCAAAGCATGGCGCGAGCAATGTCTACGCCATCGGCATCGCCGGGTGGGCGGGGCAGGATGTTTTTCGAAAGGAGCTTGACGGCGGATTGGCCGTACTCGGCGACATCCTTCCAATCAAGGGGCACACGTTGCGCCTCGTCAATCAGCGCGAAACGCTCGAGAGCCTGCCGCTCGCGAATCCAACCAATTTTGCTGCCGCGGTCCACGCACTGGGCGAGGCGATGAACAAAAGCGACGACGTGCTTCTTCTGCTGATGACGTCGCATGGAGAGCCGACTGGCTTTGGCTTGCGCCTGCCCAACGAAGCTGTTGTCGAACTGACGCCGAGGGAGGTTGTGGCCACGCTCGATAACGAGGGCATCAAGAACCGCATCGTCATCGTATCGGCTTGCTTTGCCGGGATATTCGTGCCGCCACTCGCCAACGACAATACGATCGTGCTTACGGCCGCGGACGCAAAACATACCTCTTTCGGCTGCGCGCCGGAACGCGACTGGACTTATTTCGGCGATGCTTTCTTTCGGCAGAGCATGCGGCCCGGCAGGGATTTGCAGCGTGCGTTCGACAATGCGCGTACGCTGATCCAGGGCTGGGAGCTCATGGATCACGCGACGCCGTCAAATCCACAGGGTCATTTCGGGCCGGCGCTTGTCGCTAAACTGGCGCCGTTCTTCAGGTCTTCATCTGCCGGTGGGCAGTAGCTTACGCCACCTGCCGCGCCATCCCCCAAGCTTTCAGCGACGCCCACAATCCGCGATCGAGTCGAAAGCGATCGACCGGCGCCGCCGAATTAATGGCGCGGATGCGGGTGAGCCGCACGCCGGTCCATTGGAACGCGCATTTCTCCAGCACGCGGCGGGACGCCGGATTGCTGACGCGCGCGCCGGCCCGGAGTGTTTCGTGTTCAAGCTCGCCGAACGCGTAGTCGATCAGCGCACGCGCAGCTTCGGTGGCAAAGCCCTGGTCCCAATAGGGCGCTCCGAGCCAATAGCCCAGCTCCGGCCCGTCCTCCTGCGGATCAAGCCCGCAAGCACCGATGAGCCGGTCACCGAGCATCATGACAAAGCAGGTTTCGCCGTCGCGCCGGTTGACCGACGCAACGAATTCTTCCGCATCGGCGGCGCTATACGGATGCGGGATGCGGGCCGTGTTCGCGGCAATGCGACGGTCGTTAGCCAAGGCGGCAATCGTCTTTGCGTCGCCGCGAGACGGCGCACGCAGTGTAAGCCGCTCGGTCTCAAGAACGGGAAGGGTGTTCTTGCGCCGGGTCTGATCGACGCTGCCTTCCAACAGGGTCATGACGGGCTCCTGCAAACAAATCGAAAGGGGGAGCCGGCAAACCGGTCTCCCCCTTTTCGAAGCCCATTTGGGCCCGCCGGTTCGACTGGATGCCGGCGGACTCATATGATCCACCGTATTATTGGGCCGTAGCCGCCTCCGTCATCGGAAGTACAGATACGAAGACCCGGCCCTTGGCTTTGCTACGGAACTCAACGCGACCATTGACGAGCGCAAACAGCGTGTGGTCCCGGCCGACGCCCACATTGCGGCCGGCGTGCCACTTGGTGCCGCGTTGGCGCGCGATAATGTTGCCGGCAACGACGTCTTCGCCGCCGAAAATCTTGATACCCAAGCGTTGACCGCCTGAGTCGCGGCCGTTACGCGAAGATCCGCCTGCTTTCTTGTGAGCCATCGCTCAAACCTTTCCTGACCGTTACCTACACCGGATTCGTGACAAAAACATCACCACATCCGGTCATTTTTTCGGCTTAGCCTTCGGGCGAGCGGCCGATTTTTTCGCTTTGGCCGCCTTAGCTTTTGGCGTCTGGTCTGCGGTATCGTCCGCAGTATCCGCGGCCGAAGATTCGAGTGCCGCAGAAGCTTCAACCTTGGGCGTTGACGCGCGCTTTGGCCGCGGCGGAGGCGTTTGGCTCGGTTTTTTACCGTCGGTGAGAATCTCGGTGATACGCAGCAGCGTAAATTCCTGGCGATGGCCGCGTTTGCGACGCGAATTCTTTCTCCGCCGCTTCTTAAACGCGATGATCTTTGGACCGCGCGATTGGTCGAGTACTTCAGCGGCAACTGTCGCGCCGGCGACGGTTGGGGCGCCGAGCGCTATGCTGTCGCCACCGACGACCAAAACCTCGCCGAACTCAACAATCTCGCCGGGCTCGCCCTTGACCTTCTCGATCTTGAGCACGTCCTCGGCGGCCACCCGGTATTGCTTACCGCCGGTTTTAAAGACCGCGAACATCTTTTGTCCTCGTGTTCGACCCCGGTGCTCGGAAAATGCATCCGGACCGGCTTTTTGCAGTCAATTCTGCTGGTGAATTTTAGGGCGCGCGCCGGCAAACCTTAACGGCAGCCCAGCGCACCCGCGTCCTTATGACGGGGCTGTAACCCGCTGTCAAGAAAAGCAAAGCTGACGTCAACGAGGTGCATAGCCGGGCCGTTCTCCTCGCGGACAAGCTTTCGCGTCCTGTGATAAGAGAGCCCCGACAAAACAGGAGCTTGGCATGGCCACGAACGGGAAAGACAACAAACCGAAGATCGGCTGGATTGGTGCAGGCCGCATGGGCATCCCGATGGCCGAGCGGCTGATCAAGGCCGGCTATGACGTCACCATCTGGAACCGGACCCGTGCCAAGGCCGATCCGCTTGCAAAAGCTGGCGGGAAGCTGGTCGATCATCTCTCGGAATTGAAGAACGTCGATGTGTTGTTCTCCATCGTCGCCACCGGCAAGGATGTTCAGGAGGTGCTGTACGGCAAGAATGGCGTCTGCAGTCAGGGCGGCAAGGTGCCGCCGACGGTGGTCGATTGCTCCACCATTGCGGTCGAGGAATCGGCCGCAATTCGCGACAAGCTTCAGCAACTGGGCTCCAAATTTGTCGCCGCACCGGTCAGCGGCAATGCCAAGGTAATCAAGGCTGGCAAGCTCTCCGCGGTCGTCTCGGGCGAGGAGGCGGCCTGCAAGGCGGTGATGCCGCTGATCGAGGTATTCGCCCCGCGAGGGGTTTCGTATGTCGGCGACGGTGAACTCGCGCGCGTGTGCAAGATCGCCCACAACGTTATGCTCGGCGTGATCATCGAGAATCTGATCGAGATGACGCTCTTGACCAACAAGATGGGCGTCCCGCGTCACGCCTGGCTGGCCTTCCTCAATAACAGCGCCATGGGTTCGATGTTCACACGCTATAAATCGCCGGCGCTGATCAACCTGGACTGGACCACGACGTTCACGCCTGAGCTGTTGCGCAAAGACCTCGATCTCGGCCTTGAGCTTGGCCGCGAGATCGATGTGCCGCTGCCGGTAACAGCGGCTGCGCGCGAAGTGCTGCAAGGCCATTTCGGCGCCGCCACGTTGCAGAAGAATCCGGAGGAGTATTTGCAGAAGGATTTTGCTGCGCTCGCTGAAACCATGGCGCTCGCCGCCGGCATGAAGCTCGAAAGCGAGAACAAGAATGTGCCGACTGGACTAGAGAGCTAATTCGTCGTTCCGCTCACGGCGCGCGGATGATCCGAAGAATTATTTGACGTCGGTGCGGACGCTGATCGCCATCTGCCACTGGCCATTGCGCCGGACCCACACGCGCGCTGCGCGGTACGGCGGCCGCGAATTGTCCGGCAGTATCTGAGACGCGGTCATCGCCGCGCCATCGCCGTAAACTGCGAGCCGCATCGTTTCAATTTCGCCGACAGTCACCGCGCTGTTGGCTTCTTTTTGACGTTCGATCGCAGCGATCCGTTCCGCCTTCGGCACCGGGGCCTGACCGCTCCCGTAACGCACGAACTCGTCGGCGACATGTTTGCTCCATTCGGCGGCGTCGTGAGCCACGACTGCCTTCTCAATCGCCTGGAACGCAAGAACAATCTCCTGCTCGGCTGGGGAGCGCACGCGATAGGGGATTGTCTGGCATGGATTTCGGCATTCGACCGGGTGCGGCTCGATAGAAGGCTGAGCATGGCCAATATGGGCAACCGGAGCATCTGCGGCGGCCATCATGGCCTCCTGAATCAGCAACGCGCGCCAGGTGCCCTTTTGTTTGGCCCAGATGTCGAGGAAAACCACCGCGGTATCGGGCGCCGGAATGCGATGGCCAATCACCGTGGCAAGACGGCCATAGAGACGTACCGACGGGTCGTCGGCGGATGCTGCCGCATGGCTCTTGAGATCGGATAGAAAATCCCTGCGCGTCCCGCTCTTGCCGTTGGCGTCGATGAAGCTGAATTGCAGAGCCAGAAGCCGGCGGGCGGCGGTTTTGTCGCCAGCGCGCATGGTGTCGGCGAGCGCGCCGTCGGCGGCGAGCACCAGCGCTTCATCGCCCGCGATCGTCTGTGCCCTTGGTTCAGTTTTGGAGAACGCGAAAGCGGCGACGAAAACGGCCGCGACGAGGGCACCCAGCCACCCCCAACGCATGGCCTGCCGCAGCGCCGCCACGGTTGCTGCCGACTTGCCCCTCTGCTGGGCCCCCACCATAGCGACGCTACGAACTCCACCCCCGACAGTCCGCCAGCCCGAGGGACTGTCGCGACGATACAATGCATTTTCCCCGAAAACGCTCAAGCTGTCGGGTTCGCGACGCCGCGCTGTGCTCAAAGCAATGCAGCGTCAAGGTTGGAGGCCAATCAGAGGTTTTAGTGACAATTCCAACCCTCGCAAGCCGCTTTGGGCTTGCGGTGGTAATGGTGGTGAACCTTATGCTTGCGGCTCATCGCAAGTCGGCACGCTTCACTGAGTTGCGGACGCTTTGCGATCATGCATTTGGTGATCTTCGGCACATCTGGAATAAAGTCGGAACAAAGCCGCATCGCATCCGGCGCGCAGGCTTGGCGTTCTTCTGGAGTTCCTTGGGCAGCGGCGCTGCCCAAGCTTGCGAGAAGTAGCCCGGCCGGCAACGCCAGCCAGCAGACAAGATGCGCTCTGCGCAGCATGCACTGGTTTCCTTTTATGCGCAGGACCACCCCGCCGCGGCGCACCCTAGTGCATGATGCTCACAAGGGGAAACCGGTTTTGGGGGAGGGCGGTGCGCCGCGATGAGGAACCCGCCGAGAGGACCATTTCGTGGGAAACGACGACATCCAGCGAGCAGAGCGCAGCCTCTGGTTAGCGACGTGCCGCGTCCTTTTCCTACTTTGAATCAGGTTGTGGCGAAAGTGAGCCGAGATGGCCGGCGCGCCTTAGCGGGAGCCCCAGGCAAAGCCTGACCTGGCGTGCTCGCGTTTGCCGATATTCTGGTCGCATTGCTCGATCGCGCGTTCCGTGACTTCGCCGGTCATGTTGTCGAAAGCAAGGTGCCGGCAAAACGCTCCGTCGGGCATCGTATAGACAATTTCGCCGACCCGGTTCGCCTCGCGGTCACTGGCGGCCGACTGTAGCAGCGGATCTATTACGGCACGCCCGCCAACCAGCAATGCGCCCGTCAGCAGCAAAAGAAACAACGACAGGACGATGCCGGTGCGCACCGCCTTGGCGTGCTGTTCATCGCGCCGCGCACGTATCGACCAGTTCTCGAGCTTGCGCACGCTGACATGCTTGACCGCTTCGGCCAGCCACTCCGCTCTGGTTCCGGCATGTTGCTCGACGCGCATGACGCCATGAAGCGAGAAAACGGTTGAATAGCCGATAAATAATTATCTTGGATTTGAACGAATGCGGGAGTCGCCCAAAGCCGGCAGGGCCGTTACGACGGGGCGCCGCGAGCCTTTTTTGGAATGGCTTCGTGAACACCATCGAATAGTGCTGCGCTGCTTTCGAACTCAAGCGGGTCCAACACCTCTGCAACGGCTCTCGTTAACTCGCCCACCAACAGCTCGCGGAAAGGCCCCGCAAAGCGGTGCCGAGCCAAAGTCTCCGCGATCGCGGCGGCAAATTGGTCGATTATGGTCTCGTCCAGAGCCATCCGCAGAAGTTGTATCATAGTATGACGACTCTTAAAAGTAGCAGTCCGTCCCTTCTTCAACCTTTCCACCGCCGGAAAATGCGCCCGCGAAATCGATGGAACCTGCCTTCCATGCCCGATGTGTGAAGTGAGATAATTGATCGCAAGAACCAACGTCCGCCGAAATGAGGGAGGAAACGTTTGCTCACAGCCGCCCGTAACGAAATGCTCACCAGGGTTGGCGCCGGCACGCCGATGGGTGAACTCCTGCGCCGCTATTGGCAACCGATCGCGGGCGCAAGTGAACTTGATGCTAATCCAATCAAGCCGGTACGCATTATGGGTGAGGACCTTGTCCTCTACCGCGACCACAGCCGGCGTTTCGGTCTCATCGACCGGCACTGTCCACACCGGCGCGCCGATTTGGCCTACGGGTGGGTGGAGAAAACCGGTATCCGCTGCAGCTACCATGGCTGGTTGATGGACGAAGCTGGCCGCTGTGTGGAGCAACCTTACGAGGACATTGCCAGTTCCAAGCCATCACGCGCTGGCTGCGAGGCCAAAGCCTATCCGGTCAAGGAGTGCGCGGGCCTCATCTTTGCGTATCTTGGCCCGAAACCTGCGCCCGAACTGCCGGTGTGGGAGCCTTTCACCTGGCCCAACGGCTTTCGTGAGGTCGTGCTCGCCGACGTGCCCTGCAATTGGTTTCAGTGCCAGGAGAACTCGATTGATCCGGTGCATTTTGAGTGGATGCACGACAATTGGGGTAGCCGGCAGCGCGGCAATGATCGAAACGCCGCGCCCAAACATCTCAAATTGAAATTTGAGGAATTCGAGCACGGCTTCGTCTACAAGCGCGTGCGCGAAGGTCAAAGTGAAGAGGATCGCTATTGGACGGTCGGGCGCGTCGCGTTGTGGCCTAACGGTTTCTATCTCGGCAGCCATTTCGAGTGGCGCGTGCCGGTCGACGACGAGAACACGCTGAGCGTCGCCTGGTTTTTCATGCGCGTGCCAAAAGGCCGTGAACCCTACGATCAGCCGCGCGTGCCGACCTGGGTGAGCCCGCTTAAAGACGAAAGTGGACGGTTGATTACCAGCCACATCATCAATCAGGATATCGTCGCCTGGACCGGCCAGGGCCGCATCGCCGACCGTACCAAAGAGAATCTGCGGTCGAGCGATATCGGCATCACCATGATGCGCAAGCGTTTCTTTGCGGAGATGGAGGCGATGGCTGCCGGCAACGAACCCGGCGGCATTATCCGCAGCGCCAACGCCGCACAGTGCATTTCGCTGCCAAACATGGCGCGTGAACTCAACACCGAGGGGGTTTCGCTGGCCGAATTTGAGAAGCACCCGCTTCTTAGCCTGCGCCTGAAGGATTTTCGCTTCCATTACGGTCAACCGCCGGAAGTGCGACAAGCCTTTATCGCAGCGATGGGGATTGGGAGGTGATGGGGATTGGGAGATAGTGAAAGCGACCGGTACAAAACCGGGAATTATTTTATCGGCATACGACAAATCCGATTGATCGAAGTCAATTTTCAATCACGCGCCAACGATAACTTTCCAAGGCATCCAGCCACCGGCTAATGAGAAACATGCGCACCCAAGTCGCCATTATCGGCGCCGGCCCTTCAGGTCTGCTGCTCGGCCAGCTCCTCCACAAACACGGCATCGACAACGTCATTCTCGAGCGGCAAACCGGCGAATACGTTCTTGAGCGGGTGCGTGCGGGAGTCATCGAGCAAGTCACGATGGATCTGCTCGACGAGGCCGGCGTCGGTGTCCGCATGCACGAAGACGGGCTGCTGCATGAGGGTGTGCAAATCTGCGTGAACGGTGTACGTCACCGCATTTCTTTCAAGGACATGACCGGCAAGTCGGTGATGGTCTATGGGCAGACCGAGATTACCAAGGACCTCATGGACGGCCGCGCCGCGGTTGGCGCGCCAACGATCTACGCCGCTTACGACGTCAGCTTGCATGGCATCTTGAGCGACACGCCGCACGTGACTTTTCGCGCCGACGGCAAAGTCCAGCAGATCGAATGCGACTTTATTGCCGGCTGCGACGGCTTTCACGGCGTCAGCCGCAAGAGTGCCCCCCACGCGGCAATCGTCACGCACGAGCGCGTCTATCCGCTCGGCTGGCTCGGCATATTGACCGATACGCCGCCGGTCTCGGAAGAACTGATCTATGTGCGCCACCCGCTTGGGTTCGCGCTTTGCTCGATGCGAACGCCGACGCGCAGCCGCTACTATCTGCAATGCAGTCTCGCCGAGGACATCGAATCCTGGCCGGATGAGCGCTTCTGGGAGGAGCTTAAGCCCCGGCTGGACGAGGAGGCACGCGATCGTCTGGTCACCGGCCCGTCGATCGAAAAGAGTATTGCGCCGCTGCGGAGCTTTGTTGCCGAACCGATGCGTTTTGGCCGACTGTTTCTTGCTGGCGATGCCGCCCACATCGTGCCGCCGACTGGCGCGAAGGGGCTCAATCTCGCGGCCAGCGACGTGCGCTACCTTTCACAAGCGCTGATCGAGTACTATGCCGAAAAATCCGAAGCGGGCTTGAAGCACTATTCCGATCGCGCATTGGCGCGAATTTGGAAGGCCGAACGCTTCTCCTGGTGGATGACGATGCTGCTGCATCGGATCTCCGAAGACCCGTTTGATCAAAAGATTCAACTGGCGGAGCTTGACTATCTCTTCCGCTCCAAGGCGGCGGCGACGGTGTTTGCTGAAAACTACGTTGGCCTTCCGTACTGATCCAGACCTTAAGTTTGCCGCGTTTTCTGTTATTTTTGAGCGGTTCGGCAACGGTCGCCCCGCCCGCGCTAAAGCCAGCGGTTCCGAGCTGGAACCAAGGTTAGCCCGTGGCGTTTTAGGCCGAGGATGCAAGTTCCGCGGGTCCTGATGAAATTGTTCGCAGTTTACAGCGCGTCTGCACTGGCTTTTCTGGTCGCCGTCGGCGCGGCGCAGGCCGATCCGAGAGGCCTTTGGCTTGCCCAGGACGGAGCGAGGGTGCGCGTTACGGACTGTGGCAGCGGGCTATGCGGTATCATTGCAAGCCCCAAATCGGACATTGATCCGTCGACTGGCGCGTCGTGGACTGACAAGCACAATCCCGATCCCAGCAAGCGCGGGCTGCCGTTGGTCGGTGTGGAGGTCTTTGCAATGGTGCCGGATGGCCCGGGAAAATGGTCGGGATCACTCTACAATACGGATAATGGTCAAACCTATTCAGGACACGTCGTCGAACTCGATAACAATACCATCCGGGTCGAAGGCTGTGTCCTCATTTGCGGCGGCCAGAATATGAGACGCATTAAATAGCGAGGCGACCTCGTCAACCGCACGGCGGAAGCTGCCTGATCCTGATCCGACGGCAGCTCCGATTTCAGGCGGCCTTCCTTCCCCATAATTCTTGCGAGGCAATCCTTGCGCCTTCGGCGAGTGCCTCAAGCTTGGCCCACATAATCGAGGGATGCACGCGCCGCACATAAGGCGATTGCGCGAAGCCGCAATCGGTACCGCCAATGACGTTTTCGCGCCCAACCAGCTTGGCGAGACGGGTGAGCCGTTCGGCGACCAGCTCCGGGTGTTCGACGACATTGGTCACGTGGCTGATAACGCCGGGAATAAGCTTGCGGCCGGCGGGCAATTTTATGCTTTCCCAGACGCGCCACTCATGTTCGTGACGCGGATTTCCCATTTCTATGCAGTAACCGCCGGCCTTTACCTTGAGGACCAGGTCGACGATGTCCTTGAGCGGCACATCGGTGACGTGTGGAGTATTAAAGCTGCCCCAGCAGATGTGGTAGCGGATACGATCCTCAGGCAATCCGGCAATGGCGTGATTGAGCGCGTCGATGCGCACCGCCGCCCATTTTCGATATTGCGGCATCTGGTCGGCCGTGAACGCCACGTCGTACATATAAGGCAGGAACGCGTCGTCGATCTGAACGATCAACCCGGCATCGACGATGGCTTTGTATTCCTCGCGCAAGGCTTCGGCGAGCTTGAACAGGAACTCCTTGTCGTCCTTGTAGTATTCGTTTTTTGAGCGGGGAACGGCGCTTGCCGGCGCAACCACCGGCAGGAAGGCGTCGGTGACGGAGGCGCCTTTCAGCGCGGCCTTGAAGATGGCGATGTCTTTCTGGACCGCTGCCTGGCCTTTGTAAGCGATCGGGCCGACACAAACCGCCGTTCCACGCTTCGGCAGCTTCTGCGTCGGAAAGTATTCGGCGTAGAAGTCCGGAAATAATTGCAGATCGCGGCCGGCGCCGCGCGCGGTCTCGATCGCCCGCTCCTCGATGCCGGAAAGACGATCGAGGATGTAGAACGACCAGCTGCGGAATTTGCCGAACTCGCCGTCGCTGACGATGTCGACGCCGGCCTGCTGTTGCCGCCTGACAACCTCGGCGACGCTATCGGCCAGGCAGCGGTCGAACGCCGCTTGATCAATTTTGACGCCGTTGTCGATCGCCTCGATATATCTGGTTAGCTCGGGCGGCCGCACCAAACTGCCGACATGTGTGGTGAGGATGCGATCGAAGCTTGTTGCCATAGTGCCGAACCTCCCAGGGCGGCACAAAAGGCCGCTTGTGACAAGACTGCGTAGTATAAGTTATTTCGACTCGGCTTCGTAGACGCCGTTCCAGTCGGACGGTGGCGGGTCGATTTGATAGGCCTCCATCCGTTCATTGTACATGTCATAGAGACCGGCAACACCGAAACCGTTGGCGACCTTGCGGCAGCGATCAATCAAGCTCTTGGCCTCGTCCCATTGCTGCTTGCGATAGGCCGCAAGCATTTGAGAGTGGAGATCGCGCAACTGCCCGCAACGCGGATCCTGTTCGACTTCAATTGGCCCGAGCACGGTGTAAACCACTTCCGGCTGTTTCTTGCCCTTCACCTGAATGAGGTCGATCTCCATGGTGGCGTATTTGCTTTTGGCGCCCTCCGCGGTGCGTGAACCGATCACCATCGAGAGCCGATAGTCTTTAGTGCGCGACTCCAGCCGCGAGGCAAGGTTGACGGTATCGCCCAGCACCGAATAGTTGAAGCGGAAGTCGGAGCCCATGTTGCCGACAACGCACGGGCCGCTGTTGAGCCCGATGCCAATGCGCAGCGGCATATAAACGCCGCCGTTGGCCTCCGCTTCGCGCTTGAGTTCGACGTTCAGGTCCTCGGCGCGGCTCAACATTTCCAGCGCCGCGGCGCAGGCATGTGCCTCGTGCTCGCGGTCGTCGAGCGGCGCGTTCCAGAACGCCATGATGGCGTCGCCGATGTACTTGTCGATCGTGCCGCTATGCTCGATGATGGCGTTGGTCAGCGGCGTGAGGAAGCGATTCATCAGGTGCGTGAGACCCTGCGGATCGTCCTTATAGTGCTCGG